>Ga0105104_10002620_pt1 | contig 13035 bp, 9 predicted proteins | sample PPLLaktember2015_3_FD_87034 | JGI IMG/M metagenome (GOLD analysis project Ga0105104, IMG submission 87034) | Freshwater sediment microbial communities from Prairie Pothole Lake near Jamestown, North Dakota, USA - PPLs Lake P7 Core (6) Depth... | ecosystem: Environmental > Aquatic > Freshwater >...
CTCTGGAGAGTCCGGCCACGAGGGACGGGGGATATTTTGAGACAGGAGAGGCTGCCTGAGTTCGGCGTCTACAGCTCCTTTGAAGTCGAACTGAAGAAGAAATACACCAGATGGCGCAGCTATCTTCTGTGGCCCTTGGTCTCCATTCTTGCCCGCCTGCGCGTCCATCCCGACTGGGTTAGCTTCTCCGGCTGGGTCGCCGCACTCGTGCTCTATCTCGTCGGCGGAACCGTCTCTTACGTGGCGCTTGCGTGGATCACAATCGTCTATATTTTGCTCGACAACCTGGACGGGGCGTTGGCGGAAACTGTCGGCACGAATGACTTCGGGCAGATCGTCGACAACTTCTTTGATCTCACCTCGCTCTGGCTGATCCTCCTGCTCCTCGCGAAGCTGTCGCTTGTCCCCCTGTCCTGGCTTTTCGTGTTCGGCGCCTCTTATGCCTTGATCCTGACCGGCGGATTTCTGGCCAACTTCAATGCGCTGAATGTCCTCATTCTTAGAGTCCGGATCCTGGTGCTCGTGCCTTTTCTATTGGTCGCGCTCGCCGGGGTGCCTGACTCAATTCTTAGGTACGCGGTCGCTTTCGGCCTTCTCCTGCAGCTGTTCAGCATCCTGTCGATCTTTGTTGCCCTTGCCATCAACTCGCGACGCATGCGGTATCCCCGCATTCTGTCCCGGGTGTCGAGTAGCACCAAGGGCGTCGGAATCCTTGTCCTCCTCGTCGACCTCGCCTTCTGGGCCGCGTACCTGGTCACGCGGGTTCATTGATGAAGCAAGTCCTCGTCATTGGCGGCACTCGGAACCTGGGGCACCAACTCTGCCTTGCTCTTGTCGAGCAAGGCTGGGAGGTTACGACTCTCAACCGCGGCCTCACTCCCGATGAGTTGCCCGCCTGCGTCACCCGGCTGAGGGCCGATCGCCAGGACGGACGGCAGCTGAAAGCCGCGCTTCGCGGCAAAAGCTTCGATGCGGTCGTCGATACCACCCTCTACAACGGGAAAGAGGCCCGGGTCACGGTCGATCTGCTTAAGGGACAAACAGGACTCTATGTGTTCGTCAGCTCCGGCCAGGTGTACCTGGTCCGGACAGGCGTCGAACGGCCATTCAAAGAAGAGGACTATGAGGGGGCCGTCATGCCGCGTCCAGCCCACGATCCGTCAGATGACAGGAACTGGAAATACGGGGTCGAAAAAAGAGAGGTCGAGGACGTCCTGAGCGAAGCTTGGGAGACTGCCCGGTTCCCGCACGTGTCCTTGCGGCTCCCCATGATCAACAGCGAAAGGGACCACTACTACCGGCTCTACGGTTACCTGCTGCGCCTCTGGGATGGCGGTCCCATTCTTGTTCCCGCCGGGCCTCATCTTGCCCTTCGGCACGTCTACGGGAGGGATGTGGTCACGCTGATGACGCAGATGATCAGCCGGCCGGTCGGAGTCGGGAAGGCCTGGAATGTCGGCCAGGACGAGGCCGTGACCCTTGAGGAATTCCTGACCCTGATTGCGAACCTGGCGGGGAGGCGGCTGCAAATCCGGAAAATCGCGCCCGAAGTGCTAAAACAGGCGGGCCTGCTTCCCTCCTGCTCGCCGTTCAGCGACCCCTGGATGTCGGACCTCGACAACAGCAAAAGCAAGCAGGAACTGGGCGCCAGCTACACACCTCTCGCCAGCTACCTCGAAAAGCTCGTCGACCACTACCGTTTCCAGCCCCGTTTCATTCCCCCCGGCTACGCGCGCCGGCAGGAGGAGCTGGCACTGGCCTTAACTTAGTCCGGTTGCCCTGATCCTCTTATACGTATAAAGATCAGGGCTCTGACACCGCACTCCGAAAGAGACCGTGCCTCGCCTCCGGGGGGCGCTTCAGGGATACGTACAAGCCTCGCAGCGGCAGTGTGACTACTGTTCCTCTGTTCTTGCCCTTCGCCCCAGCAGCGCCAAACCCATCAGCGCCAGCGGCAATGGCAACAGGATGATGACGCCTATCTTCCCGAACATCCTCTCCGGCGTCGCCCCGGCTGGCGGAATCAGGTGAAAGAAAAAGATGGCTGCAATGCCGGCGGCCAACAGCAGCAGCCCGATCACACGCGGCCAGCGCTTGGCCAGGAAGGCGGCGAGAATGAACGGAACGGCCACCAACCCAGCCTCCGCAAAGAGCGGACCCGGCTCGTTCCCGTGGCTCAGGACCACGAAGACCAGCCAGAAAACGCCGAAGCTGAGCAAAACGAGGAACGCTGCTTGTCGCGGGTCCCAGAAGCTCAGGCAGTAGCTGACCGCATAGACAACGAGAACGAGAGCCAAAACGAGGGAGGCGGGAACCAGGTCATCTCCCAGGCTCAGCTTGCCCCAATTCCTGGCAACAATCACAGCAGTCAGGAAGAGCCCGGCGGCAATAAATGCTCGATGGGCCGCCTCGACGCTGGCACGTTTTTGGCACTCGTCCAAATCACGGATAAAGCCAAGCTGCCGAAGCAGGCCCGGACCGAAAGCCCCAACGGCCAAGACGGCGAAGAAGACGATGTGGACAGTCACTGCGAGGAAAAAGCCTGCAAAAACGAGCAGGACGGCTACGATTCCGACCGGCGAAAAGCCCCAGCGGCGCAGTGCTGAATCAAATTTTCCTGGCGCCATTGCCCTCCTCCTTTGAATCCTCTAGTTCGAACAGGCTCTCGACCGGCACTCCGAAAAGGCGGGCCAGACGAAGAGCCAGCTGAATGGACGGCTCGTACTTCCCCTTTTCAATCGAGATGATGGTCTGACGGCTCACCCCGACACGCTCCGCCAGTTCCTGCTGGGTCAGGTCGCCCGCCTCAAATCGATAGCGCCGGAGATTAATCTTCAACTGACCCGACATGCCCTTCAATGTAATCCATGCTTTACAGAATGTAAAGTATATTTTACATGTGATCCGATTCCTTGACACCCTTTGGCGCGCCAAATACGATGTCGCGACCGGAGGGACGATGAGATTTCACACTGTCTTGTTGCTCGCGTTAGGTTTTATTTCGACGGTCGGTGCGCAGGCTCCCGCCCAGGAGAACGATCCGTACCTTTGGCTTGAAGACATCCAAGGGGAGAAGGCGATGGGCTGGGTCAAAGAGCAGAACCAGCGCACAGTCGCGGAGCTTGAGGCGGTGCCCGAGTTCCAGGGGAGTGTCGAGCGGTTGCTGGGCATTCTGGACTCGCGGGAGAAGATCGCCTATCCGGGGCTTCGCGGGAAATACGTCTACAACTTCTGGCAGGATACCGCGCATGTGCGCGGCCTCTGGCGGCGAACCACGCTGGACGATTACCTGAAACCCCAGCCCAACTGGGAAACCGTGCTGGATTTGGACGCGCTGGCGAAAGCCGAGAATGAGAACTGGGTCTACAAGGGTGTCGCTTGTCTCTATCCGGACCATCGGCATTGCGTGATTTCGCTCAGTCGGGGCGGCGGGGATGCGGTCGTTGAGCGCGAATTCGACACCGAGACCAAGAGTTTTGTCCCGAATGGTTTTCAACTCCCGGAGGCGAAATCCAGTGTCAACTGGAAGGACCAGGACACTCTTTGGGTGGGGACGGACTTTGGTCCAGGCTCGCTGACCAAGTCAGGCTACCCTCGCATAGCCAAAGAGTGGAAGCGCGGCACCCCGCTTGACCAGGCTCGAACCGTTTTCGAGGGAAAACCGGAAGACGTCTCAGCCGGTGTCTTCAGCATTCACACTCCGGAGGGAAGGTACGATCTGGCAAGGCGCGCGCCCGATTTCTTCTCGTCGGAGATGTTACTCATTCGTGAAGGACGGTTGATCAAACTCGACATTCCGGCGGATGTGGGCGATTTCGATATCTTCAAAAAGCAGATGCTGATCTCGCTCAGAACAGATTGGAAACCGGCTGGGACGACGTTCAAGCAAGGATCACTCCTGGCCATCGATTTGGAGCGTTTTCTGTCGGGCAAACGGAATTTCAACGTTCTCTTTGCGCCGACTGCCCGCACCTCGCTCGCTTCGTTCTCGACGACGAAAGACCTCCTGCTGGTCGGCATTCTTGATAACATCACCAGCCGGGTCTATGAGTTTCGGCTCGCAGGCGGCCAGTGGCCTCAGACCGAGATCCCTGTACCCAGGATGGGTGCGGCCGCGGTGTCGGCCGCGAGCGAGCTGTCTAACGACTATTTCCTCACGTACACGGATTTTTTGACTCCTACCACCCTGCAGCTTGTCCGTGCGGGTGGGAAACCGCAAACGGTCAAGACCATGCCGGCATTCTTCAACGTTGACGGGCTGAAGGTTGAGCAGCTCGAGACGGCTTCCGCGGACGGGACCCGCATTCCCTACTTCCTCGTCCGTCGCAAGGACCTGAAGCTGAATGGCCTCAACCCGACCTTGCTGACCGGCTATGGCGGCTTCGAGATCGCGAACCGGCCGGGTTACCGGTCGCTGGATGGCGCCGGCTGGCTTGAGAAAGGCGGCGTTTTTGCGGTTGCGAATATCCGCGGAGGCGGCGAGTTTGGACCACGGTGGCACCAGGCTGCGCTCAAGAAGAACCGGCGGAAAGCCTACGAGGACTTTGTCGCCGTCGCGCAGGATTTGATCACCCGGAAGATCACCACCCCGGAACATCTCGGAATCGAGGGCGGCAGCAACGGCGGGTTGCTGGTAGGCGCGGCCTTCACGATGCGCCCCGACCTGTTTAACGCGGTCGTTTGCCAGGCGCCGCTGCTCGATATGAGGCGTTATAGCAAGCTGCTTGCGGGGGCCAGCTGGCAGGCGGAATACGGCAACCCGGATGACCCGGACATGTGGACTTACATCCGGACCTACTCGCCCTACCATAACCTCGCGAAGGATAAGAAGTACCCGAAAGTTCTGTTCACCACCTCCACCCGCGATGACCGGGTTCATCCTGGTCACGCCAGGAAGATGGCGGCCCTGATGCACGAGCAGGGACACCCGTTTTACTTCTATGAAAACACCGAAGGCGGCCACGCCGGCGCAGCCAATAACCGCCAGCGGGCCTACATGACCGCGCTCGCGTACTCGTATTTGTGGAAGCAGTTGCGGTGAAAAGCGTATCCACGAATTGACACGAATTTCACGAATTAGCACGAATCGATTCGTGCTAATTCGTGAAATTCGTGTCAATTCGTGGATACGCCTTTCAGCTTCGCCACGAAGCCCGGATCCCGCGTTTTTTCAGCCCCTCCCTCCAGCCACTGCCTCACGACCGTGCGAATTCCCTCCAGGTCATTACCCCCGACTCCCATCAGCGAGTAGAACTCTCTGCCCTCGGCCTGCTCGTTTGGCATTTCCCACAGGTCGATTCCGGACGGCGCGAAGTGGTTGGGGTAGAGCCGGAAGGATCGTTCGTCCACTTCATGGGACTGCGAGTTGAGCCAGCCGATTGGCCAGTGATCCCAGGACAGGCTTCCCCATCCCCATCCCCCGGTTCCCTTGCGATCGGAATGCTCCTTCAAACGCGTCAGCTGGTGGGGGAAGCCGGAAGCGTCACCGAAGGCGACGAAAGGCGATCCATCGACGAGAGGGGTCACGACCGCAGCACCGGGTGAATCGTCGAGCCGGCGCCAGGGAGGGCCGATTCGCCGCGCTGTCCCTTCGTGCACCTTGTCTTTGAATGAAGCCGGATCCCGCTTCTTCCACACAACGTCGATTCGAGCGTCGGAAAACGGGTCGAGACCCACAAAAGCGAGGTTTTCTCCCGTTTTCGCGTCGCGCTTCAACACATCGAACCAGAGCTTACCGACCGGGCAGAGAACGATTTGCTCGATCGGTTCCCGCGCATACCCGACATTTTTTCCAGGAATTAGCGAGTGCATCACCTGCCGGCGCAACACGAGGCCATTAGGGAAAGCCCAGAAGTCTTCGACACCGCGGTAGGCCGCCTGACCCGACTCCATATTGACTCCAAAATAAGTCCAGCGAATCCACACGCGCCTGGGCCCCGCCTCAACGATATCGACGAAACTGTTGCGTTCCTTGCGGCCTTGCTCGTTAAACAGTTCGGCCCAGCCCTCGTTTCCCTCAAACATCTGCCAGCAGGCGCCGGCACCGGAGGGCAGTTCAAACCACGGGCAGTAACTGGCCTCGTGCGAAAAGACGAATCGTTGCGGAAAGTCGTGCCAGTAGATGATCACGGCTCTTTTAGAATTGAGGTCCGCGTGGGGCGGGGACGGGAAGTCGCCTGCGTAGCCGCCGTAAACGTAGTCGCTGACCTCGACAGCCGCCACGCCCTGGATTTTGGTCCGGTCGATTTGGCGGACTGAGATGGGAGATCCGAGGAGCAATGTGGTAACCACAGAGACACAGAGGACACAGAGAAAAATCTTCTTCTGTGGTCTCTGTGTCTCTGTGGTTGGATAGAACGCGAGATCAACGAACCACATCCACCACCGCTTCCGCGATCTGGCCGAGGTATTGGGCATCGGCCATGATGTCGGCCGCTATCGCGACTCGAGGCATCGGCGACATCCACCCGGCAGGAACGGTTACCTGGAAGACCGACTTCCCAAGCGCTTTGGCAGGCACCGAGACGCGGGCACGAGCCGGCTGCGACCGCCATCCGTCCGGCAGTATCAATGCCGAGTCAATGACCATCGGCCGGCTGCGATGGTTGCGAACTCGCAGCTCGAGTGGTCGTGTCTCTCCGGGCTTGAGCAGTATTTGATAGGGATATAGATGGACCCACGAAGGGTCGAGCCCGAAGTCGACGTCCGGATCGGCTATCAGTCCTTCGAAATGGGCCTTCTGTTGTTTAAGCCGGTTCTCGAATCGCAAGACGTCCGACCGATTGAGAAGAAAAGGGGTACCGTGGCCGGGAGCGATCACGTTCGGCTGAAAATCGAGGATGTTGCGCAGCGACTTCATGTGACTATCGCTGTAGACGTCGTTACGGTAGATCAAATTGTGCCGGAGGCCGTCCTCGGGGCTTGCCGGAGTATTGAAGAAAGCGTCCCCGGTGAACGCCACCCGGGTCCCGTCGATTGAGGCGAACATGGCCATCTGGTACTCAGTGTGGCCCGGGGAGTGGGCGACCGTGAACTCGAATTCCTCCCAGCGGAACGTTTCCCGGTCGCGGAACGTTCGCTCGATCGGGATTGCCTCGGGGAGAATGCACCCGAGATTTCGACCGCGGGGGTTTTCCAGGATCTCCTTCATGTTCTCGTAGCACCAGACTTTCGTTCCGTAATGGCGCGTCAGGTGCGGGATTCCGTTGATGTGGTCGTCATGCATGTGGCTGGGCATTACCACGTCGATTGACTTCACGCCGTACTGGGACTTGAGTGTGTCGATGCTGTGTTCGAGAAAGCGCATGCGGTTGTGGACGTCCGCCCAGCTGCTGAAGACTTGAAACGACGTGTTGCTGGCCGCGCCGTAATCGAGGAACATCGCCTTCCCGCTGTCGCTGATGATGGCGTAGAAGGAAGAGACGGGAAGATGGTGAGCCACCAGGTGCGGGGAAATCGCGATCGGCCGGTTTCGGACGATCATCGTCGGCCCGCGCCAGTAGTCATACCAGTCGGACAGCTTTCGGATCAGCCCGTTGATCCCGGGTATCGGGTTGCTCATCGGCTCCCCGTGAGAGGGGCAGACGAGATCCGGATTCCTTTCGGCCAGCCGCGTGAGCGAGTAGACCGAGAAGTCGACGCCTTCCATCCCGGCATAGTTGTATTGAAGATCGTGCAGCGTCTGCACTTTTCCGGGTGCAAAGATTAAGTCACCGGAAAAAGCCACAGTCCTGCCGTCGATTTTCGCGACGAGCGTTACCGACCCGATCGTGTGGCCGGGCGTAGGCAACACGAAGAACTCGCAGGGCCCCCAGCGAAACGTCTCGTAGTCCTGCAAGAGAGCGGCTGCCGGGACGTTGCGGGTCAGAGTCATGAAGTCATTGCGGACCGTATACAGGTGATTGATACGGCGGTTGCGCCAGAAGTTCTCCGCATCTTCGAACAGATGCCGCTCGTGGGCCGGCACGGCAATCGGGATCCGCTCGCTGACCGCCTTTCGGTCACCCTGGGCTTGATCACGATGATGATGTGTGTGCAGGATCCAACTGATTTTAGAAACGCCGAGGCTGGGTGCGAGCTCTAGCAGGCGGCCGGAGCCGAAGTCGATGAGAAGCGCTTCGTTTCCGTTCTGAATCAGGTAGACGTTGCAGGTGTCCTTGAAGACGTAGAGGTGATCCGAAAGCCGGACCGGCTTCCCGCCCGGCAGCATCGTGGATTCGCGGCCTTGAACCGCAGGTGCTTCCTGGCCGTGAGCAACTGCTTCCCAAGCCGCCAGGCCGGCGCCGGTTTGAAGAAAGCCGCGCCGCGATAGCCCGGGCGGCTTGTGGTGGTGATCATGGCTCATGAATCCATTTCTAACATAAAAGGCGGGGGCAAGCCGCGCCCCTGGACCCATGGCGAGGTGCGTGAAGGCTAAGCTAGTACCGCCGAAACAACACGGACCAACCCGGACGAACACGGACGAAGACCGTCGTCTGTGCCAGTCCGTGTCCGTCCGGGTTGGTCCGTGTTGTTTCCCCTACCCCTTCCTCCACTCCTCAATCAAGACAGCCACATTCCTCCACGTCCTGGGCGAGTCGACGGTGATGTTATCGACAGGCGAGAGGATAAAGCCGTTCGGCCCGAGCGTACTGAGGGCGTGACGCACCGCCGCGCGCACCTCCTCCTCGCTCCCGGTCTCGACCGTTATCGCTCCCGACACTCCACCCCACAGGCACACTCGATGACCGAGCTTCTTCTTCAAAAGCGCCAAGTCGGTATGAGTGCCCTGGATCGGATCGATGCCAATCAGAACATCGATGCCGGCTTCCAGGTAAGACTCCAACAGCGGAGCGGTCCCGCTCGAGCAGATGTAGCCGAACTTCGCGCCCCGTTCGTGGGCGAGATCTGCTTCCGCTTTAAGGCCAGGCAGAATTGCCTGCCTGAAGAAGTCCGGGGTCACAAAATCACATCCCTCATACCAGGCCCGGCGGATAAACAAATCGACCGGTCCCGAAAGTACCACCTCCATGCGCTGTTTGTTCCACGCGTGGATCATTTCGAGGAGCTCGGTGACAAAACCGGGCTGGTCGATCGTCAGGAGCATCAGATCCTGCATGCCGCAGAGCCAGTCAGCCATGTCCATCCCGACGCCCCAGCCGCCTGCAACCAGGACGCCGTGCGTCTTAGCGAATGCGTGTGCGCGCTCGGCCTCCGCGGCAAAGCGGGCGACATCCTCAGGCCCGGGCGGGATCAGCATGTACGAAAGCGCAGAGAGATCTTTAGAGCCGGTGACGAGCGGTTTGAGGGCACGCGGCACCTGGTAGTCATCCACGAACGGGACATGATCCCCGTGCGTCCAGTCTTCCGAGAGGCGGACACTGGTCGTCAGCTTGCCTGCCGGGGTTGCATACTCCTTGTGCAGGATGTCGAAATCGCCCGAGACGGCTTCCCGCCATTCCTTTGTCTGGACCTCCGGGTGAAACCGGACAGGCAGTCCCCTGAGATCAGGATGATCCAGGCGTGCGGGGCGCGGCGCGGTCGGGATAAAGAGCATCGAATCCAGGCCCATGGCCAGCTCTGCCTCGACCAGCCTGTACAGGTTCTCTTCGACCCGCTTGCGTAACGCGGTGAAGCTCATGAAGCAACAGGGAACCGGATTGACCTCTTCGAGGTTGAGCGCTCGAAGCATGCGGCCTCGGGATGGACCAGCCGTTTGCATTGTGCCTGCCTCCGTATTTCTCAATTGTCCATCATAGGCCGGCGCTTTTTTGGAGTGCGGCGGCAGAGGGAGTCCGACGCTTTATCAGGACTCCTGGCGACGCCGCTTTGGTAGCTGCACCAATGTTCGTCAGTAAACCGGCCGGTCGTGCACATACCAAAGCGGCGTCGCCGGTAGTCCTGATAAAGCATCGGACTCCCTCTGCCGCCGCACTCCAAAAAAGCCTCTTCACTTCATCCACTCCGGTATCGCCATCCCTTCTTCGCTATACAGCTTGCGCAGGCGCTCGTCGTACGCTCCCTTCATCTGCTGCTCCCAGGAACGGGCTATTTCCGGATCTTCCGCGACTTCACCCCGGTCGCCGGTTTCGGTAATCCATCGGTCCAGAATCCGCCGCATCTCGATCAGCGTCGCGCGGTGCGCCGCTGCCTGGGCCAGGTTCTGAAGCTCGTTCGGGTCTTTGGTCACGTCGTACAGCTCTTCAGGGGGCCGGGTTGCAGCCATGAATTGCGCCTGGACGGGAGTCAGTTTCCCCTCTGCCTGCAGGCGGCGCATCAAGCGAAGAACCGGGTATTCAGTTTCCTTGTACCTGTTAATCTGCGAATAGGGCCTTTCGGGAAAGTAATTCCGAATGTATTTAAAACGAGCGGTCCGAACGCAGCGGATCCGGTCCACGGTCTCGTCGCATCGGTCGCGCGCGGCGACGATGTAATCTCTCCGCGTCCCCTTGCCGAGGAAAGGTCGTCCCTGCATCTTGGCCGGAATCGGAATGCCGGCGAGTGCAAGCGAAGCAGCGCCGAAGTCGATTGCGCTCACCAACCGGTCATCGACCGCCCCAGTCGAAACGCTTTTCGGCCACCGAACGATCAGTGGCACGTGAATCCCCTCGTCGTAGAGCCACTGCTTGCCCCGCACGTGAGATCTCCCGTTATCGCCGAAAAAGAAGATGACCGTGTCGTCGAGAATTCGCTCGTCCGCCAACCGCTTAAGCACTGAGCCAATCTTCTGGTCGAGAGACGCAATCATGTCGTAGTAGGCCGCCCAATCGGCGCGCGTGACGGGGTGGTCGGGGTACTGCGGCGGCAGAGTGAGTTTCCCCGGGTCGGCCGGGCTTTGGTCGTTCCGCCGGAAAGGCCGATGCGTTTCTGTAAAGTTGACCTGTGCGAAGAAAGGCTGTCCGGCGGCGCGCTGGTTCCAGTCGGTACCGTCAAAGGCCGGTTCGGACGGGCTGAAGTTGAAATCGGTTTTGCCCGTTCCCTGGACCCCGGGCGCAGCCGTCTTGACGTTCGCTGTAAAGTAGCCCGCCTGTCTGAACCAGCTTGTAATCGGGCGGACGCCTTCCGGCAGGCGGTACCCGTCGTCCCGGTGGCTCCGATGGTTGTGTGCATCGATTGAAGTCTGATACATCCCGGTCATGAAGGCGGACCGGGAAGGCGAGCAGACGGGAGCCGTGGTGAAGGCATTTGCAAAGCGTGTCCCTTCTCGCGCCAGCCGGTCGATGTTCGAAGACCTTACCTCCGAGTTTCCATAGCAGCCAAGATCCGGGCCGAAATCCTCGGCAATGAGCCAGAGGATGTTCGGGCGGCGTTCGGCCTCTGCTGCCTGCCCGGAGACCGCTGCAATCGAAAGAGCTCCAACCTGCTTCAGAAATCGTCTTCTCGAGTTCTCCATCTGCTTCCCCTTTCTAGGGATAACAATACGATTCGAAGCTTGACAGGCAAAGCAAAAAGAATCTAAGTTGCGGTCACAAACGATACGGGATGCGGCAAGAACAATGGTCGATCTTTAAGTGCGCAGCCAGGCGGAGCGGTGGGCCCACAGTGCCGGTTTCACGATCCCGGTTGTAGCCGCCCGGGGGCCCCTTTGCACGGCCGCTTTTCAAGGCTCGAGGATTGAAACCGGTATGTCCGGCATCCCTGGCTCCCTAAATGCCCGGGTACCACTTGCGTGCGTTCGCCTGGTAGATCTTCTGTAGCACCTCGGGTGGAAGCGCCAAGCCTCGAACTTTCTTCTCTGTGCCTGAAATCGTCACTTCCTGGTCGGTGGAGAAGTACCTCCACTCGTCGGTCCAGCGGGTGTGGAGGCGATTACAGACCGTCTGCGGATTCTGGCCTTCCTCAATTTCCAGGTCGGTGGCGTAAAGAAGCCGGTCCTGGTACTTCATGAAGAACGCGCGCACGGCGTCGCGGTCGAGCAACTGAAGGTCGTCAATTCGGGCCGCCAGGTCCACCGCGGCGTTTGGGAATCGGTCGAGAAACTTGCCGAGCTTCTCCAGGTTCCACTCGATGCTTGCCACATGGCATCCCACGTACCGCAGCTTCGGGTGCTTCTCGAGCATGTGCTCGACAGCAGCAATGTGCGCCTCGTACGGCGGGTATTCTGGATGCTGATACATGTGGTATTGGGGGTGGCCTTTGTAGTACCGGCGGTTGCTCTCTGAAATCATCTTATCCAGCGGCAGCCAGCAATCGCGAGGCTCGCCTATATGTCCGGTCAGTGTCTTTCCTCGCTTCTCAATGTAATTGATGATCGGGTCGAAGCGGGGGTCGTCGATCATGACGAAGCGTCCGTCCTTGTCCCGCAGCTCCATCCCGATGTTCTTCCAAACCTTCACGCCGATGGCACCTTTTCCGAAGGAGTCATCCAGCAGCTTGAGCGTTTCCTGCTCCCAGGTCGGCTCGTTCCACCGGTCGATGGGGAAGGAGGTTACGAACCTGAAGCGGTTCGGATGGAGCACCTTCTGCCGCTCGATGAACTGAAGCTGTTGTGGGACGTCCCCGTGATCAACAACGATGAGAACCGCCTTGAATCGATCCGCAGCCGCCTGGTCCAAGAACTCCGGCCCGTTCGATCGCACATGGAGGTGAGCGTCGATTTTTTCCATTGCCAGGAAATCAGTAAGCCGGTCCGGCGCTGTCCAGGCAGACATCAACAGGGTCACCAGACCCGCAAGAGGCACTATTGTTCTTCGTTTTCGTTCAGTGATCATCAAACCCCCTCAGCAGCCTGCGATCTTAACACGGGTTGCGAAGGGGCGAAGCGAAGGGGGGTGCTCAGCGGCGGTTGAGTGGCACGTTTTTTGCGCTGTATCGAAACCCCGTGCCTCTGAAGCACGGTGGTTGCGTCCAACTCTTTCGGAGTGCGGTGGCCTTGCCCTGCTCTTTATACGTATTTCTGAAGCACCCGACGCGGGCTGGCAACCGACCGCTTTCTTGGAGTGCGGTGGCAACGGGAGAGGCCGATGCCTTATCAGGCCTCGAAGGCGACACCGCTTTGGTCTGTGCACCAGTTTGCCGCTGTGGAAAACAGCCATGAACCAGCGAATGCCCACAGAC
>Ga0105104_10002621_pt1 | contig 13035 bp, 9 predicted proteins | sample PPLLaktember2015_3_FD_87034 | JGI IMG/M metagenome (GOLD analysis project Ga0105104, IMG submission 87034) | Freshwater sediment microbial communities from Prairie Pothole Lake near Jamestown, North Dakota, USA - PPLs Lake P7 Core (6) Depth... | ecosystem: Environmental > Aquatic > Freshwater >...
GAACCTTTTTGTAAAAAGGTTCCGACACCTCCCAAAACTTTTAAAAAAGTATATAATCAAAAGCTTTTGGAAGTCCAGAAACCTTTTCACGAAAAGGGTTCTGGTCGTCGAAGACAAATTAGGTGGTGGATTTTGGCAACCTGGCCGTGCGGCCGTGCGGGGAATCGATTGACAATAATAACAAAATAAGGGTATAATAACTCTTTATAAAGCAAGAATCCCATGTCCATAACATTAACGATTATTTTAGTCATATTACTTTTTTACTTTGTAGTTGTTCTATTTCTTTCGATGCGCCAGAGCAGCCTGGTTTATTTCCCTAGTAAAAAAATCCTTAAAACCCCGGCGGATGTTTTCCTCAAATACCGCGATATTTCTTTTCAGACGGCAAATGGGCTTCAGCTCCAGGGTTGGATGGTGGGTGAAGAGAGTGCCAGGAATGTGTTAATGTTTTTCCACGGAAATGGGGGAAACATCTCGTATAACCTGAATCATCTTGTTATTCTTGATCGTTTGGGTATGAAGATTTTTATTTTCGATTACCGGGGATATGGGAAAAGCGGTGGGTCGCCATCCGAGGAAGGAACGTATTTCGATGCGGAAGCGGCGTGGAAGTATCTCACCAAAACCGAAAACATCCCGCCCGAACGAATAATCTTTTTCGGTCATTCCATCGGTGGTGCTATTGCAGCCAATCTTGCTTCGAAAGTCAAACCCAGGGCGCTGATCCTGGAGTCCACGTTTACTTCGATCCCGGAACTGGGTAAAAGCCTTTATCCTTTTTTCCCGGTTAAATCGTTTTGCCGGTTTAAATATGATACCAAATCGTTGTTGCCGCAAATTAAAGTCCCGGTTCTGGTGATTCACAGTTCGTATGATGAATTGGTACCTTATCGCCAGGGGCGAGAGCTTTTCCAGGTGGCTAACGAGCCCAAGCAGTTTCTTAAAATTTACGGGACCCATAATGATGGTTTTATGAACTATACAGAGGGGTATATTGTCGGTTTGAGATCGTTTTTGATGGAGCACGATCTATTTTGATTTTTTTTGTGTATCGTCGTAACTTAACCTTGCTGCAATTTAGCGATTCGATAAACTCTTCAGCAGGTTCTGATTTTGGAAATAGGGAAATCGGGCCTTTGTCCCGGGTGCACGGAGCCGTACTGGGTGTGGGGATGATTAATGACTAATGATTAATGACACCTGGGGGCCATTCTGTGTGGCCTAATATCAACCGGTTCAATTCTTTTTTATATTCCCGCCACTGGGGCATGAAATCGTCCATATACCGAACGAAACGCTCATTGTGATGGCGCTCGATCATATGAACCATCTCGTGTACGATAATATACTCGATGCATCGAATGGGTTTCTTGGCCAATTCGAGGTTTAGCCATATTCGTTTGGCTGGGGAGCAGCAGCTTCCCCATTTGGTTTTCATGGATTTAATGTGCCATGAATCCACATGTATGCCGGTAATGTGCTGCCATTTTTCAATCAGTGGGGGGAGGAGTTCTTTGAGTTGTTTCCGGTACCATTGGGTCATTATTTTTTCGCGTTGAAGGCGGGTGGAGGTTTTTCGGGTATGGAGTTCGATGTATTTTTTGTTGCGGATAGTGATGGAGGGAGGGGAGGAGGAATCGATGATTTTTAAAAGGTATCGTTGGCCGTTGAAGTAGTGGCTTTCGCCGGAGACGTATTCGCGTAGGGTTTGGCGTTCTTGGTTTTGGAATTTGGATTGTTGTTTTTTGATCCAGGGGAGTTTGGAGATGGCAAAGAGGCGGAGGGTTTCGTCGTCGAAATGCATTGGGGCGGCGATGCGGACTCTGCCGTTGGGGGGGTAGACTCCGAGGTGGAGGTTTTTGATATCTTTGCGGATGATGTCGATTTTCATATTGGCTAAGGTTATTTGGTGCATCGTGAGGGTTGCCTTATTGCTCATTGTTAATTTTTAATTGTTAATTCCACAACGCTGCTGTAAATTTTTAATAGTTAGTTGCCGGTTCTATATTTTAAATTGTAAATTATTAATTGTCAAGGATAAATTTTCTTTTTTTTTAATTATCGATGGTTGGTTTTCCATGATTGACCGGTAATTATTTACTTGATCTCCTCCTGTTTAGATGCAATTAACTTCTCCGTGTGCTCTGTGAAACAAAAAACAGAAAAAGGGGACAGTCAAAAAAACCTCCGTGTTTTCCGCAAGCTCCGTGAAACAAAAAACAGAAAAAGGGGACAGTCAAAAAAACCTCCGTGTTTTCCGCAAGCTCCGTGAAACAAAAAAGAGAAAAAGGGGACAGTCAAGAAACCACACGTAGTGGGGAAAAAGGGGACAGTCAAAAATGCCACTAAGTTAAGGTTTTTTTTGATAAAAGGGGGCGTTTCGGTGCCTTTGAAATGATGATTGATGAATTGAGAAAAGATAATAATCGGTTCACGGTGCACGGGTTCCGTATCCAGGTTTGCTTTTTCATTAAGTAAAAAAATCGAACTTATATTAGAAAACGTTTATGGAGAACGTTTATATAATACAACGAAGGGCCGACGGCCGACGATTCACGATTCACGATTCACGATTCACGATTCACGATCAACGGATAGTGGAAGGGGAAACCGACTACAGCCCCCTGAATTTGAATTTAACTCGAATATTAGTCTTAACTTAGCGTCATTCGGGACAGTCAAAAAAAATTTCAATATTCCTGCTGCTTTTTCACGATCTCCAAAATCTCTCCCGTTTTTTCTTTGTCGTCCAGGTGTTTCATGATGGCGTATTTCACCTCGCGAGTTTTAATCAGGTCGCCGCGCCATGAGTCCTTTTTAGTCGTTCGAATCGCATTATCGATGGATATGGAAAGCTCTTCGTTTTGGCCCAGGTTGTCGTACAATGCCCTCAACGCGTTGGTATTTATATTTTTCGGATAGATCGCTGAAGCGGAGGGATTTTTGACTTTCTTAGAAAGTCCGATGATGGTATCCAGGTATTTTTTGTATTCGATAGCTGCTCTTTTTCGTTCCTGGATGATTTCGTCCAGGAGGGCGGACATTTTTTCGTAGTATTTCGGGTTAGTGGGGGTTTCGTCGATGATCAGTTTGCGGAGGTTGTTTTCGATGGTTTCGGCGGTGGATTTGGGGTTTTTAGAGATGGAGGTGGAGAAATGGTCGATGGCGGAGGGGCCTTTTTTGATGAGGAGGTCGATGAGGGTTAGGTCGTCGAAAGCGAAGATTTTTTCGCTTTCTTCGGCTCCGATATAGGTATCGATGAGGTGGCGCATGGCGTGTTCGTAGGATTTGAGGTCGATGAAGTCGCCGCTGTGGATTTGGATTTGGGCGCGGAGGTCATCGTAGTATCTGACGTCATTTTTGATGGAGGTAATTTCGGAGGGGGAGTAGCCCGCTTCGGTCATTTCGTTGGCTATGTCTGCGTATGCGCGGATTAAAGAGGCGGTATGTTTGTAGAAGGCGATGCGTTTGGGTTGGTTTTCTTTCAGTTGGGTTTTGTTGTCGCGGTCTGTGGCTGAGAAATAGGCGTAGTAGTTTTCGGGCTCTTTGGGTGGGGGAACGGGTTCGCAGAGGGCTTTGATGGTTTCGAGGGCCTGGTCCAGTTGTTCTTTGCCTTTTTTGAGGCGGTCGGAGAGGAGTCCGTCGATATCGGTTTTATCGTAGGCGTCGAACGCTTCGGACGTGTAGTCTTTGATGGATTTTTCCAGGTTTTTGAAGAGGTCTTTGTAGTCGATGATGCAGCCGTATTCTTTATCGGGGGTGTCGAGGCGGTTGACGCGGCATATAGCTTGAAACAATGAGTGGTCTTGCATGCTTTTATCGATGTACAAATAGGTAGCGGGAGGGGCGTCGAAACCGGTGAGGAGTTTATCCACCACGATGAGGAGTTTCATTTGGGCGGGTTCTTCGATAAACTTCTTTTTCACCTCCTCTTCAAACTCATCGACGGTTTTGCCGTTCAGCATTTTCTCGTAAATCTTGTATTTTTTGACTTTATCCGTGGGGGAGTCTTCGCCTGTACTTTCTCCCTTGGTGTCGGCGATATTGGGGACGTAGGAGGTGATGATGGCGCACCTGGGAAACCCGCGATTTTGGAAGAGTTCATAATATTTGCACGCTTGATAAATACTGCCGGACACCAATAAGGCGTTTCCACTTCCGTTTATTAACCGGGGTTTTCTTTCCATGTCCAACATAATATCCGCGACGATTCCTTCGAGCCGGGATTGGGAACTGAGTAAGCTTTTCATGGTTCCCCATTTTTGTTTGAGGCGGGCGGCTGCGAGCTGGGTGAGGCCTTTGGTTTTGGCTTCGAACCACTGGTCGATTTTTGTGGGAGAGGTGATGTATTGTTCGATGTCGCGGGCTTCGCAGCGTAAGTCCAGGATGACTTTATCCGCGACTGCTTCGTTGAATTTGTAGGTGTGGATGTATTTGCCGAAGATTTCGAGGCTGGTTTTTTTGTCTTTTTTGAGGAGGGGAGTGCCGGTGAAGCCGATGAACACGGCGTTGGGGAGGATTTTTTTCAAGGCGATGTGGAGTTTGCCGGATTGGGTGCGGTGGCATTCGTCGATGAAAACATAGATATCGCCTTTGGGTTTGAAGTTTCTCGGTAGGTTGTATTTGAGTTGGTCCAGGTAGTCGTCGTAATCTGTTTCTTCTTTCCGGCCGAATTTATGGATGAGGGAGCAGAGGAGCCAGGGGAAGGTGTTGTTTAATTTTTCCAGGAGGTCTTTGCCGCTTGAGGTGCGTTTAATTTCTTTTTCTTCTACGCCGATGAAAACTTTTTCGATTTGTTTATCCAGTTCGTCGCGGTCTGTAATGATGAGGACGCGGGAGTCCGGGATATTTTCCCTGATCCACCGGGTGAGCCAGACCATGACGAGGCTTTTGCCGCTGCCCTGGGTATGCCAGATAATGCCGCCTTCGCGTTTTCGTAAGCTTTCCTGTGCGGCTTTAACGCCGAAGTATTGGTGGGGCCGGCACAGTTTTTTGATGCCGCGGTCAAAGCAGATGAAATCATGGATGAGTTCGAGGATGCGGTTTTTTTCGCAGAGTTGGACCAGGTGTCGGTCCAGGGTATTCTTATTCTCCATGTCGCTCTCTTCTTTCCAGGTCAGGTAGTATTTATCTTTGGTTTCTATCGTTCCGTACCTGAGGCCTTCGGAGTCGTTGCCGGCCATTATCAATTGAATGGTGGCAAAGAAGGGGCGGATAAAGTCTTTTTGTTGGTTGTCCAGGTTCTGGCGGATGCCTTCTAAAACGGAGACGGTGCTGCGTTTGAGTTCCAGGACGGCGAGGGCGATGCCGTTGACATACAGGACGATATCCGGTCGTTTGTTATTCCGGCCCTGGATGGCGACTTCTTCGGCAATGGCGAAATCGTTCGCTTCCGGGTTGATCCAGTCGATGACCTGGACCATTTGTTTTTTTTGGGGGGCATCTTCTTTGGCATTGACGCCGTAGCGTAACAGGGAGTACACGTCCCGGTTCACGTAGTAGAGGTCCTTGGCCTGGTTGGATGCGGTTTTGATCAAGGCATCGGCGGCTTTTTTGATGATCCCGGGTTTGTACTTTTTTTTAGCCAGGAACGCTTCCAGGTACGTGCGTTCGATATGGCTGTTGTTTTCGCGGTCTTTCCAATTACCGAGATACCGGTAATGGAGTTGGTGTTGAAACAGGGTAACGATGCGATCCTGTGTGATTTGTTCGATTTCTCCGATTTGTGTCATAATAACCTCGTTTTTCCTGTGAGTAATTCTTGCATCATGGCGAGCTTGAGGGCCTGATATTTCTGGCGTTTTGCCTCCAGTGCTTGGATTTCAGCGTCCATATGGCTGAGGATTTCGGCGATGGCCATCTGCTCTTCAAGAGGTGGAGTTAAAAATGATAATTCAGAAAAATATTTTTTTGATATAATATTTGTTGCAGTAATACCAGAATTACCCAAAAGATATTGTTTATTATTTCCCATCAAATAATATACAAAGTCCGCTTGATGCTCTTTATTTAAAACTATTGCATTTATTTGTTGATTACATGATCCATCATTTCTTAAAATTACATTTTTCCCAATACTGGCAATACAAGTTATTAGGACGGAATTCGACGGTAACTTTCTTATCGAAGCTAAACCCAATGGGGTAATCTCTCTTTCGGTATGAAATATATCTTTTGTTTCTTTTATATCAGTGGGAGTAACCCAAGGAATATTACCATTCCAAAATTCTTTTATTTTTGTTGAAGGCGTGCTACCTGTTATAATCTCTCCAAATTGCTTCACTTTTTTTAATACCCACTTTCCGGAGAAACCGGGGAGGCGTTTTTTGCCGGTGAGGAGTTGCTGCATGGCGGCGAGTTTGATCTGCCGCTTTTTGTCGATGAGGCGATCGAGGGCGGCGATGAGCGCATCCACATCACTCAACACCTCGGCGATCGCGTTTTGCTCGGATAAAGGAGGTATTGTGATTAAAATTTGTTTTAAATTTACTTTCGAAACTCCATATACAGATATACCTGTGGCTATTCGTATTAAAGAATCGTGAAATGATTTTATTAATGGGATATATCCTTTAAATCCATCGGCTACTTTATTTTTATCTCCTCTTAAAAGTAATGTATGCAACCCGGCAACAATCTTCTCATTTCTAATATTCTTTATTTCTACACTTGTACCTGTACCTTCATAATCTTCTGACGCATCCGCCATTATTAAATCGCCCTCTTCCAACAACGGCAAATCCTTAACCTTATTTTTATCAATTGAGGGAATTGTATCTTTTGAGCAATCAAGGAAATACTTCCACTTTGTATGTAAATCGCCATAATGAATATACTTTATTTCTCCAAATTCAGATAAATCACTCCTTGAATTATTTCCAGTTTGTAAAAACTTGAATACATCTCCCAGCTTCAACACATCCCAATCTTGTGGGATAACACCGACGTCGGTCTTTTTATATCCGGGGGGAACGGGATTGGGGTCCTGGTTCTGTGCTACCATGTTAACCCCATTTTATGGAGATGAGCCTCCACCTTTCGAGTCAAATCCTGGACTTCGAGGCTTAAAGCGGGTAACGTATGGGCGTAACGCTCGGCCAACTGCTTAATCCGTTGGGTGAGACGTTGGGAAATGCGGTCCATTTCCGCCTCGACATGACGGCTAATGGATTCCATCCATTTATCATCCACCACGAGGGTTTTGATTTCGTCGGGGGATAAATCTTTGTACCGGTTGATGACAGCGCGATCCAGCGCAGCGCGGGCCTCTTTGATTTTTTTAGCGGCTTCGGCTTCTCGTTCCATGAGGTTTAAATAGGTATTCAAAACCTCGATTTCTCCTTCTTGGGCTGCATCGCTATCGTCTTTAATCTCTTTGATGCGGTCCAGCAACATCGGCTTTGAGATTTTACCGGTGTCGGATTTGACGGGTTCCAACATGCCCTCTTCCCCACCGTGCTCCTCCTCCATCTCTTCTCTCCGGCGGGTAACGGCATCTTTATCGGCTTCCATTTGATCGAGGGCTTGCTGTTCATCGGCAAAATAACGGCGGATCACGAGCTTTTTAGGCACGAGATCGCTGTCATATTCATCTTTCTTGTTTTTTACGGGGGCCAATTGGGCGTGCCACCCATCGACGGAAATGATGTAAACATCATCCTGCATGGTCTGGGTCCAATAGGTCATGAGATGCTGGTAAATATCATACTTATCGATGAGTCGGATATGGTGGAACGTTTGGAGTATGTCCTGGGATAACGGGAGAATGATCTCTTTGGGCTTCACACCGGGTTCCATTTGCTTCAGAGCGAGGGTATGACGGTTCTTCCAGGATTGAAAAATATCATCCACGGACCGGGTAAACTGGACAAACTGGGGATGAGAAAAAATAACGGGCTTGATTTGATCGGGAGAAACGCGCAAAGTATAGTAACGGTCCTCTTTGCGGGGGGCAGGACTGAATAGGCGGTCTTTCAATGATGGAAACACGGTCCAGTAATCTTCCAGGTCATGGATATCCGGGGCAGGAATATCACCGGTCAAATGGGCCTCGATATCGTGGATATCCTCGGGCTCCTGGCTGTCGATATACCGGGGAATATTCAAATTAAACGCATTCCGCTCGATCTCCTGGATAGAAACCATGCGGGAATACCGGGGAACTTCGATTTGCTTATTAAAGACATCGACGATCTTATGGATATCCTGCTCGCGGAGACGGTTTTTATTGCCGTCCTTCACATAACCGCGGCCGGCATCGATCATAAAAATACCGGTGCGATTACCGGCGTTCTCTTTATCGATGACAATAATACAGGCGGGGATGCCGGTTCCGTAAAAGAGGTTGGGAGGCAAACCGATGATACCTTTAATAAAACCCCTGGAGATGAGATTTCTCCTGATTTCGGCTTCGGCATTGCCGCGAAACAACACACCGTGAGGCAAAATAATAGCCCCTTTTCCATTACTCTTCAATGAACGCACCAAATGCAATAAAAACGCATAATCTCCATTCTTAGCGGGAGGAATCCCAAAATTTTTAAAACGCTCGTACGGATCATGCAGGACATCGACGCCATTGCTCCATGATTTATAAGAAAAAGGCGGGTTCGACACGGCATAATGAAACCTCTTTAACGATCCGTCATTGTCCTCTTTGAATCGAGGGTCCGAGAGTGTGTTTCCCTGCTCGATTTCTGCGGAAGGGTGACCGTGCAAGATCATGTTCATTTTCGCCAGGGCATTGGTAGAAACATCCATCTCCTGGCCATAAATACTGATACCGTGTGGAGCTTCATCCGCGGCTTTCAAAAGCAGCGAACCGGACCCGCACGTGGGATCGTACAGGGCATCATCCTGGCTCTTGGATCGGTTGATCCCGATAATTTTCGCAATGACACGGGAAACCTCAGCCGGGGTGTAGAATTGGCCTTTGCTCTTGCCGGACTCGGTCGCAAAATTGCGCATCAAATACTCGTACGCATCCCCCAAAATATCATCGTCCCCGATCCGGTTCTTACTGAAATCCAAATTCTCGTTCTCAAAAATAGCCACGAGGTTTGAGAGTCGTTCGATCTTTGCCTTTCCCTGGCCCAATTTGGTATCGTCATTGAAATCCGCAACGTTAATGGTACCCGCCAGGGCATTCGCTTCTGCCAACCGGTCTAAAATTTTATTGATTTTATCGCCGATATCTTGTTGACCTTTCAGAGCCACCATATCCTTGAAACCGGCACCGTCGGGAATTTCGATAGTGGGGCAGGTTTGGCCGACGTATTTATCGGATACGTATTTAACAAACAATAGGACCAGGATGTAATCTTTGTACTGGGACGCATCCATACCGCCGCGCAATTCATCGCAGCTCTTCCACAAGGAACTGTATAATTCGCTCTTCTTTATTGCCATGAGAAACCTCTATTATCGAAATTTAAGAAACCAAGGAAAATAAAGAGTACGGGTATTAACGATTTGGGGTGTATCGATATAACCTCCGGGTTTAATTATAGAACGAAATGCCCTGGTTTGTCAACCGCAAACGAAGTCCAAAATCCACCGCATGATTTGTCTTCGACGACCAGGAAACCCTTTCGTGAAAGAGTTTCCTGGACCTTCCCAAAGCTTTTGAATATACATTATAAAAGTTTTGGGAGGTGTCGGAACCTGTCCATCCGTGATGGTTTACAAAAAGGTTCTGACAAAACCGATGACGAATGTAGGAAGTGCGAAGGGGAAGTGGTGCAGAATTTATTTTCCTATCTTGTTATCTCTTCGTAAACCACCAATTTGTCATTCACTTCATCGAAAGAAATGATCTCACCGCTGGGAACCAGGTTATTCCAGTATGGTCGTTTCCCCCGGTTATCTTTTCTCCAATCCAATTTCTTTTTTATTTTGAAAAATTTCTTTTGGTACATTTGATAGTAATAAATTTCTCCATTAACCAGGGTTATTTCCCACGAAGGCGACAAACAATTCCCTAAAAAAGGAGGGATAGAAATCAGTTCTATTTTCTTGACTTCTTTCTTGGAGAGTGCCATTTGAATAGTAGAGGAAAGGTTGGAGAGGACCACTTCTTCTTTAATCGGTTTTTGGCGGGGTTCTTCAGGGTCAAAGGTGTGAGTACCGAGCCATAAACCTGTATCTCCGATGGCAACGCGGGCTGCCTCAGTTCCATCGGCTCTAACAATAAATATTATCCAATCATACCCGGATTCATTATAAGATTTCAAATTCTTAACTTTGCATATTTTGTGAATTTTATGTACCGGTTTATCCTCCAGCAGGTTCGTCAAAATTTCAGTGTCCATGTCTGTATTTTCCAGGAAAGCAACTTTAGTGTTTTTATGGGGAAGGTAGAATTTTTTTATTGCATAGTATAAATCCTCGATAACCTCAGGTTCTGATTTTGGGTATGGGATTGGCACAAAAGAAGGGGAGGATGGGTCTGTGGAAGTTTGGGCGTTTGGGGTGAAGGGGATATTGGTTATAGTAAATAATAATAGTGAAAAAAATATAAATGTGCGTTCGTTAAGCATTTTACCTCCTGGTAATCGATGAAAGATAATTTTCTCACAATATGGATTTTTTTTCCATACCGGGCGAAAAATACCGCGGATCAGTTACAATACTACGAGACTACCCCCTGTCCATTGCAAGCCTAAAGTAATTTCGAAGAATTCCACTATTAACGGAGTCAGACCAAACCCGGAACATTGCACGATACTACGGCTCTGCAAAAGCCCCCCACGCAGTGGGGTCCACATTATTGCCTATGTTAGACCATTGCCGATAGCCTGTTTGGCAGCGGAGTGTGGACCGGTGGACAAGAGGGATTATAATTGTTAATCGAACCTTTTTCATCCGTTCAAACACCTTTTTGATGCATACGCGCATCAATTTCATGCATGCACACATCTTTTTCATGCATGCACACATATTTTTCATGCATGCACACATATTTTTATGCATGCACACATCTTTTTCATGCATGCACGCATCTTTTTTATGCGTGCACACATCTTTTTCATGCATGCACACATCTTTTTTATGCGTGCACACATCTTTTTCATGCATGCACACATCTTTTTCATGCATGCACACATCTTTTTTATGCGTGCACACATCTTTTTCATGCATGCACGCATCTTTTTCATGTATGCACGCATCTTTTTCATGCATGCACACATCTTTTTCATGCATGCATGCATCTTTTTGCTGCGCACACATATCGGTTTTAATCAAAAGCTCTTTTGAGGTCCAAGAACCTCACCCTCCGTGAGGGCTTTTCTCGAAAAGGTCCCTGGTGGCCGAAAATAAAACATGAGGAGGTTTTTTTTTCTTGACTTTTTAATTTAATTTTTGTATATTATTATATGCGTCTAAAGAAAAAAAAAACGTGGAGAGCGGTTTTATTCGCAGCAGGGATTCTTTTCCTTTTTATTATCCTTTTAGTTGAAATCTTCATTATCCACCAGGGAATTTTCCCTTTGTTTTCCTCTCAACCCCGGTCATATATCCTTTCCCAACCTGGCCCCCCTACGGGCGATATCCTGTTTACCGGCGATACTTTCGGAGAATATAACCTCCACGGGTGCGAAATCCTGGGTTCTTTAACCCGCCGGGCGACTCTTATCGGCAAATTCAAAGACCCGATGTACCTGGAATTCGGCAATTTCACACCGGAACACCCGCGCATTAATGAGGTTGCGGTCCCTTTTATCGCCGAAGCACTTCAAACCATGGGGCTGCGTGTTCTCAACTGCACCAAATACGACTTCATCAATCTCGGTGAAACCCCTGTAGACTCGCTTCCTTTCATCCTGGTTTCCGCCAACCTCCGCATCCATACGCCTCGCCGTCTCAGCGGCCTGGTCTCTCCTTGTGTTGTTATTCCTTTTATACTGCGAAGTAAAACCGGGAACCTTCCCGTTTCTGTGGGGATTACCGGCATTACGTTCGACTTTCGCCGCATGCATCACGGGATTGTGCAATACGTTGTCCAGGATCCGATCGATTCCATAAAAAAAATCAAAACTACCCTTGAAAAAGCGGAGTTGAAAATCCTGTTGTTTAACGCTCCCTTTTACGGGCTGAAAAAGCTCCTGGCTGTTTCTCCCGTTCGTTTCGACCTGGTCATCGCTTCCCAGTCTTTGCCCCAACATCAAAAGACTATGATCCGTATTAATGGTGTCCCCGTCGCGTTTTCCGATGATTATGGCCGCACCCTGGGTCATGTTTCGGTAATAAAAGAACCTAACGGTTTTCGTTTCCAATACACCCCGCTGATGATCGGGCTGGGGTTGCCTGAAAACCTACGCATTAATAAAATCGTCGACCGCATCGACGATGCATTACACCGCAGACCTACGGAGAACAGGGATGAAAATTAAAACTAAACTGTTAATTGTGGTCCTGGGCATTATTATAATGATGATATTCATTCAATCGGTAGTCCTCGTGGTAGAAAACCGGAAATTAAGAATCGAAAACGCGAAACTTCACTTCATGTTGTACACGCCGAGCGAATTGATTCCCAAGCAGCAGAAAGCCATGATGCTGCCGAGGATATCCCTGGTCGACATCGAGACGGGTGAAAAAGCCGGGTTGTTTGATTCGATGAAGAGCGATGAACTCATTTTGTTTGTTTTTTCCACCAGTTGTTTGACGTGCGACCAGGCTTCCGATGTCTTGAACGATATCTACTACCAATACAATGACCGTTTCACCATAATCGGTATATCGAAAGACGACACCCTTTCTATTAAAGATTTTGCAGCGAGGAACAGTGTGAGGTTTCCTGTTTACCGGTATGAAACAAGTTCCGAAATACAGCCGTTGTCGGGGTTATTTTCGTCGCTGCCGCAAACCGTCCTGGCTAACAGGACGGGCGATATCGTCTTAATAATGAAAGGAGTTCCCGGAGAGCTAATCAATAAAATAAATAGGAGGTAAAATACAATGAGAAAACCGACCTTGATCCTAATCGGGTTGATCATCCTTGCAGCGTTGACATGCGCGTTGTGCACCTAC
>Ga0105104_10002623_pt1 | contig 13027 bp, 6 predicted proteins | sample PPLLaktember2015_3_FD_87034 | JGI IMG/M metagenome (GOLD analysis project Ga0105104, IMG submission 87034) | Freshwater sediment microbial communities from Prairie Pothole Lake near Jamestown, North Dakota, USA - PPLs Lake P7 Core (6) Depth... | ecosystem: Environmental > Aquatic > Freshwater >...
CGCCGCGCCGCCCGGGACCGGGACCACCTACGGCGACGCCGGGCTGAACGCCTCCACCTCCTACAGCTACCGGGTCCGGGCCAGCGATGCGGCCGGCAACCTCGGCGGCTACTCGCCGGTGGCCAGCGCCACCACGCTCAGCACTCCCCCGGCGCCGGTCATTCCCAAGTTCGTCCAGGGGAACTACGCCACCCCGCAGTCGGGCAGGACCAGCGTGGCAGTCCCCTTCACCGGCGCCCAGCGAGCGGGGAACTTCAACGCGGTGCTCGTGGGGTGGAACGACACCGCGGCGGCGGTCAACACGGTCACCGACACCAAGGGGAACGTGTACACCAAGGCGATCGGCCCCACGCAGAACCCCGGTGTGCTCTCGCAGTCCATCTACTATGCGGCGAACATCGCCGGAGCCAACCCAGGCGGGAACACGGTCACCGTCACCTTCAACCGCAGCGCCGCCTACGTGGACGTCCGCATCCTCGAGTACACCGGGGTCGAGCACGGCAATCCGCTGGACGCGGCGGTGGGAGCAACCGGCAACAGCGCCACCAGCAGCAGCGGGAGCCTCACCACCACCGCCCCCGGAGATCTCCTGATCTCCGCCAACATGGTCTCGACGCTCACCCACGGCCCGGGGTCCGGGTGGACGCTCCGCTTCATCACCTCGCCCAACGGGGACCTGGCCGAGGACCGGATCGCCACCTCCGCCGGCGCCTACACCGGAAGCGCGCCCCTGGACGGTGCCGGGACCTGGATGCACCAGACCGTGGCCTTCAAGGCCGCCCCGCCGGACACGACGGCTCCGGTCGTCACCGTGACCTCGCCCGGCGCCGGCGCCACCCTCACCGGGACCATCAACGTCGGCGTGACCGCCACCGATCCCGACTCGGGTCTCCAGGCGATCCAGCTGCTGGTGGACGGCGCCGTGGTGGGCCTGCTCCAGAGCACCAGCCCCGCAACCTTCTCGCTCAACACCGCCAAGTTCACCAACGGCGCGCACGCCATCAGCGCCAGCGCGCTGAACGGGCAGCGCATGACCGGCTACGCCACCCCGGTCTCGGTTTCCTTCACCAACGCCAGCCCGGGCAACCCCGCGGTGACCGGGCTCGTCTCGCCGCTCACCACGCTTCCCATCGTCGTGGTGCACAGCAGCCTGCTGCCGGACTCGCGGCTCCTTCTCTCCGAAGGCCAGTCACTGGGGAACGACGCGCGCACCTGGGACGTGCTCACCAACTCGTTCTCCACCGTGCCCGTGCCGGCGAACATCTTCTGCTCCGGGCACGAGCAGATGGCCGACGGCCGCATCTTCGTCGGCGGCGGGCACAACGGAGGCGCACACATCGGGCTGCCGACGGGCAATGTCTTCAACCCGGCGAACGACACCTGGACCGTCCTTCCCAACATGAGCTATCCGCGCTGGTACCCGACGGTGACCACGCTGCCGGACGGCCGGCTGCTGGTGCTCTCCGGCGAGACCTCCTGCCCTGGGTGCGAGGTGCTGATCCCGGAGATCTACAACCCCGCGACCAACGCCTGGACCAAGCTCACCACCGCCTCCCAGTACTTCGATTACTACCCTCACGCGTTCACCCTGCCGAACGGCAAGGTGTTCGTCGCCGGGAGCACCGAGCATCCCAACGCCAGCAGGGTGCTCGACGTCGCCGCCGCCAGCTGGTCACCGCTCGGCGGGCCGGCCATCGAGGGCGGCAGCTCGGCGATGTACCTCCCGGGGAAGATCATCAAGAGCGGCAAGACCGTCGACCCCGACGAGACCGCCGTCCCCTCGACCGCGGTCACCTACGTCATCGACGCCACACAGCCCTCGGCGACCTGGCGCCCGGTCCAGTCGATGACGTTCGCGCGCACGTACCACACCTTGACCCTGCTCCCCGACGGGACCGTGCTCGCCACCGGTGGCGGACCGACCACCGCTCCGACCGCGGTGTCCCAGGCCGTCCTCCCCGTCGAGCTGTGGAACCCCACGACCGAGACGTGGACCACCCTGGCCTCGCTCAACGTCGGCCGGCTCTACCACTCGGCCGCGATGCTGCTCCCCGACGGGCGGGTGGCGGTGTACAGCGGCGGTCGCTTCGACGACAACCAGGTCCCGACCGACCAGTACAACGCCGAGTTCTTCTCCCCGCCCTACCTCTTCAAGGGTCCGCGGCCGCTCATCACCTCGGCTCCGGCGACGGTCGGGTTCGGCCAGACCTTCACCGTCCAGACACCGGATGCGGCCCGCATTGCCAGCGTGGCGCTCATCCGCTTCGGGAGCGTGACCCACTCCATCAACATGGCCCAGCGGTACGTCCCGCTCAGCTTCACCGCGGGCTCGGGCTCGCTCAGCGTCACCGCTCCGGCGAACGCCAACATCGCCACCAAGGGCAACTACATGCTCTTCCTGGTGGACACCAACGGGGTTCCGTCCATCGCCGCGCCGGTCCGGCTGTAGAACGCCTCCGGGCTGAGGCCCATCCGCTCGGCCCGGCGGAGCTGCCCCACTCGCCAGAGGGTGTAGAGCACCGGCAGGACCTCGAGCGTGAGGAAGGCGCTGGTGAGCAGCCCGCCCAGCATCGGAGCGGCGATGCGCCGGATGATCTCCGCCCCGGCTCCTTCCGCCCAGAGCAGCGGGAGGAGGCCCGCCCCCATGGTGGCGATGGTCATGATCTTCGGCCGCAGCCGCCGGACGGTGCCCTCGGCGTGCGCCTCCACCACGTCCTCCGGAGTCCGGAGACGGCCCTCGGCCAGACGCCGGCGGAAGGCCTCGTCGACGTAGAGGACCATCACCACCCCGGTCTGCATCGCCAGCCCGGCCACCGAGAGGAGGCCCACCCAGACCGGCGCGGACAGGGCATAGCCGAGCCAGTGAAGCGTCCACACGCTGCCCACCAGCGCGAACGGCACCGAGGCGAGCACGATGCAGACCTCGGTCAGGTTCCGGAACTGGAGGTAGAGCAGTCCCACCATCGAGAGCAGCACCAGGGGGACGATCCACAGGAGTCGCCGCTCCCCGGCGACGAGCAGGGGATACTGCCCGATCCAGTCCAGGTGCTCGCTGGACCCGAGCTGGAGCTCCCCCGCGGCGCTCGCCCGGCGCAGCGCCTGCCGTCCGCGCTCGACCACCCCGGCCAGGTCCACGCCCGGCTCGAGGTCCAGGAGGAGGTAGGCGGCGAGGCCGCGCTCCTCCGTGCGGAGCATCGCCGGCACGGACTGGTACCGCGGCCGGCCGAGCAGCGCGAGCGGCACCGGCTGCGGCCTTCCCTCGACGGAGCCGAGGACCGTGGCCTCGCGGAGCCGGTCGGGCACGCTGCGGGCCCGCGCCTCCACGAGCCGCACCGGGATGCGCCCGCCGCTCCCCCCGAGGGCGGCGAGCTCGCCCCCGCTCACGATGAGGTCGGCCACGGACCGGACGTCCTCCGGGTCGACCCCTCTCGCTGCCACCGCCCCGGCATCGACGACGAAGCCCGGCCGGACCTCTCCTCCCAGCGATTCGGGGGCTGCGCTCCGGACGCCCGGAACCCGGGAGAGGACTACCTGGGCCGAGCGCCCCACCGCCTCCAGGCGCTCCGGCGACGCGGCGCTGATCCGCAGCCCCACCGGGGTGCGGATGCCGGTGGAGACCATGTCCATCCGGGCACGGACCGGCGCGGTCCAGGCGCTCCTCCACCCCGGGAGTCGGGCGGCGCGGTCCAGCTGCTGGATCAGCTCCGCGGTGGTGGGCGGACGCTCCTCCGGCCAGAGCCGGCGAAGCCCCGCCCGGAGCGGGGCCGGCGCCCAGTCCGAGTACCACCGCGGCGCCGCGACCCGGGGCCACTGCTCCCGTGGCCGCAGGCGGACGGTGGTCTCGGCCATCGAGAGCGGCGCGGGGTCGGTGGCCGTGTCCGCCCGGCCCATCTTCCCGAACACGGTGGCCACCTCCGGCGCCGCGGCGAGCGCACGGTCCTGGCGCTGGAGCTGCCAGGGAAGCTCCTCGTGAGGCGCGCCGGGCAGCGTGGTGGGCATGAAGAGGAGATCTCCCTCGTCGATCCGGGGCAGGAATTCGCGTCCCAGGCCGGGGAGAAGGGGCAGGCAGGAGAGGAGAGCCGCACCGGCGATGGCCAGCGTCCAGACCGGGCGGCGGAGCGCCACCTTCACGAAGGGGCGGTAGAGGCGGACCAGCCCCGCGGTCAAGGGATTCGAGAACTCGGGCACCACCGGTGGACGGAGCAGCCGGTCCCGGAGCGCCGGGCCGACGGTCAGCGCGACGAGCGCCGCCCCGGCGATGACCAGCGTCTTGCTCGCCGCGAGCGGGCGGAGCAGCCGGCCGGTCTCGCCGCCGAAGCCCAGCACCGGGAGGAAGCTCAGCGCGGTGATGACCAGCGCCGTCAGGATGGCCGGAGCGAAGGTGCCAGCCGCGGCACGGAGCGCCGCCCGTCGCTCGTCCTCCGGCGCTGCGGCCGGGAGCTGCTCCAGCCGGCGATGGCAGGCCTCCAGGGCCACCACCTCGGCGTCCACCGCCAGCCCCAGCGCGATCCCGATGCCTCCGATGCTCATCAGGGTCGCCGGCACCCCCAGGAGGCGCATCGCCACGAGGGCGAAGAGCACCACCACCGGCAGGGCCAGGAGCGGCACCGCAGCGGCCCGGGGCGAGAGGAGGAACACCAGCACCACCAGGACCAGCACCGCCATCTCCTCGAGCAGCCCCCGGCCGAGCGTGTGGTGGATGCGGTCGATCACCTCGGAGCGATCGTGCACCGTCAGCAGCTTCACCCCGGGTGGCAGGCTCGAGCGCAGACCCTCCACCGTCCGGTGGACGTCGGCCAGCAGGGCCCGGACGTTCGCCCCGCGCTCGGCCACCACGATGCCGCCCACCGCCTGGTACTGCCCACCGAAGTCGGCGAGGCCCAGCGGAGGCGGACGACCGATGCGCAGCTCGGCGACCTCCCGGAGCCGGATCCCGCCGCGGAGCGGCACCTCGCGCAGGCTGGCCAGGCTCGCGGTCGCCTCACCGGCCAGCGCCGTGCGCACCGAGGCAATCACCTCCGAGACCGCGAGGCCCCGCTCCCGGAGCCGCTCGGCGCTGACGTCGATCACCACCTCCTCGGTCTCGCCTCCCACGGTGGCCACCTCGGCCACCCCCGGCAGCGCGGCGAGCGCGGGCCGCAGGACGCTCTCTTGAAATCGGCGCAGGCTGACCCGAGTCTCGGCGTGGGTCGGGTCGAAGAGCGCGTACTGGAACACCCAGCCGGTGCTGGAGGCGACCGGCCCGACCTGGACCCGCGCGGTCGGCGGGAGCAGGGCACGCAGCTGCTCGAGGCGCTGGAGCACGGCCCGGTGCGCCGAGCCGGCGTCGGTCCTCGAGGAGAGCACGACCTCCAGGTACGCCATGCCGCCCATCGACGCGCCGCGGACGGTGCTGGCCCCCTCGAGCGGCGACAGCGCCTGCAGCACCGGGGCCGTCACCTCCTCCGACACCTCGGCCGCGGGATGTCCCATCCACTCCACGACCACGCCGATCCGCGGATCGGACAGCTCGGGGAGCACGTCCGCCGGCGCCGAGCGGCGCGCTGCCTCCGCGGCCAGCGCGAGCAGGAGCGCCGCCCCGAGGACGGTCCAGGGGCGCCGGCTGCTCCACTCGATGAGGCGGGCGATCACCGCGCGGCGGCCCCGGCCTCCGGAGGCTGCCGCCGGTCCGCATCGAGGAAGAAGGCGCCCCGGACCACGACGCGGTCGCGCTCCTCCACCCCGGAGACCACCGCCGCCTGCCCGTCCGGCGCCTCACCGAGGCGGACCGGGCGGGCCTCGACCCCGGCTCCACCACGGGCCACCACGAGGACGTAGGGGCCTTCCTCCGAGCGGAGCACCGCGGACGAGGGAAGCAACAGCGCCGCCCGGGGCCGTGCCTCGAGCCCGACCCACCCCACCTGCCCTGCAGCGAGCGGCGGCGACGAGCGTGCCGTCTCGAAGCTCGCCTTCCAGAGCTCACCGTCCCAGCGCACGGCCGGCTCCGCGGTGCGCCGGACGGCCGTCGCCTGACCCGGACCGGCACCCGGCTGGAACGCGGCGGACGCTCCGGCCGGGAGCTCGGCCACCGCGTCCTCCGGCACCAGCGCCTGGAGCTTCCCCCCCGCCTCCACCCAGCCGGGCACGGTGCGCCGCTCACCGAGGGTTCGGCGGCGGGCGACCTCCACCGTTCCCGGGAGGAGCTCGGGCGAGGGACCGGCGGTCGGGGACTGCTCGGCGGCCGGCGCGACGGTGGCGACCAGCGCCATGCCACAGAGTGGGCAGTCTCCCGGGCGGGCACGACGGACGTCCGGATGCATGGGGCACACGTACTCCGCCCCGGAGCCGGGTCGCTGGGTGCGGAGCCCGAGCCCGGCGACCACCGCCGCGCCGAGCGCTCCCCCGAGGAGCACGACCCGGGCGATCAGCGGCCATCGCGCCCCGTTCATGGACGAACCCCGTGCCTCTGGCACCAGCGGACCAGGATGTAGATGGCCCACACCCGCGACCAGTAGAGGCCGGGGGCGCCGCTGCGGAACGCCTCCCAGAGCCGGCCCACCGCCTCGGGCTGGAGCCCCGCCGCGCGCACCGCCTCCGGATCGCGCAGCGTGCGATCCACGTCCCCACTCAGCCCCTGGCGGATCCACCGGTCGTAGGGGAGCACGAATCCACGCTTCGGCCGCTCGAACAGCGCCGGGTCCAGCCCGCGCAGGCCGATGCGCCGGAGCATCGCCTTGCGCAGCACCGGCTCGTACCGGGAGGAGTCGGGGAGCCTGAGCACCGTCTCCAGCAGCGACTGGTCCACCAGCGGCAGACGCTGCTCGATCGACGCCGCCATGCTCGCTGCATCGTTGTCGCGGAGGAGCCGCTCTCCCAGGAACAGCCGCTGCTCGAGGACGCTGATCGCCGCGAGCTGGGACCGGCCCCGCACCTCGGTCTCCAGCCGGGCGCGGAACGGCGCCGGGAGACCGTCCACCAGGGCCTCGGCCAGCTCGGGGCCGAGGAGCTGGCGCTGGAACTCGGGGAGGAACAGCGCGTAGGCCAGCTGGTAGAGCGCGAGCAGATCGTCTCCGCGGCGTACCATCTCCGGCAGCTTGGCCCAGCGCGTCTGCCGCGGGATGGCTCCCTGCTGCCGCTGGAGCGCCATCAGCGCCAGCTCCGCCGTCCGGACCAGCGCCGCCCGTGGCAACCAGGACAGCCTCCGGGACCACCGCTGCAACACAGGCAAGTCGTGGAAGCTGGTGTAGCCGCCGAACAGCTCGTCGCCACCGGTGCCCACCAGCGCCACGGTGAAGCCGGCGTCCCGCACCGCGCGGGACATGAAGTAGGAGTTGAGGCCGTCGAACGTGGGCTGGTCCAGGCTGTCCAGCGCCTGCTCCATCTGGCCCAGGAAGCGCGCCTCGGTGAGCAGCACCTCCTGGTGCTCGGTGCCGATCGCCTGGGCGATGGCCCGGGCCACGTGCCCCTCGTTGTACTCCTCCTCCTCGAAGGCGAGGGTGAAGGTGTGCACCGGGCCCCGCCCCGCGCGGCGAGCGAGATTCGCCACCGACGAGGAGTCGATTCCGCCGGAGAGGAACACCCCCAGCGGGACGTCGGACACGAGGTGCAGCCGCACGCTCTCCCCGAGCGCCGCGGCCACCTCCTCCTCGGACGCCTCGGCGCCGGTGCCCGCGGGGGGCAGCGACCAGTAGGCGCCGGAGCGGACGAGGGACCCGTCCTCGCGGTACAGCGCGAGCTCCCCGGGGAGCAGCGACTCGATGCCCTGCACCGCCGTGCGCGGTCCCACCACGAAGCCGTTCCAGGCCACCGAGGCCGCGGCCCACCGGTCGAGCCGCGGAGCTCCGAGCAGCCCGGAGGCGAGGAGCGCGCGCACCTCGGAGGCGAAGGCCACCGACCAGCCGCCGTCGGGGTCGGGGTTCCTGGCGACGTAGAGCGGTTTGATGCCCAGCGGATCCCGAGCCAGGAGCAGCGTCCGCGTCCGCGGGTCCCAGCAGGCGAAGGCGAACATTCCCCGGAAGGAGGGCAGCGCGTCGGGGCCCTCGAGCGCCAGGCTGCGGAGCACCACCGCCGCGTCGCCGGTGGACTGGAACGTCTGCCCCGCGCGGGCCAGCCGCTCCCGGAGGCTCTGGAAGTTGTAGACCTCGCCGTTGAACACCAGGACGTTGCCGCCCACCGGGTCCACCATCGGCTGGTGCCCGGCCGGCGAGAGGTCGAGGATCGAGAGGCGGCGGAAGGTGAGCAGCGCGCCGAGACCTTCCGGGCCGGGCGCGGACTCCCAGGTCCCGGCGTCGTCCGGACCGCGGTGAACCATCGCTGCCCCCATCCGCTCCAGCACGGCGCGATTGCCCGCGTCGAGGCGACCCAGGATGCCCGCTATTCCGCACATCGCCGTGCTCCCTCGACCACCAGCGCCCAGTCGTTCCAGCCCGAGGCGTTCGGCCCGGGCGTCTCGAAGTCCACCTCGTGCCCGGGGTGAGCCACGGCCCACCGGTGCACGAAGGCGCCCGCCGCCGGATCGTACCACCGCGCGCACGCGGCACCCTCCATGCCGGAGAGGTCCAGCGCGAACCGCCGAGGAGTGGCCCGCCCGGTGGGGGCGACGTAGGCCACCACCAGGTCACGCTCGGGTGTGACGGCCGCCGCGATGTGCTGCTCTCCCGGACCCTGTCCGGAGACGACGAGCTCGGTGGGATGGCCGGGAGTGCCGGCCGCCCGGAGGCGCGTCCAGGGCAGCGCCTCGAAGAAGCCGTGCAGGTGCAGCATCTGGTGCGTTCCCGGCGACTCCCACTCCTGTCGCCAGGAAGAGACGGCGCCGTCGGTGTCGCCGTAGCTGGCCTGGTAGCGACCCCTGCTCGACTCGCACATCCAGAGGAAGAGGTTGCTCCAGAGCACGCCCGAGGCGCCGGAGAGCATCGACCACCACCACGCCTTCCGGAAGGGCTGGGTCGCGCTCGCCGGATGCTCGTGCTCGTAGGTGCTCTCCAGGAGGAACACCGGGCGAGGAGGGACGACCGCGGCCGCACGGCGCACCGGCTTCCAGACGTGGGCGTACTGGTAGACGCCGTTGAGCGTCATGGCCGGGGCGAACAGCACCTGGTCGGTGGAGATCCCGCCCTGGTGCTCGAAGTTCCAGTGTCCGGCCCAGGGCTGCAGGGCACCCGCGGCCCGGATTCCCTCGAGCACCGCCCGGTGACGCCGCTCACCCTCCGAGCCCGGCGGAGGGGCGAAGTCTCCCCCGGCCAGCCAGACGACGTTGGTCGCATCGCGGAAGAGCCTCCCCAGGTACCGGCCGAATTCCAGGAACACCTCGGCGGTGTTGCCCTCGCGCAAGGTCTCGGCCCACCAGCCCTCCTTCCGACCGTCGAACCCGAGGTACACCGGCGCGAGCAGCACCGCGATTCCGTGGCGTGCCGCCCGATCCACGAAGGCGCGCGCTCGCCGGAAGTAGGCGTCGTCGGGCGTGGAGAAGTCCGCGGGGCGCCGGATGGGCTCCTCGCCGGCACGGTTCCGGGGTGGGATCGGGTTGGGAGGCTCCGTGTAGTCGTGATTGAGGAGCATCACCTCGATCAGGTTGAAGCCCCGCGCGCTGCGGTCGGAGAGGTAGGCCTCCTGCTCGGACTCGTCGAGGTTCACCAGCGCGAGCCAGGCGGTCTCGCCCTTGATCAGGAAGGGCGCGCCGGTCGCGTCCTCCAGCCGGACCCCATCCGCAGCGGGCCGGAGAGGGAAGGACGCCCCGCGGCTGCGCACGGCCACGGTCACGCTCTGGCGATCGGCGCCGTCGTGCTCGCCCGCGGTCACCGACACCCGGCACGGCCCGGCAGCGAGCGCGGTCAGGGTGACGGCGCCGGAGACCGCCGGGGATAGCCGTCCGCATCCGGGTGGGGTGAGGCTCCAGCGAGCCGTGGCGCGCTCCGGAGGCTCCACCCGCGCCGACAGCGCGACCCGTTCCCCGGTGACCACCGACGTGCGGGAGGCCACCAGCGAGGCCACCCAGGGCGCCCCGGCCCGGCTTCCCGGCTCCGGTCCCAGGCGGAGCCGGGCCTCGGCCGCGGTGCCCGGAGCGAGGTCCACCTCCACGGCGGGGAGCAGCGGAGGTGCCGCTGCTCCCGGCCTCCGCAGCTCGACCCGGCGCGGGCCGGGCGGGACGCCGACCGCGCGATCGAGCCCGCCGGCCGCGGGCCGCAGGCGGAGCTTTCCGACTCCCCCGACGTCGAGGAGGACGTCGTCGAGCTCGCGCCCGGCGACCGCCTCGACCCGCACCGTCACCGTTGCTCGCGGAGACGGGGTGGGCGGCGGCGGCGTCCGCCGGCAACCGGCGACCAGGGCGAGCGCGGCCAGCCCTCCGATGGCGGTCTCCGCGGCTCGATGCTCCATCGCCTCAGCTCCGTGACCGGAAGTACTCCCGGATCGCCGTGAGGATTCGGCCGGCAGCCTGGCCGTCCCCGTACGGGTTGCGCGCCTGGGCCATCGCCGCGTACGCGCCGGGGTCGGTCAAGAGACGCGTGGCGTGCCCGGCGATCTCGCTGGCCTTCGGGCCGGTGAGGATGGCCGTCCCCGCCGCGACGCCCTCCGGCCGCTCGGTGGTGTCCCGCATCACCAGGACCGGCTTGCCGAGAGACGGGGCCTCCTCCTGGACGCCGCCGGAGTCGGTGAGGACCAGGCGGCAGGCGGCGAGCAGCGCGACGAAGTTCCGGTACCCCTGGGGCGCGATGAGATGGACGTTGCGCGTCCCGCCGAGAAGGCGGTTCACGTGCACCTGGACGTTGGGGTTCAGGTGCACCGGGTAGACGAAGCGGTGGTCCGGGAAGCGCCTGGCGAGCGTGGCGATCGCCTCGCAGATCTGCTCGATGCCGTTTCCGAAGTTCTCCCGGCGGTGCCCGGTGATGAGGACCATCGGTACCTCCGCCCAGTCCGGTCCCACCAGCGCGCGCAGCTCGCCGTCCACCCGGGTCCGGATCCGGGCGTCGGCCCCCTGGGCGGCCACCTCGAGCAGGAGCGCGTCGATGACCGTGTTTCCGGTGACGGTGATGCTCCCGTCCGGGATGCCCTCGCGCAGGAGCGCCTCGCGCGCTCCCCCGGTGGGTGCGAAGTGGACGGCCATCAACGGCGTGGCCAGCTTCCGGTTCACCTCCTCGGGGAAGGGGGACCAGATGTTGCCGGTGCGGAGCCCCGCCTCGACGTGGCCGATCGGGATGCGCCGGTAGAAGCAGGCCAGCGCCGCGACCAGCACGGTGGTGGTGTCTCCCTGCACCAGCGCGAGGTCCGGCTGCCCCGCGCCGAGCCAGCCGTCGATGCTCTCCATCAGCCGGGCGGTGAGGCCGGCCAGCGTCTGGTCGGGACGCATGACGTCCAGGTCCGCGTCCACCTGGAACCCGAAGGTCTCCGTCACCTGCCAGAACATCTCCCGGTGCTGGCCGGTGGCCACCACCGTGCACTGAAAGTCGTCCGAGCTCCGGAGCGCGGCGACCACCGGGGCCAGCTTGATGGCCTCCGGCCGCGTGCCCATGAAGACCACCACCTTCCTCGGGCCGCTCACGAGGACGTCGCTCCCCCCCGGCGACGGCCGAGGATCTCGCTGGACGCCACCCAGATGAACTCGGTGTTGGTTGTGAGGTAGCGCTTCCACATCTTGCGGGGCTCCATCAAGAGGCGCCACGACCACTCCAGACCCGTCTGACGAAGGAGCGGCGGCGCCCGGCGCACGTACCCGGCCATCACGTCGAAGCTCCCGCCCACGCCCATGAGCACCGGCACGTCCAGCCGCGCGCGGTGGCGCTCGCAGAAGACCTCCTTGAAGGGCGAGGGCATGCCCACGAAGAGGAAGTCCGGGCGGGCAGCACGGATCTCCTCGACGATCGCCTCGTGATCGGCGGGAGAGAAGTAGCCGTTCCGCGCGCCGGCGACCCGGAGGCCGGGATTCTCCGCGGCGCACCGCTCGGCGAGGGCCCGCACCACCTCCTCGCGCGCGCCGAGGAAGTAGGCCGAGAGGCCGCGGGCCGCGCCGGCCGACAGCAGCCGCGACATGAGGTCCACGCCGGTCACCCGCTGGGGCACGGGTGTTCCCGCTCCCCGCAGCGCCCACACCACCGACATCCCGTCGGCGAGCACCAGGTCGCCCGCGCGGCAGGCGTCGCGCAGCACGGGGTCGCGCCGCATCATGCACAGCACGCCGGCGTTGGCGGTGATGACCGTGTGCGGCGCGCGTGGTCCCTCGCACCACGCCAGACAGCGCTCGACCGCCGACTCCATCGTCTCGGCGTCGAAGAAGAGCCCCATCAGCTCGCGGCGACCCGCCGCCTCAGGCATGTCCGGCTCCGCCGGCCAGGACCGGATGGTGGTCTCGCCAGACCGCGGCCCGCTCGGCCACGACCTTCCGCGTCGCGGCGCGCTTGCCCACCAGCAGCGCCAGGTGCTGGTAGCGGCGGACGAAGCGGCGGAACTCCGGATCGTCGTAGCGGGGCGCACCACGGGCAGCGCTGGAGAAGTAGCCCCAGAGCATCGCGGCGCTCCCGGTCGCCACCGGATGCTGCAGGAAACGCGAGGCGGCAACCGCCAGGTAATAGAGCGGCGAGGTTCCCATGAAGTACTGGCCGAAGCCCGCGCGCACCCGGCCGGTCCAGATCCCCTTCTGGCTCGCGCCCTGCGGCCGGAGATGCACGAAGCGAAGGGATGGATCGTTCACGCTCTCCGCGATCCACCCGAGCATCCGCGCCCGGTGGCAGTCGATCCCGTCCCACATCACCTGGCGGACGAAGCCTCCGATCTCCCGGAAGCACCCCACCCGGTAGAACTTGGTCATCCCCACCGACATCTCGTCCCCACAGACCTCGGGGACCAGCGCGCCCGAGCGGGGATGCACGAACCAGGGTTTGCCGGAGGTGGTGCCCAGCCGGGGCTCAGCCTCCATCCGGAGCATCAGGCCCTCGAAGTACCGGGGTGGCAGATCGAGGTCCACGTCGAGCTTGCAGAGGTAGTCGAAGGCGGCGAGGTCCACGCCCTCCAGCCCGGCGTAGAACGCCTCCACCACGCCCGGACCCACGCTGCGCCG
>Ga0105104_10002624_pt1 | contig 13024 bp, 14 predicted proteins | sample PPLLaktember2015_3_FD_87034 | JGI IMG/M metagenome (GOLD analysis project Ga0105104, IMG submission 87034) | Freshwater sediment microbial communities from Prairie Pothole Lake near Jamestown, North Dakota, USA - PPLs Lake P7 Core (6) Depth... | ecosystem: Environmental > Aquatic > Freshwater >...
AATGAACATATATTGGCCGACTATGGAAACGTTGACGGAAAAACAAGAGAAGTTACTTAGCTATCTGCAAAGCCGGCTTGAGGAAAATAACCCGCCGAGTCAGCGGGAGGCGGCGGAACATTTCGGCCTTACGCAGAACGCTATTTATCAGCTTACAGGTTATCTGAAAAAGAAGGGTTATCTTGTCGATACGGGCGGTCATCGGGGTTTGAGATTATCGGAGGCATATCTTAAGCAAATTCGTCGAAGTGAGGGGGTTGCTGTAATCGGGCAGGTTCCGGCGGGCGAGCCGATGCCGGCGCAGCAGAATATCGAGGGTTATATAAATCTCAAAGAGCTGCTCAAACCGTCGAGGGAGGCGTTTATTTTGAAGGTGCGGGGCGACAGTATGGTTGACGCGGGGATAATGGACGGCGATTACGTGGTGGTGCAGCCGGCTACGGCGATCGAGAACGGGCGGATAGGGGTGGTTATGCTCGATGATGAGGCGACGGTGAAAAAGATATACGTGCGCGAGGACCACATAGCGCTTGAGCCGGCCAACAAGGCGGCGGGATACAAGACGAGGTATGTGAAACGGGGCAGCAGTAAAATTCGTATTATCGGCAGGGTAGTTAGCTGCTTTAGAATGTTATAGGGGAAAAGTATGGCTGGGCGGGTTTACATAGGGATAGCGGGGTGGTCATATCCTGACTGGAAGGGGATAGTATATACCGACACAAAGCAGGACCAGTTGAAGCTTGTGAGCGGGCTGGTGGATTGCGTGGAGATTAACAGCACGTTTTATCGGCCGCCGGACGAGAAAAACGTCAGGACGTGGCTTGAGAAAACGTCGGAAAAGCCGGATTTCTTCTTCACCGCCAAACTGCACAGGGATATTACCCACGAAGGTAAAATTGAAGCACAAACCGTGAAGCAGTTTCACGATGGTTTCGCCCCGATGCTCGAGGCGGGCAAGCTAAGAACGCTTTTAGTGCAGTTCAGGTATGACTTCGCGGATGAGGCGGGGAACCGTGAATACTTGTCGAGGATAGTGAAGAATTTCTCGGATGCGTTCAGTATGGCGGTGGAGGTTCGGCACAAGTCGTGGGAGATGCCGGATGCGCTGAAGTTTTTGGAGGATTTGCGGGTTTCGGTGTGCAATCTCGATTATCCAGTCGGGCCGAGGTCGTTCGATATGCAGTTATGCAAAGTGGGCTTGAACGGCTATTTCAGATTGCACGGCAGAAACGCGGAGAAGTGGTTCAGCAAATCAACGAGAGACGAGACATACAACTATTATTACAACGAAAAAGAGCTTGCCCAGATTAAAGACCGCGTCGATGAGCTGGCAAAGGCGTTTGGGACGCTGACGGTTATAACAAATAACCATTATCGCGGGGCGGAGCTGGCTAACGCCCTTGAGCTTAAGTGCCTGATAACGGGCGAGAAACAATTTGTGCCTGAGGGAATGCTGCGGACGTATCCGAATTTGAAAAATATCACGGTCAACAAGGTGTTGTTTTGATTATGAAAACCATAGTTGACACAATCCGTAAGCCCGATACGTCAACGAAACGAAGACGGCCATTGTTCAAATCGGGGGTGTCGGCGGGGTTTCCGTCGCCGGCGGCAGATTATGAGGAGGGGAAGCTCGACCTGAACAGGCACCTGATAAGAAATCCGGCGGCGACTTTTTTCGTTCGGGCAAACGGCGATTCGATGATTGGGGCGGGGATTCATACGGGCGATTTGCTTGTGGTTGACCGGTCGCTGGAGCCGGCGGACAAAAGCGTGGTGATAGCGGTCGTGAATGGCGAACTGACCGTGAAACGCATCAGGATACGGAACGGCAAGGTTACGTTACAGCCGGAAAACGAAAATTACGCCGTCTGCCAGATAACCGAAAGCGTAGAGTTCGAGGTCTGGGGCGTCGTTACAAACGTTATACACGCGTTATGAAAACCAACGAGGTATTCGCACTTGTTGACTGCAACAACTTTTACGTGTCGTGCGAGAGGATATTCAATCCCAAATTGAACGGCAGGGCGGTAATAGTTCTGTCAAATAATGACGGCTGTGTGGTCGCCCGCTCGAATGAGGCGAAGCAACTTGGTATCAAGATGGGGGTGGCGGCTTTCGAGATAGCGGGTTTGCTTAAAAAGCATAATGTAATCGCGATGTCGTCGAATTATACGCTTTACGCCGATATGTCAGGCAGGGTGATGGAGGTCCTGTCGGACTTTACGCCCGAGATGGAGGTGTATTCGATAGATGAGGCGTTTTTGAACCTGGCGGGCCCTGAGCAGAGTCGAAGGGCCGGCATCAATCGCCCCTTGGGGGATTATGCTCGGCAGATCAGGCAGACGGTGAAAAAATGGACGGGGATGCCTGTTTCTATCGGGATAGGAAAAACAAAGACACTGGCGAAAATAGCAAACCACCTGGCAAAAAAGACAGAAGGCGTTCTTGATTTGACTTCAGCGGCGAATATCGGCGAGGTTTTGGCGCAGGTTCCGGTGGAAAAGGTGTGGGGGGTTGGTATCCGGACGACCATAAAGCTGAAAAGGGCTGGTATCGAGACGGCGCTTGATTTGAGCAGGGCAGATGCCGGCTGGATTAAAAATTGCTTCGGCATTGTCGGGGTGAGGACCGTTTACGAGTTGCAGGGCGTCTGCTGTTATCAGTTAGAAAATAACCCTCCCGCTCAGAAATCGATAATCGTATCGCGTATGTTCGGTGAGCCGGTTACTGACGTGGAACGGTTGAAAGAGGCGGCGGCGACCTATGTGGCCAGGGCGGGGGAGCGATTAAGGGAACAAAAGCTTGCGGCGGGGGCGATGAGCGTGTTTGTGAATACCAGCCGATTCATCAAAAACAGCTATTTCAATTCGCATACTATTGAGTTTGCGGTATCAACCAATGACACGACGGAGCTTATCAGGGCGGCCGATTTGTGCGTGGAAAAGCTTTACCGCCAGAATTGTGAGTTCAAAAAATGCGGTGTAATCCTGGTTGGGCTTGTGCCTGAAGGCCGGATACAGCGGGGGCTTTTTGGAAAAGACGAAAGGGAGAAATCAGGCCGATTGATGCGTGCCATAGACGCTATAAACGCTAAAGTAAGCACGCCCGTGCGCTTTGCGGCGGAAGGAATCGGGCAGCCATGGCAGGCGAAGTTCAAAAGACGCTCCAAACGCTATACCACCCGATGGGATGAGCTGCCGGAGGCGGTATAAGCGGAACAAAAGTAAAAAATAATTGTCAAATAGATTGACAAACCGGCCAAAGACGATAGAATAATCTATCGTGTTTTTGGAGGCATGTGAGAAGAATGTTAGACGGTCAAAAACAAGAGTGGGCGCAGGAGCACGCAAGCCGAATTCAGAAGCTTTTCGAGCAATGGCAGCAGCCCTTAGGCATCGACGGCAGCGAATATACCGAATATCTCCGCAATGAATATGTTCAGTGCTGCGACAACCCGCTGCTTAAAGAGCTGATTGAGTCGATATCATAAGGGTTATATAGAATTCGGCATCATCACAAAACGAGGTGAATCCCTGTTTACTTTTCCGTATATGCGGATGTTTTGGTTCCGGCGCAGCCATTTCGTATGTTTTATTATGGAGGGGTGTCAAAAATGTGGTTGTTTCGGCTGTTTAAGCAGTTGTGGCAATGGCTGCGAGCGTGGAAGTTTCGTCTGCCGGACGTGGATTCGAGCTGCTGGCAGAATAAAGACGAGATTTTCAACGATTTGAAAAGCCATTACTGGTAATCGCGTAAATCATAGAATATCCGTGATTTTCAGGGGTTTGTGCGGTCCGATGGGGTCGCCAAGCCCCTGTTTTTTTATCGGGACAAATTTTCCTTTTAATCCGCGATTCGAAAGGTAATCTATAAGGGTTATGAAAGCGGATTTTGGAAATAGTGTTCTGGAACTGGTCGAAGGCGACATTACCGAGCTGGACACCGACGCGATTGTAAACGCGGCCAATTCTATGCTGATCATGGGCGGCGGCGTCGCGGGGGCGATAAGGAGCAAAGGGGGGATGAAGATTCAAATGGAATGCTTAAAGATTGGGAGAACGCCTGTTGGCGGGGCGGCTATAACTACGGGGGGGAAACTTAAGGCCAAATTCGTAATACACGCCGTTGGACCAAGGATGGGCGAAGGTGATGAGGATAATAAACTTAAAAACGCGACGCTTAACTCGCTCAAATTAGCAGACCAGAACAAACTCAAAAGCATATCGTTTCCAGCTATAAGCGCAGGGATATTCGGATTCCCGATTGACCGATGCGCCAAAATTATGCTAAGCACGACGATAGAGTATCTCAAAGGGCAGACCGGCCTGAAAAAAGTCGTCTTTTGCCTTTACGGCAGGGAAAGCTACGATGTTTTTGAGAATCAGCTTAAAAAGGAACTCACGCAATGAAAGCGATGGTTTTGAAAAACTCTGGCCGGCCGCTAATGATGGTTGACTTACCGATACCCAAACCAAAAGACGGCGAAATACTCATAAAGGTTTCGGTTTGCGGGGCGTGTCATACGGATTTGGATGAGTTTGAAGGCAGGTTGCCGACGAAATTGCCCATTGTGCCGGGGCATCAGGTGGTTGGAACCGTCTCGGAATTGGGAGAGGGAGTAACTAAACATAAAGTCGGCGACAGGGTCGGTGTTACCTGGCTTTATAACTCCTGCGGCAAATGCGCGTTTTGTAAAACAGGTCAGGAAAATTTGTGCGAAGACGCGAAATGGACAGGTAAGGACGCGGATGGCGGCTACGCGGAATATATGGTTATCGGGGAGGATTACGCATACCCGATACCGAAGCAATTCACCGATTCGCAAGCGGCGCCGCTTTTGTGCGCAGGTGTTATTGGGTATCGGACGCTGCGTCTTGCTGAAATTAAAAAAGGCGAGACAATCGGCCTGTATGGTTTCGGGGCATCGGCCCATATCGTTATTCAAATTATCAAACACAAATTTCCCGATAACCAGGTATATGCCTTTACCAAGACCGGCGGACACGCCGAACTGGCCAAATCGCTTGGAGCAACTTGGACGGGACTCTCAAGTGAAGCGCCTCCGATAAAATTAGATAAGATTATGGATTTTACGCCTGTGGGCGAATGTGTTCGCGATGCCCTTAAGATTCTCAATCGCGGCGGCCGGTTAGTCATAAACGCGATTCGCAAAGAAACGCCGATACCATCGTTTGATTATGCCGAATACCTCTGGCATGAAAAAGAAATCAAAAGCGTAGCTAATGTTACCCGCAGAGACGCCGAAGAGTTTTTGCCACTGGCCGCTCAGATTCCGATTGTTCCGACAATAGAAGAATTTCCTCTCGAACAGGCCAATGAGGTTTTGCTACGGATTAAGCAATCGAAGCTGAAAGCAGCAGGGGTTTTGAGAATATGAAGAACGCGGAGATAAGCGAGTTATTCAGCGAGATGGCGGATATCATGGAGATTCTCGGCGATGACCCGTTTCGCATAAACAGCTATCGCAAGGTCGCGCGGGTGATTGGCGATATGCCGACTGACGTGGATGAGATGTTAGCGACGGGGAAATTGGAAGATACCCCGGGAGTAGGAAAATCGTCATTGGCGAAAATCGAGGAATTTATCAAAACCGGCAAAATGACTGCCCATCAGGAGTTATTGAAAAAGATACCACAGACATTACTTGAGCTATTAAAGATACAGGGTATGGGGCCGAAGGGTGTTAAGGCGGTTTATGAAAATCTCAAGGTTAAGTCAATCGCTGAATTGAAAGCGGCGATTGAAAACGGTTCATTTGCTGTCTTGCCGGGATTTGGCGAAAAGAAGGCGTCACTTATAGCGCATGGGATAGAGTTTCTTGAGAAATCTACCGGCAGGATTCGGCTTGACCAGGCGTTCGAGGCGGCAAATACGGTAATGGTATTCTTGAAGTGTTTGCCTGGCGTCGGTAAGATTCAATATGCGGGGTCGCTGCGACGCTGTGCCGAGACAATAGGCGACGTCGATATTCTTGTAACCGGGAAAGACGGCAAAAGAATTATAGATGAGTTTGTCGCTGCCGATTTCGTTCTGGAAGTTCTCGCTGCGGGCGAAACAAAGGGTTCCGCGATAATAAAAACGAGCACGGCATCGGTTCACGTAGATATTCGCGTTGTGCCTGATAAAAGTTACGGGGCGGCGCTGAATTACTTTACCGGCTCAAAGCAGCATAACGTGCGCCTGCGTGAAATGGCGGTCAAGGCCAAGCTGAAATTGAATGAGTATGGTTTGTTTCGCGGCGAGAAAATGATAGCCGGCGCGACGGAAAATGAGATATACGAAAAGCTGAAGCTTGATTACATTGAGCCGATATTGCGCGAGGACAGGGGCGAAATTGAGGCGGCTGGTAAGCATACCTTGCCTGATTTGGTGCGGCTTGAAGATATTAAAGGCGATTTTCACATGCACACCAACGCCTCGGACGGTTCCTGCGATATTAGCGAAATGGTCGAGGCGGCCAGGCGGCGGGGTTATAAGTATATCTGCATAACCGACCACTCAGTTTCAGAACCGATTGCTCACGGCTTAACGCCAGATAGATTGATTAAACATATCGAGCGGATTCACAAGGTTAACGAGCAAATGAAGGATATTGAAGTATTCGCCGGGGCCGAGGTTGATATCCTGGCCGATGGCAAGCTCGATTACGACAATAATTTGCTGGCTGAGCTGGATTATGTCATCGGCTCGATTCATTCGGGGTTGAAAAGTCCCCGTGAAAAGGTGACGATGCGCACATTGAAGGCGATGGATAATCCTTATCTTCACACCATAGGTCATCCGACCGGCCGGCTCATCGGCGAGCGCGAGCCGATGGACCTCGATATCAGCGCGGTAATCAAACACGCCGTCGAAACGCATACCGCGCTTGAGGTCAACGCCAGCCCATACCGGCTTGACCTCAAGGACGTTCATTGTAAAATGGCAATTGAGGCAGGTGTGAAATTAGTCATCGGGACGGATTCTCATAACCCGATGCAGCTTGCGCATATCGGCCTTGGCGTCGCTACGGCGGGCCGCGGCTGGGCAACGAAAGATGACGTGATAAATACATTGCCTTTGGCAAAATTGAAAACCTGGCTAACCGCCAGGAGAAAGAAGTAGGGAGATAATATGGGCCGAATAATTAAATTACCTGAGCCGGAAATATACGGGACAATGACGCTTGAGATGGCGATTGCGCAGAGGCGGTCATGCCGGGATTATCTGCCGGATGCGCTGACGCTTGAGCAAACGGGGCAATTGTGCTGGGCCGCGCAGGGGCAGGTTGGGCGGTATCGCACGGTCCCTTCAGCGGGCGCTATTTATCCTCTTGAAGTATTTGTTGTATCAGGCGATGGTTTTTTTCACTATTTGCAGAAAGAACATTCGCTGGAAGAATTGTCAACGGAAGACCTTCGGGGGAAACTTACCGCCGCGGCAGGGGAACAGGGATTTATTGCCAAGGCGGCCGTAACAATTGTGCTTGCATGCGAGTTTGCCCGCACAATGGGCAGATATGGCGAAAGGGGCGTTTACTATATTTATTTGGAAGCGGGCCACGCGGCGCAGAATGTTCATCTGCAGGCAGAAGCGCTCGAACTTGGTTCGGTCTCCGTCGGGGCATTTGATGATGAAGCGGTAAGCAAAGTCCTGTCGTTGCCTGATAATCTAAAACCGTTGTATATGGTTGTTGCCGGCCGCCGGAGAAAGATAGTGGATGGAAATCTTAGATGGGGACAATAGATACAGTTTTGGCGGACGAATATTTCGGTGATGGGGTATATTTATTCCTCGGCGCAGCCGACACGGGCAAAACCTCGCTTATTTCGAATATAGCCGCCCGGCTTGCGGCGAAAAGAACGGTAGCGATAGTGGATGCCGACATGGGACAGTCGCATATCGGCCCGCCCGGGACCGTTGGCTGGGCGATTGCCATCGCGGGCCAGGAAGATTTAAGCAAATTAAACGTTGAGGGAATCGCTTTTGTGGGTAATACAAGCCCGGTAGGTCATCTTCTTCAATTGACCGGCGAGGTCGAGCTGTGTCTTGAACGGGCGAAAATTAAAGCAAAAACGGTTTTAATCGACACGCCGGGATTTGTTTCGGAGGCCGCCGCGTGCGTGCTTTGGTGGGAGATTGCGAGAATACTGAAACCAAAGGCGATTATCACGGTCAGCCGGCAAAATGAGCTTGTTGACTTAACAAAGGGCTTCAAAACAGCGGCCTGGCTGTCGAAATGATTGGCTGCGGCGAGGAGGTCAAGACGAAGTCGCCGGAGCAGAGAAGGGCGTATCGGCAAAAAAAATACGCGGAGTATTTCGCGGAAGCGAAGACGTTCGAGATTGGTTTGAAAGGAATCGCGGTACAAACCTGCAGAAGATTGAATAGCGATAATGGGCTGGGATTAATTGCGGGATTGCGTGACGGAAACGGAATCGATCTTGCTATGGGATTTATTGTCGAATGGCGAGACGGGGACAAGGCGATTATAAAATCGCCTGATATCAACCCTAAAAAGATTCTCTGCATCGTCGTCGGCGACGCGACTGTAGATTTGCCGGTATGAGACACGGATTTACACCGATATATTTTTGACACTGATTAACACTGATTGACACTGTTTATAATTCATTTCTCTGTGTCCTCTGTGTTCTCTGTGGCTAAAAAACTCTGGGGCAAAATACTTATGGAAACGATTCATATAGACGGTTCCTTCGGAGAGGGCGGCGGGCAGGTCCTGCGAACCAGCTTGACTCTCGCGGCCATAACTGGCAGGCGCCTTGTCATCGATAATATCAGGGCAAACCGCCCGAATCCCGGCCTTGCGAAGCAGCACCTTGCCTGCGTCGAGGCGGTGTGCGAAATCTGTAACGCAAAGTGCAGCGGCGCCGGTCTTCGTTCGACGAAGCTCGATTTTACGCCGGATAGCATCAAGCCGGGTAATTTTAGTTTCGATATCGGTTCAGCGGGTTCCGCGTCGCTTGTCATACAAACGGTTTTACCCGTTCTTTTTTGTGCTCAGCATCCGTCAACCGTTACAGTCACGGGTGGCACTCACAATTCATGGGCGCCTCCTTTCGATTTTCTCAAAGAGTCATTTGTGCCCGCGATAGGCGCTACGGGTTTCAAGGCGGATTGTCAATTAATGCGTCACGGTTTTTTCCCGGCAGGGGGCGGAATAATCGCTTTTGAGGTCCAGCCAAAACGAAGCGAAAAACCGATTGATTTGTGCGAGCCGATGAGTAAACAGGAAATTTCCGCTAAAATATATACCGCGAAATTGCCGGTTCATATATTTCAGAAACAGCGGAATCTTCTTTTGGATTCGGGCCTGAATATCGAATCAATCGAGCACATAGACGTTGCCGATAGTAATGGCGCAGGCAATTGCGTTGTGATTCGTATTGTCGGCGACGGCCGCACAACCGTTTTTACCGGCTTTGGCGCAAGGGGCAAACCTTCTGAAAAGGTAATCGCAGAGGCGGTTAACGAGGCACGTAGTTTTCTTGAAAGCGGCGCTTGTATAGACCATTATCTGGCAGACCAGATGCTCATTTATATGGCTATGCAAAAAGCGGGTAAATTTACGACCAGTCAGCTTTCAAATCACATCACGACAAATATGGAAGTGATTAAAAGTTTTCTGCCGGCGGATTTTGTCGTTGAAAAAGAGCGCAATTATTATAAGGTAGTTTGCGTATGACTATGAGATTAAAAAGTTTGATAATTTTGATATGCTTGTCGGCCATAAGTGTTTCGAGCTGCGCTAATGTTGAACGCAGGAGAGATATCGCCCGTTCAATTAAGCCCGGCGATTTGCTTTTCAGGGATTCGAATTGCGGGCCTCTCTGCGATGCAATCGGGAAGGTCACGACCGGCTATGATGGGGCCAATCTTTCGCACGTCGGTATTGCCGCAAAGGATGTCAATGGCCAAATGATTGTGCTTGAGGCGGTCTCAAAAGGCGTTGTCGCAACCGATTTGCAAATATTTCTGAAACGAGGCAGCGACTCCAATAATCAGCCCAAAATAATGGTGGGGCGTCTGAGGCAACCTTATCAGCGTCTCATTCCTGCGGCTATCAAAGAGGCCGAGGCAATGAAGGGCAAGTCCTACGATAAGGCATATATAATTGACAACGACGCGTATTACTGTTCGGAGCTGATTTACGAGATTTTCCGCCGGGCAAATGGAGGTAAGCCGGTCTTTATGCTTGAGCCGATGACCTTCAAAGACCCAGAAACCGGCCAAACAATGCCTGCCTGGCAGGAATACTTCGCGAAGCTGGGAATTGATATTCCCGAAGGCATGCCGGGTATTAATCCAAGCGGTATTTCCCGCTCGCCGGCGATAACTATTGTTTATTCATTCAAAAATTAGAAGTGAAAGATTAGTCCAGCCGTATGCCTTTTTCCTGGAGCCACTCCTTGAGGTCGCCCATCTCTGTGTCGAAGACCTGGTTATCGTAGTCCTCTTCAAGCTCGGTTATTTTTTTCGCCAGTTCCGGCTGGTTATTGACGATGCTGGTCAATCTGCTCTCGAATTCGTCGCAAATCTCGCGCAATTCGTCGAGATTGACCTGCAAATCCAGAAGCCGGCAAACGTATCTTGTCGCCGACTCGATACACGTCGGGTTATAACCTTGAACGTAAGCGGGAATCTCCGCTACCATCGTGAGCATATCGACGCCCTCGCGTTGCGCGCGAAGCGTCAGATACGTGATTATGCTGGCAGGCCCCTCGTAATTTGAAAAACGCAGGCCCGGCCCGGTCACAAGCGACTTGAGCTTCTCATCCGACACCGAAAAGGTCATTCTCGGCTCGCGCGTATGGGGCGTAAGCCCCGCGACGCTGCCGGCAAATATAATCTGCTGGATATTAAATCTCGCGCATAATCCGAAAATGCAGTCAGCGTATTGCTCCCAGTTAAGGTTCGGCTCTCTGCCTGAAAACAAAACGACGTTGTGCTGTTCGCTGTAATAAAAGTTGTTCTTCGGCAGCTTGAATTCCTGCACCAGGCCGTTTTTTATCCGTGTATTGGGCCTGAACAGCGCCGAAATCTCCATCGAGCCGGGAAAATTGTAGATGTAAAAGCCTTCCGGCTCGATATGGGCGAATTCTTTTGCGATTAATTTTTCGCGCAAAAACTTAATCGTACCCGTGGACACATCGCCGCCGTCCATCCAGCCCGAAAACCCCATTACCAGCCGCGGCTTGCTAAACCTCGGCTCCCGCTCAATCTTCAGTTTTTCAATATTCATCGGTATTCGTCTTTTTAACATTTTAGCGTGATTTAAGCTACTGCTTTTGCGCTCTCTAATAGGTAAATACTCTTGGCGGGCAACATTTGTTATAATTAGAGCGTATATTTCCAAGGCGTTTTATGAATCAAAAAGTACAGTGCGAATTATGTCCGAAGGCCTGCATAATCGGGGCGGGGCAAAGCGGCGAATGCCGCGTCCGGGTCAATATCGACGGCGTGCTTCGAAGCGTCGTTTACGGCTATCCCTGTTCGATGAATATTGACCCTATTGAGAAAAAGCCCCTGTTTCATTTTCTGCCCGCTACGCCGATTCTTTCGCTTGCGACGGTCGGCTGCAATTTACATTGCCTGAATTGCCAGAACTGGGAAATCTCGCAGGCAAACCCCGAGGATTCGACAGCTTCGCTTGTTCCGCCCGAGCGCGTAGTCGCCCTTGCCCAGCAGCATAAAAGCCCGTCAATCGCATATACCTATACCGACCCGATTGCATATTATGAATATGCTTACGATACCTCGCGTTTGGCAAGACAGGCGGGACTAAAAAACGTTCTCGTTACGGCCGGCTATTGCAACCCGGCGCCCTGGAAACGGCTTCTCGAAGTTACCGACGCTGCCCGCGTTGACTTAAAAGGAATGAACGACGAATTTTACCGGAAGTTCTGCTCGGGAACCGTTGGTCCTGTCCAGCAATGTCTGATAGATGCCGTGGCGATGGGCGTTCACGTCGAGGTCATAAATCTCATTATTCCGACTTTAAACGATAAGCCCGAAGATATTCGTCAGCTCGCGAAATGGATAAAAACCAGTCTCGGAAGCGATATCCCCTTGCATTTTTCGCGTTTTTTCCCTCAATACAAGATGCAGCATCTGCCTCCGACGCCGCTCGAAACTATGGACCTCGCCCGGCAGATTGCGTTTGAGGAAGGTTTGTATTATGTTTACATAGGAAATATTCGCAGCCGGGAGGGCGAAAATACTTATTGCCCCGGCTGTCACAAAATGTTAATCGAACGGCAGGGTTTTGTAGTTGTTTCGAATAATCTAAAAGATGGCTGTTGTCCCGCGTGCAGCAGAAAGATTTACGGAGTATGGAAATGAATCGTCGAAATTTTTTACAAAAAGTAATTATTACCTGTTCTTCTGTCGCGGCATTGTGTTTGACTTTGACCAAAGCGGCTTTACCGGAAAGATTTATGAAATACCCCGGTAAACTCAAAGCCCTTGGTAATATCGCGTCTCAATCAAAATGGAGCGGATGAAATGCTTGACCAGTATCACAGAGAAACGCGTTCTATATTGCTTCTCGGACTTATTATCATGCCTTTTGTTGTTCTGGCTCTGTTTTATTACCACTTGCAAATAAAAAAGAGAGATAAAAAGCTCTCGCAGGTCCCGCCAATACCGAAATTAGCAGTTGAAAAGACGATTTTGACCTCGCCGATGGGCAAAATGGGCTGGCATCCCGATGACCCGAATATCCTGGCAAAGCAAATCGAGACCTTTTTCCAGAAGGCCGACGTTAAATCGAGCGGAGCGAGCGAAGATATCATCGCTTTAATCAGCCCTCACGCGGGTTATGCTTATTCGGGCCAGACCGCGGCTTTCGGCGTCAAGGCGGCGAATCGTAAATACAACCGGATTATCGTGATAGGGCCATCTCATAGGGTGGCTATGCAGGATTTTCTGAATGTTTCACGTGAAACATTTTACAAAACACCCCTCGGCGAGACCCAAATTGACACGGAATTCGTCGAAA
>Ga0105104_10002625_pt1 | contig 13020 bp, 13 predicted proteins | sample PPLLaktember2015_3_FD_87034 | JGI IMG/M metagenome (GOLD analysis project Ga0105104, IMG submission 87034) | Freshwater sediment microbial communities from Prairie Pothole Lake near Jamestown, North Dakota, USA - PPLs Lake P7 Core (6) Depth... | ecosystem: Environmental > Aquatic > Freshwater >...
CTCGAAGCTATTGCTTCACGATACTGGTATATTCTGGTTTTACATAACTCCACTTCCAATCTTCCCAAGTATTACATAGGCCAGCCTTTACAGGATTCTGTAAAATGTACCATAGAATATTTTCATATTCTGATCCATCATTCACAACATGATCATAGCTCTCATGATGCCAGAAAACTCCACTGCGATGCAATATATAGTTTGCCTTAATTGCTGTATATGATTTTAATCTTTGCATAATTCTATAAAGCGGAATTTTACAATCCTCAATCATTAAGTGTACATGATTAGGCATAACACAAAAAGCATTTAATACATAATGCTTTCCATCTTGATACTTTATTGCTTTCGCCACCAGGTCTGCGATCTTAGAATTTGCCAACCAGAAAGGAGATTTTTTTATTTTATCTAAGTATTCATCAAAGTGGCCAAAATATTTACGCCTTTCTTCTTCCAATAAAGCTTTTTGTTTTAAAATATTATTTTCAGACTTAATGAGCCTCTCATTTTGTTCTCGTTCCATCATGAGCTCTATGACTACTTCTTTAGGCAGAGAATTAGCTAAACGAAAAGTAACAAAGAAGGTCGCATTCTGCGGTTGTATATGCGGCAGGCGTCTTCGATAATATAGTTTATGTTCTTCTAAGATTCTTCCCCTTTGGCGCATACCTGATATTTTATTTAACGGCAGGTATAGTGAAGGTATTAGTTTATGTTTAGCGTAAAATTCAGTACCGCGAAGCTATTGCTTCGCGAAACAATTAAAACGCTCTTGTGTAAAAATCCTCTTTCTCATGTGTATGAATTCTTAGCACTCCGGCGCGTACAAGTTGAATAAGCGAACGCGAGGCACGCCGGTGGGAGACATTCACTAATTTCATATATTGCTTCACCGTGATACGTTCATTCTCATCCAGAAAATCAAACATACGCCTCTCGTTATCACCGATAGCTATCCTTAAAGGTGGAGTATCGGGGTTTTCTGCTTGAAGTATGTGTACGACTTCTTTACTTGCCTCGACCGTTTTATCATTTACACGTATGTAAACCCGGGTTCCTCCGTCCTCTTCGCCTTCATCAATATTAAGGTAGTGCGGCTTCTGGTCGCTTTCTTCCACCGTCACAACGACAACATCTCTGCCTTTGTAAGGAACGGTATCTATATTGGGATTTATCGGAGGATCACAATAGTAACCTGCCGCTGTTTGAATCATCTCTATTTGTTCCTTCTCGCTGCCCACTCCGACAATTGTCCTGTCATCATCGACGCCGAAAAGCACGATTCCCCCTTTTGTATTGGCAAAAGACATCAGCGTCTTTGCAACTTTTATCGGAGTTGATACTTTACGCTTGAACTCCAATTCAAATCCTTCGCCTTCTCCTATCAATATTTTTAAATCGTTTAATCTCATAGTATTCACTACATTCCGCGTGCTTCCATACGTTCAAGTATATTCTTAGAACGCCGTAGTACATACCGCGAGTCTACATCCGCACGATGTTTGCGCGGGCTTGGAATGATCGCAGCCAACCGCGTGCATTCGTCTCTGTTTAAGTCGGCAGCGGGTTTATCGAAATAATACTGCGATGCCGCTCCGATACCATATACACCATCGCCCCATTCAATAACATTTAAATATATTTCGAGAATGCGCGATTTGCTCAACTGCTGTTCCATATACCATGTTAAAATCCATTCTTTTAGTTTTCGCAGCGGATTTTTTGAAGACGATAGATAAATATTTTTTACTAACTGCTGCGTAATAGTGCTTGCACCGCGTGCAGCACGGCCTTCTTCAAAATTCTTTTCAATGGATTCTCTAAATTCAAACCAATCGAATCCTTCATGCCGCCAAAATGTTCCATCTTCCGCCACAACGACAGCATCGACGGCATCCTGTGGAATCGATTTGTATGAAAGCCAATTTTGTTTTATCCGGAATGGCCTGTTTTCTTTCTTTGCCCGTTCCGTGTATTCATGCATGAATGCCGTCTCTCCCGGATTCTTTGTTTTTAATTGTCTTATATCGCCATAAGGCAGAATAATAATTTGAATGACAATTACCGCTGCAAAAAAAATTAAAAGTGATTTTATTGGATTTCGCTTGAACAGATAAATGAATTTCTTTACTGCCGTGAGTAAGCGCGATTTTGATTGAATCTCCGGCTGGAGTTCAGGCTGTATTTCAAGCGGAATTTCGGGTTTTTGATTTACTTCTTCCATATTATCAGGAGTTGGATTGTTTCTTATTATCTATATATCCTTGAAGCATTATGGCTGCCGCCATAGAATCGATACGGCCGTCTTTCTTTTGCCTTTCCTTCTTTTTAGTTCCCATCGCAAACATAGTTTTACCTGCAATTGTCGTAGTAAAACGTTCATCCCAGGTCGCTATTTCTATATTAAGTTCTTCCTTTAACCGCTCGATGAACTTTTGAACTTCTTCTGCCTTCTGCGCTATTTGTCCTTTGAGATTCAACGGCATTCCAACAACGATCAATACAACATTCTCCCTTAATGTAATCTGCCCGAGACGAGTAAAGAGTAATTCATCATTTTTGAACGCCTCAATAGGCTGCGCTATTAATCCAAGCGGATCGCTTATTGATAAACCTACACGAACCGAGCCGTAATCGATACCGAGAATGCGTTGATACGATTTCGTATTCATCAATCTGAACATTTCTCCTATCCTGAAAACCTTTCGACGCTCTGAACACCCGGGATCCGCTTGATTTTTTCTATGATGCGGGAAAGATGATCCGTGTTTTTTACGTACAGAATAACTTTCCCGTCAAAAATCGAATCCTTCGAATCCATATTGACACTTCGTATATTTGTATTTTGATGCATGGAGATTACGTGTGTAATATCGCTCAGGAGAGCCGGGCGGTCTTCGCCTCCGACATGAATGCCTGTAATAAAGTCGGCCTCATTTGATAAAGGCCAGCCTACTTCCACTATGCGCGAACTTTCTGCAAGCCGCAGCGACACAATATTCTTGCAATCCTTCCGGTGGATCTTAATACCTTCGCCTGTCGTTACAAATCCGATGATTTCATCTCCTGGAATAGGATTAAAGCATTTTGCATATTGGTGCATGAAGTTGTCATTCATTCCCAGGACCGATATTCCGCTGGTTATGTCGCGGGCCGTGTTGATGAATTTCGTAAACAGGGTCTCTGAATCCGGTACCTGTGCCGCATCTTCTGCTGTCGGATGTTTTGATCTGACAACATACTGTTCTACGAGCGTATCTACATCTGCATTTTGTCCGGCGATTGCAAGATAAAATTCCTGTGCATCGTTAAATTTAAGAGCATGAATAAATTTGTCAAAATCTTCATTGCTTATGCTTATCTTGCGGCGTTTAACTTTTTTCTCCCATGCATCTCTTCCCTCTTCTGATTTTTTCCGGGATTCTTCGCGAAAGAAACGGCGTATGTGGGATTTTGCCTTATGTGTGACGGCGAATTGTTCCCAATCTTGATTGGGTGTTTGATTTTTTGAAGAAATAATTTCGACCTGGTCACCGCTGCGCAGTACCGAATTGAGCGGAACTATACGGCCGTTTACTTTTGCACCTATACAATGATAACCGACGTTCGAATGAATTTCGAATGCAAAATCAATCGGAGTGGAATTGCTGGGAAGAATTTTTAAATCGCCTTTAGGCGTAAACACGTAAATTTCATCTTGATATAAATTTAACCGGAAACTCTCCAATAATTCTTTTGGAGTTTCATCATTCTTTTGTTCGAAAATCTCGCGCACCCAATTAGTCCAACCCTCCAATTCCTTATCCAGCGTTGCCTTACTGTCTTTGTAGATCCAATGCGCGGCAACTCCCCGTTCAGCAACTTCATGCATCGCTATCGTGCGTATTTGTACTTCCACCATTCTCCCGTCAGGGCCGATTACCGTTGTGTGAATAGATTGATAACCGTTTTTCTTGGGAACCGAAATGTAATCCTTAAATCTTTCCGGAATAGGCTTGTACAATTCCGTTACGATGCTGTAAGCAATAAAACAGTCGCTGTTATCCTTTGTGTCGATTATTATTCGAACGGCAAACAGGTCATAAATTTCCTCAATCGGCTTGTTTCGTTTTAACATTTTATTGTAAATACTGAAAATGTGCTTAGGCCTGCCTGCGACTTCAAACTTCAGGCCTGCATCGATAAGATCTTTCTTGATAGGCTGAACAAACCTGTTGATATAATGTTCGCGTTCGCGCCTTTTTGAACGCAGCTGCCGCGCGATCTTCTCATATTCCTGCGCTTGCAGATGCTTGAAGGACAGGTCTTCCATCTCCCATTTGATTTGCGCAAGGCCAAACCTATGGGCAAACGGCGCATAAATATCCAGTGTTTCTTTTGCAAGTCGAACGCGCTTTTCGGGAGGAAGGTACTCCAGTGTGCGCATATTATGGAGACGATCGGCTAACTTAATAAGGATCACACGGATATCGTTCACCATAGAAAGCAGCATCTTTCGATAGCTTTCTGCCTGCGTCACCTCGTGACTTTCGAAGATGTCTGTTATCTTGGTCGCACCGTCGACAATATTTGCAATGGCATCTCCGAATTCAGCGCGAATGTCTTTCAATTCAAAATCCGTGTCTTCCACAACATCATGAAGAAGTGCACTTGCAATAGAGACATCATCTAAAGCGATCTCCTTGGCCACGACCATCGCTACTTCATACGGGTGCAAGAAATAAGGTTCACCTGAAGCCCGCAGATTGTTTTTGTGTGCTTCCAGGCTCAATGTAAAAGCCCGAGTGATTAAATCCTCGTCTACGGAACGAAGATTTTTCCTGCATACACTCAGCAGATCGTCTAATTTCTTTTTGTATTTACTATCGATCATTTTCGATTTCTGGTCTATAAAAGAATATACGGATTCCCTGCCGAATGTCAAGACTGAAAGGATGTGATGTAAATGCTTATTTTATTGCAGCATGCTTATTTTTGATTGTAGAGAGCAATATTCGAGTTTCTTCAAATTTGTGTTGGGCGCGTAACCGGAGACTCTCCGGAAATATTGTCTTCTCGAAAGAGAGGATTTTATCGAGGTGATCCGCGTAATTAGAGGTATCACCTGCAGCAAGCATGGACTTGACAAGATTCAACCTGCAGACAATTTCGCCGTATGGATGCGGCGCTTGAACATGTAAAATATTTTCCAGGAGATTTTTATATGCAGGTATAGCTTTTGAATATTGTTTCTGCCTGTCAAGCGCGGTAGCAAGTCCCCACAGGAATATTCTATTTTCAGGATATGAATTTAATCCGCGCCGCGACCATTCTTCTGTTTGCTGATAATCTTCCGCGTCTATATAAATGGAAATTAATGCGCTTATTGCAGCAAACCGGTTATATTCCGATCGTTCAGCTCCGGTCTTCAGCATCCTGATGCCAAGTTCACGGTTATCATCGATGAACGGCAGCCATTGGAGAAACGCGGTCTTACGGCTGCTCCAATAGTAATATGTGCCGATACCTGCATATGCGTCATAAAACGTTGAATCCTGTTCGACCAAGTCTTCAAACTCCGATACCGAGGCCATGCCTTTTCGCACACCGCTAAACCAATCTCCGCTTTCTACACGATCGTATGCTTCATAACCATCTGCAGTCCCTTTGAAATATTCACGCCAAGGCGACGACATGCGGGATGCGGCATTTCTCCCGCATTCCAGAAGTGAATCGAATTTCTCCCTTTCAAGGGGCACATCAAAATCTATCATATAAGCCTGCATAACCGCCGCCCGGTAGAGAAAACCTGCAGGATGATCGGGATAATGATTGATAACTTCACAAAATGACGAATCTGCTTTCGCATATTCCTGTTTTAAAATTAAATCTATTCCTCTGGAAACGGAAGAGTCCAGAGAAGGGTACAGTTTCCATTGAGCTGACGAATTCGCCAATCCTAAAACAAGCATCAGAATACTATAACAAAAAACTTTTTTCAAATTAATTACTCCGTTCCAAATATTCTATCTCCGGCATCTCCAAGGCCCGGAAGAATGTACCCTCGATTGTTGAGTTTTCGGTCCAGAGCACACGTATAAATTTTAGTATCCGGATGCGCCTTCTGCAGCGTTTTCACGCCTTCCGGGGCCGCCACGAGACTAGCCATAATAATATTACGCGCTCCCTTATCCTTAAGATAGGTTATGGCCGCCGCTGCACTCCCTCCTGTGGCGAGCATCGGATCAAGAAGTAAAACCAATGCTTTGTTGAGATTTCGCGGCACTTTAAAATAGTAATCGATAGGTTTAAGCGTTGCTTCATCACGAAATAATCCGATATGGCCTATTAAAACATCGGGTATGACTCTTACAAATCCTTCAATAAGTCCGAGTCCGGCTCTCAGGATCGGCACCAGCACAATTTGGCGCCCGACAACCGCGCCTTTTGTTTTCTCCAGCGGTGTTTGGACGGATATTTCATTCGTTTTAAGATCGCGCAGCACTTCATACGCTATGAGACTTGCTGCCCGGCTGAGAACTTCTCTAAACTTGCGGCTTGATGTTTTCTTATTCCGCAACACTGTCAAATCACATTTGATAAGCGGATGATCGATAATAATCAAATTCTTCATCGACATTCTTTCAGATAATTATTCAGGCGATGGGACGTTTCACTATTTCTCTTTGAAAACGATTCCCAGCGGTACGCCTGAGAATCCAAAGCGTTCATGCAATTTGTTTATTAAAAATCGTTTGTACGATTCCTGTACTAACTTCGGGTAATTACAAAAGAAAGCAAACAGCGGAGGATTAGTTTTAATCTGTGTAGCAAATTTTATTTTTATTTCCTTTGGTGTAGATGATTTCGGCGGATAATTTTCAATTTCAGCCGACATTGCTTTATTGAGAGCGCTTGTAGAGATGCGCCGTGATTGCTGTACATGAATTTCTTTTGCTATATCAATTACCTTCGTTATACGCTGCTTTGTAAGTGCTGAAATGAAAACCACAGGAAGAAAATCGTACAGGCCTAAATTTCGTTCTATTGCCAGCTCATATTCCCGTGCCGTATTGGTCTCTTTTTCAATTAAGTCCCATTTATTTACTACGATGACCGCAGACCTGTGCCTTTCCATGGTTTCATTAACTATAAGTAAATCCTGTTTGTCCACGCCCTGTGTTGCATCAAAAAGAATAACAGCTACGTCGCTGCGTTCGATAGCGTGCAGCGTTCTGATAGTGCTGAAGAATTCGATGCTCTCTGTAATTTTACTGTGTTTACGAAGGCCCGCCGTATCTACAAGAATGATTTCTTCATCCTTATATTCGAGAATTGTATCAATAGGATCACGAGTGGTACCTGGGATTGGCGTGACTACCTGACGGGTCTTTCCGATGAGTGCATTAACTAATGACGATTTGCCTACATTTGGTTTCCCGATAACTGCGAGACGGAGTCTTTTTTCCTTTTTTATTCTGGAAGCCTTTTTAATATCCGAAGTAATAACATCAAGAAAATCACCGATCTGCCTTCCACCGAGAGCTGCAATGCCGATTGGCTCGCCAAGGCCTAGCGAATAGAATTCGGCTATTGCATTCTCACGCTGCACAGAATCAATTTTATTGACAACAAGATGTATGGGTTTGTTGGATCGCCGGAGAATAGCTGCGATTTCCTTATCGAGCGGTGTCGCGCCTTCGAGCGCATCCACAACAAATATGATGGAATCTGCTTCTTCAATTGCTATATTAGCCTGTTCGCGGATCGCTTTTTCAAATATATCGTTTGATTCCGGAACAAATCCGCCTGTATCGATCATTATAAACGATTTACCGGCCCATTCCGCCTCAGCATACCGGCGATCGCGTGTAACCCCGGGCGTGTCAAAGACGATCGCTTCCCGTGATCCAAAAATGCGATTAAAGAGTGTGGATTTACCTACATTAGGACGACCAACGATAGCGACAATATGTGCTGACATAGATTTTACAGTCTGGAAGGAATATTTTGTGTGCTAATTTAGAAAGAACGCCGCTATTTATTTTTTGTCGGGGCGGGGAGATTTTTCCGAAGGAATCCCTTCGGGAGAACTCCCGACCTCTTTTTAGTCGGGGCGGGGAGATTTGAACTCCCGACCTCTTGGTCCCGAACCAAGCGCGCTAGCCAGGCTACGCTACGCCCCGTTTACCGCTTCTTTATCGTAATATAGCAAACAATTGCAGGAAAATCAATTTAGAGACTAAACGTTTTTCTGACTACTTTGAAACTCCTTTTGTATCATTTCTGCCGTTTCGTTCCAGCTCGTCTGCTCGTCCATAGGAATCCATCGAATTCGTTTATCTGCCCGGAACCATGTTAACTGCCGCTTTGCATAATGGCGTGTATTCTGTTTTATAAGCCTGACCATCTCTTCCATTGTCAGCTTTCCTTCAATAAATTCGAATGCTTCTTTATAACCGACAGTATTAAGCGCGTTCATGCCGGAAAGATATCCTCTATTCTTTAATTCCCGGACCTCTTCAATCAATCCTTTTTTTAACATCTCATCGACCCGGTAATTGATGCGATCATAAAGAGTTTTTCGTTCCCACTCAAGCGCATATTGCACAACTTCAAACGGTGCTTCTGTTTCCTGAGCAGAATGGAAATCTGATATTGGTTTTCCGGTAATAGAATATACCTCCAGAGCGCGAATCACGCGTCGTACTTTTGAAGTGTCCATATTTGCTGCAGAAACCGGATCTATTCTTTTCAATTTTTCGAATAACATTTGGGCGCCCGATTCTTTTACTTCTCGTTCAAGTCGTTCACGTATCTCAGGATCTTTCCCTGGCCCGTTAAAAAATCCATCTATGATCGCACGAATATATAATCCCGAACCTCCTGCGATAACCGGTTGAATTCTTTTTTGCAGCAGCATACCTATTCTATTGCGGGCCTGTTCCCCGTATTCAGCAGCATTGTATTCTTGATCCGGATTTAAAACATTAATAAAATGATGAGGAATGCGCTGGAGATCTTCGGATGCCGGTTTTGCCGTTCCGATATCAAGATACTTATAGATTTGCCGCGAATCAGCGCTGATAATTTCACCATGCAGTTTTTCTGCAAGAAGAATCGAAAGAGCTGTCTTTCCCGAAGCTGTCGGGCCTACAATGGCAAGAACTTGCGGCATCCTGATATCTCTAAAATCCAGCCTCTCTTTTGTGTTGCGTTCTATTTTTCATTCCACCCTTCTTTTCCAATGAGCGGAACAAACTTAAATCCATGCGCATCTGCCGATTCGAACTGATTTCCTATCCGAGTTATCACCCGAATCGACTGCACTTCCAAATCTCCTACGGGAATAACCATCCTTCCGCCGTCTGCAAGCTGATCGAGCAGCGGCTGGGGTACTTCCGGAGCCGCTGCTGTCACTATTATACCTTCGTACGGCGCAAACTCATTCCATCCTACCGTTCCATCGCCGCAGCGAGCCGCAACATGATAACCTAGTTTTTCAAGTAATTTCCTTGCCTGCAAATGCAATTCCATATGGCGTTCAATCGTGAATACGCGGCAGCCCATCTCGGCAAGAACTGCTGCTTGATAACCGGAACCTGTACCAATTTCCAATACCCTGGAATTTTTTCCTACCTGCAATTTTTCTGTTTGGAACGCAACTGTGTACGGCTGAGAAATTGTCTGTCCGTTTGCAATAGGCAGCGCGCTGTCATCATAGGCACGGTTAATAAATGCCGGCAGTACAAAATGTTCGCGCTCTACATGTTGTATTGCTTTCAACAGTATTTCATCTTTGATTCCGCGCTGCTTCAACAGCGTAATCATATCTCCCCGTTCTTGTTCAAATCGAGTCATGAGTATTTCCGAAACAGCACTTTGATAAAATTAATCGTAGTTGTCCAATGTGTCATATAACTTTTTTCGCTTCCATATACTGTGGATACAGGAACAAATTCAATTTTAAATTTCAGCAGAGCAGCTTTAATGAGTAATTCTGTCTCCGCTTCATAGCCGTTTGATTCCAGCCGTATACTTTCAATAACGTTTTTGCGCATCAGCCGAAAGCCGCACTGGCTGTCTTTAATTTTGATTCCTGTCTTCATACTCAATAAAGAAGAAGTCAGCGAGTTGGAAATAATGCGATGAACCGGCATTTTTGTTCCGATTCTTTCTCGCCATCCGACGACGATATCCGCCTCCGTCTGTTGTTGAACGTCGAAGAACTTTTGAATATCCTCCGGCCGATGCTGTAAGTCCGCATCCATTGTGAGTATAAATTCAACGTCTGCCTGGTTCTTTAAAAAATCAAAACCTGTCTGCAAAGCAGCTCCTTTACCGCAATTCTTATCATGTTGAAGGACCGATGCTCCGGCCGAACGGGCAATCTCTGCAGTATTATCGATGGAACCGTCATCTACAACGACGATCCGTATATCTCCCATCGATCTGTGCAAACGCTCTGCCAATTCTTTCAAAGAAGTTCCGGCATTATATGCCGGTATCAGTATGGATGCAGCACTTACATTTAAATTCATCTTACGATGCCGTCTGAATGTTCTCTGATCTCAATACATCTGCAACCATTGCTACGCGTTTCATTTCCTTTACATCGTGTACTCGAATAATGTTTGTACCATTCAAAATAGCGCTGGTCACAACTGCAGCTGTGCCTTCGATTCTTTCGTTTGCCGGTAAATTAAGAATCGCACCAAGAAATGCTTTGCGCGACGGACCCACCAGCAGCGGACATCCCAAAGATGTAAAAGATTTCAATTCCCGGAGAAGTTGAATATTATGCTCGAACTTTTTCCCGAATCCAATTCCCGGATCAACTATAACCTGATCAATTCCCGCATTCTTCGCTGCCGATAATCGTTCAACCAGGAATTGCTTTACCTCCTGTGTAACGTTTTCGTAGGCCGGATTTGCCTGCATAGTCTTTGGCGAGCCTTTCATATGCATAAGAACTACGCTTGCCTTATACTTTGCTGCCGCAGAAGCCATTTTTACATCGTACGTCATAGCACTGATGTCATTTACGATAACGGCTCCGGTCTGTAACGCGGCTTCCGCAGTTTCAGATTTATAAGTATCGATGCAAATAGGGATATCGATTTTCTTCGATAATTCTTTTATAACCGGAATAACTCTCCGAATTTCTTCTTCGATCGGGACCGGCTCTGAACCGGGACGAGTCGATTCACCGCCAATATCAATAAAGTCTGCACCATCTTCAGCGAGCTTCAACCCTCGTCTTACAGCTTCTTCGATATTGAAATACTTGCCGCCGTCTGAAAAGGAATCAGGTGTAACATTTAGAATCCCCATAATATAAGTACGTGATGCGAGATCATATTCCGCAGAACCAAAACGATAATTGTATCCAGGATTTATTTTACCGCCGGACCCGTCTACTGCCATAATAACCTTACGAGTGCGATGCCGACTGCGTTGACTCCCCATACCATATTCGCCGGCTGTTTCTCTGTCGTTAACGCCGGAATATCGAGTGAAGAGTGATAGTACGGCGAGTAATTGATATTAACTGAATCAGGATACCCCTTCCATGCTTTTGAATGCCATCCCGGCGTTTGCTTCATCGACCTTGGTTCGTTCCACGCCGCTGTAAAGACTGTGATTGACGGAATTCTCACTTCGGGTATGCCGAGACTGTTAAGGTTTTCTGTTTGAAACACAAATGAATCAGTCCCGCCTTGTGAAGGAGTTGTTGTTGATTCTTTCCAGAAACCATTTTTATTAACATAATCTTCACCAAGCTGCTTAAAACTTTTTAACAGATTATAATTATGAGGAACATCGTTCCCCTCAAAATAAATGCATCGCCTGGGCTTTCCATATCCGACCTGATCGATGTTAATAACACCCGCAATTTTATCCAGCTCACCGGAATGGCTCTTTACATAATTGTTGGATGAATAATTTTCCGAACCCCATATAATGAATTTGATGCTTTTCTCCGGCTGCTGAAGTGTTTTGTTTTTGATCATAGTTTTTAAAATCCGGGCAACTTCTAACACTGCCGAAACACCGGACGCGTTGTCGTCAGCGCCGGGTCCACCGGAATCGGAATCGCCATGTGCACCGATGATATAGTAATCATCTGTCTTCCCCTTCAAAGCGGCGATTGTCGTTTTTGAATTCATCTGACGGATTGTCGTCTTCGCTGAATATTTTATAACAATCCGAGTTCCTTTCTCCAATTCTTCCTGTAATATCCTGCCTGCATTATTTGAGATATTAAAGACCGGAATCTGATTCTGATCCGTTTCTTTAAGAGTCGATATCATTGCCCAGTTGGAATAAGCAGTCGTAATATCATTCTGATAACACATAATACAGCATGCACCGGCATCAACTAATTCCGCATACATTTTTTCTGAAGGATTGCGATCCAACAAAACTGCGCCGCCGTTTATAGTTCTGGTATCTATATCACGGATAGATCCGACAAAAGTGAGCTGAACGGTATCTCTTCTGCCGGAAGGCGAGAATCCGGCGAGCCATTCATACTGAATGAGTCCGCGCAGCCGTTTTGGTTGATCGATCTTTAAATGCCAGTTGTCGATTGTATATGAAAGTTTTTGGGGATCTGATATTATTTCAGGTTTGAATCCATAGCTTTTGAATTTTTTAAATACATATAGTGCTGATCTATCCCCTGACTTTGTTCCGCCAAGCCGGTTTCCCAATTTGACCAGTTCTCGCACATTTTTCTGCAGGTTTTTCTGGGAAACCTTAGAAATGAACCTTCGTTCCGCCGGTGATTGTGCTTGAAGCTGCCAACCAACGAAGATACAAAGGAAGATTGTGCGGTATAAACTGTATAGTTCTTTCATTCAGGAATAACCGATGATTTCGGATATTTATTCATTCGATGTGGTATAATACCAAATTCTTCTGAGATGAGCAATCGCATAGATACCTTCGGAAGGTTTCTTTAGTTAAGCTCTGAAACCTTCCGAAGATTACAGAAAGTTTATGATTTGTGCTCGCTGTTTTTTTGAGAGTGTTCTA
>Ga0105104_10002626_pt1 | contig 13014 bp, 12 predicted proteins | sample PPLLaktember2015_3_FD_87034 | JGI IMG/M metagenome (GOLD analysis project Ga0105104, IMG submission 87034) | Freshwater sediment microbial communities from Prairie Pothole Lake near Jamestown, North Dakota, USA - PPLs Lake P7 Core (6) Depth... | ecosystem: Environmental > Aquatic > Freshwater >...
AACCGTTCGACGGTCTATTTATCGAACGAAGTATATGCCTGGAAGCGCGGGCTGTCAAGCCCGCGAATTGGTTTTACCAGCGGAAAGCGTCTTCTGTAGGCAGCCTTAACCCCACCCCAACCCCTCCCCAAAATGCTGAAAAACGCATTTTAGGGAGGGGCTCTCCGCCGCTCCTCACTTGCTGAGCAGCCGTAAGGCCTCATCTCCTCCCCCAAAATCCTGTTTTTTGGATTTTGGCGCGCCAGCGGGTTGGGAGGGGTCGGAGCCGGCAAGCAGGCTCATCTGCTTCGCGGATATGCGCTCGCCGGAAAAGCCTACCCCACCCCGGCCCTCCCCGCAAACGGGGAGGGAGGCCGAGCGGACCAGGGGAGCCTTCCTCCCCCGTTTGCGGGGGAGGTTAGGAGGGGGTTTACACTGGCGAGAAGGGTCATATGCTTAGCGTATGTGCCCTCATGACCAGAACCAACCCCACCTCCCTGACCAGTACATCAGGGACTGCGCCAGCCCTCCCCTGGACAAAGCACCAGGATCTGCTACCCGCAAACGGGGGAGGGAGTAGTCGGCATGGTCGGCGAGTCTGGCACACACCCCCGCCGGCCGCAGGGGATGGGGAGCGGTAAATGCTCAGCCGCCGTCCTCGGCGGCGTGGTGCGCGAGCCAGTTTGACCATTGGAAATGGTCAGCGAGTCTGGTGCGCACTCCCTCGCCGTGGACGACGAGGGAGCGGTGGACATGGATGGGCCTTCAGACCGATTGTGGCTCCTTCTTGTCACCCGATGATGTCAGCGGAACCGGCGCACGCCCCCGGCAGCGCCGTGTACCAGCCGGAGAAACCATTGGAAATGGTCAGCGAGTCTGGTACACGCCCTGCCGAGGACGGCAGGGGAGCCGGATATCGCTCAGCCGCCGTCCTCGGCTATCAGTCCCGGCTTAGTCCTGATGTCCTGGTGAGGGTGTTTTGGCCGGGGCTGAAAGTCCCGGTGTTTTGGCCGGGGCGTCGTGGTGCGCGAGCCAGTTTGACCATTGGGAATGGGAAGCGAGTCTGGCGCACGCCGTCGCCGCGGACGGCGAGGGAGCAGTAAGCGCTCAGCCGCCGTCCTCGGCGGCGTCGTGCACAAGACAAATCGACCATTGGGAATGGGAAGCGAGTCTGGCGCACTCCCTCGCCGCGGACGTCCGTAGGTCCTGCCAAGGGCGAGGGAGCGGTGGGCACGGATGGGCAGGCATGGATGGGACCTTCATACCGGTTGTGGTTCCTTGTCACCCCGATGATGTCAGCGGGGCCTGCGCACGCCCGCACACCGGGTAAGCCTCTCGCTGGAAATACACCAGGGACTGAGCATGTTACCTTTGGGCCGAGGGAGCACCCCGCTTTCATCACGTTTCCGCTACCATTTTGAAATACACTCCCGGGGTCGAGAGGATATAATCTAATTAAGGGCTTTAACGAAAAACATCGACTGACCTCGTTCTGGAGGATCAAAACATGAAGAACTTAGCAGGTAAGACCGTGCTGGTGACCGGGGCGACCAATGGGATTGGGAAGGCAGCGGCGCTGGAGCTGGCGAAACAGGGCGCTGATCTGGTGATCGCGGGACGCGACCCCGCCAGGACCCGCGCGACGGTCGAGCAAATCCGGGACCAGAGCGGCAACCCGGCGGTCGAGGGAATGGTGGCGGACCTGTCTTCGATGGCCGAGGTGCGGCGGCTGGCGGATGAGTTCATCCAGAAACATCCCCGCCTGGACGTGCTGCTGAATAACGCGGGCGGGATTTTTGCCAACCGCCAGGTCACGGTGGACGGGTACGAGCTGACTTTTGCATTCAACCACCTGTCCTATTTCCTGCTCACCAACATGCTTTTAGAGACGCTCAAAGCCAGTGCGCCCGCGCGCATCGTCAACGTATCTTCTGGGGCGCATTCGTTTGGAAGGATGAACTTCGCGGATCTGCAGATGAGCCGCGATTATGAGTATGGCGGTGGGCGGGCTTATGGGCAGTCCAAGCTGGCCAACCTCCTCTTCACGTATGAGCTGGCCCGGCGTTTGGCGGGGACGGGGGTGACCGTTAATGCGGTGAATCCCGGCACGGTGGCCACCGGCTTTGGCGAGAACAACTCCGGGTTAATGAAGGCTGCCATGGTGTTGTACCACCGGTTTTCGCTGACCCCGGAACAGGGCGCAGATACCCTGGTCTACCTGGCTGCCTCTCCGGAGGTAGAAGGCATCACGGGTAAGTATTGGATCAAACGCAAACCGGCTGCCTCTTCACGGGCTTCTTACGAGGAAAGCGACCAAAAACACCTCTGGGAGATCAGCGCCCAGCTGACCGGCCTGCCCGTCTCGCCCGCCGCTTAGCCGGTTGGCTTATAAATAATCCTACCGCAGAGACGCAGAGATAAAGTAAAACTCTGCGTCTCTGCGGTTCTATATCAAATCCAATACCTCCTGGGAACATTTTGTGATGGATCAGCGTCTTTAGACTGTAACCATATTCACAAAGTTTGTTCCTTATTTACCAGGAGATTCTCTGATGAAGCACAACCTTTTTTCCAAATTTTACCGGCTAGTTTTGGTCCTGGCCGCTTTTAGCCTGATTGCATTGTCAATTCCCCGTGCGGCTCAGGCGGCCTCACCTGCACCCGCAACGGCCACTCCAAAAACCTATTTCATCCAGGTTACCGGCGTCGAAAAGAACAACCGCATCACCGTCACGGCTACCGGGTTCCCCGCAAACACCGATTTCAAAGTGCGCGTGGGCCCCTTCCAGGATTTCAATAAAAAAGCCGTCCAGATGGGTACGGTCAACACCGGCTCGAGCGGAAACTTCGTCTTCAATGTCACCCTGCCGGGAGCTGTAAAGGATGTCAAACTGGTCACCGTGCGCCTGGACAGCAGCAGTAAACAGTATTCGTACAACGCGTTTACCAATGCCAATTCAGGCACGATCAACTCGAACCCCAACGCGTGGCTGCCCAACAAGCCCGCCAGCCCCACGCCCACCCCCCCGCCTGTCGTGAGCGGTGCCTGCCAGGTTGTCTCGACCGAGCCCAGCGGATCTATGAAGGTCAGGGACGATTTTGACGCAGCCTGGACGATCAAGAACACCAGCAGCAAGGATTGGGGCATGACCGAAGTCGATTACAAATACGTGAGCGGGGAGAAGATCTACAAATACAAGGCCGGTTACGATCTGCCCAAGACGGTCAAACCCGGTGAAACGATCAAGCTTGTCGTAGATATGCGCGCCCCCAGCTCGGCCGGCACGTACAAGACCGAGTGGGCCCTGGCCAGCGGCGGTACGTATCTGTGCAGCCTGCCCCTGACCATCACCGTCAAATAGACGAAGCCTTCGGCAATCCAGCCGATCTCGATCCAAAGACCTTTGGGTTCTTACTACCCAAAGGTCTTTTTTATGGCAAGGTAAAAAAGGAGAAATTTTCATTATAATTACCAACTAGATTATTTTTAGATAATTAAGGAGGGACTATGACTCAGGACCAGTGGACAGCAGTTGATCGCTATATTAACGATTTGTTCGCGCCGCCTGACCCTGTGCTCGACGCCGCGCTACAGGCAGCCGCCGAGGCGGGGCTACCGCCCATCCATGTGGCGCCTAACCAGGGCAAGCTGCTGGCGATCCTGGCGCAGGTGGTGGGAGCGCGCTCCATCCTGGAGATCGGCACGTTGGGCGGCTACAGCACCATCTGGCTGGCGCGAGCGCTGGATCCGGGTGGAAAGCTGATCACCCTGGAAGCCGACCCCAGGCATGCCGCGGTAGCGCGAGATAACCTGGCGCGCGCCGGCCTGGGAGATGCGGTCGAAGTGCGTGTCGGGCGCGCATTAGACACGCTGCCCCAATTAGCCGAGGAAGGACGCGGCCCCTTCGACCTGGTGTTCATCGATGCCGATAAGCCAGGTTATCCAGCCTACCTCGACTGGGCGCTCAAGCTGACCCGCCGCGGCAGCCTGATCGTCGCCGATAATGTGGTGCGCGGCGGGGCGGTTGCCGATTCTAAAAGCGCCGATCCAAACGTGCAGGGCGTGCTGCGTTTCAATGCCGCGCTGGCAGCCGACCCGCGCGTCAGCGCCACAATCCTCCAGATGGTGGGTATGAAGGGCTACGATGGGATGGCGATTGCGTTGGTGACCGGTGGGCTCTGAGCTATAATGGTTCTGGTTCGATTTCCAAAAAACGGGTCTGCATCTATAGGGAGGTAAATAATGACCGAGAATGGGGTATTTACGAATCCCTGGCCCTTGGTCTTCGCGATCGCCGGTCTTGGTATTCTGGCCGCATTGAGCCTGGCCGTCTATTTTGGATATTTTTACCGGACATTTCCACGGGATTTCCAGTGCGAGGATATTCCAAAAGGAAGTGTGGTCGTGGCATTGGGCTTCGAGTACCCGGGGGAAGACGACCTGGGGATCGTCCCTGGAGATGCGAATAAATTCCTGGCGAACCTCCTGGGAAGTTGCGCGCCGCGTATTTCGCTGGTTTTGACCCAGAAAGCTGTCTCAGATGCCCTGTTGTTCGAGAATCTTTTGATCGTGGGGAAGTTAAAAGGAACCGCCGGGGTCATTCTTATGCACGACCACAATCCCAGGCGCGCGGTACGGACATTCCAGGCGCTCCAGCGGGGTCTTGAAAAATTGCGCAAGCAGCCTGAGGCCCTGGTTCTGCTGGCGCACGACAAACAGGTCTCCAGGGCGAAAGCCGATCTGGAGATATTGTTTCCGGGCAAAATCATCGTATGGCAGGTAAATAAGGTGCCGTACAAAGATGGGCAGTGGTTTCGCCCGCTGCTTTGGGCGCTGCGCGAGCTTTATATTGCCCGACCGGCGGAAGCCTTTACAAGATGGACAATCTCCCGCTTCTCTGGCCGCCGCGATGAAGCAGGGCGGCCTATCCCACGCAGCTGCGACCACTGCGAACACTACCTGGCCGGAGAAGTCGACGCGCAGATCAACTGGGTTGAATGCGGTAAAGGCCACCGCTTGATTGCGACGGCGGAAAAAAACATCCTTCACCAACCCAATGGCGGTGAACCCATCCAGGTGACTGCGGATGGGTGGAGCGGCGGAGAGGGTTTTGGTGAGCCGATGTTGGAGCGGACCGACTGCCCAGATTGGAAACGGCGTGGGTTTCGGTTGGAAATCCAGGATATGGAGAATTGACTTGCAGATCCAAACGTACATAGATCCGGCAGCGTTTTTAGATCAGGCCCAACCTTTCCTCGAGGCGCAGGAGACGGTAAACAACCTGATCCTCGGTGTGACCATCCGGCTGCGCGATCACCCTGAATGGACTAAACATCCACCCTACCTGGCGGTTGTAGAAAACAGCGCCGGAGAGGTACAACTGGCAGCGTCGATTACACCCCCGCATAACCTCCTGCTGGCCGGCAGCCCGCCGATACCGGAGGAGGCTATCGAGCTGTTGATCCAAAATCTGTGCGCTGGGAAGTGGACTTTCCCGGGAACGAATGCTGAGAAGGGGCTGGCGCTGCGCTTTGCCGAGGCCTGGGCGCGCGCCGCCGGCGTTGAATTCCGCGCGAAGATGCGCCTGCGCGCATACGAGCTGCGCCAGGTGGTTCCGCCGCTCGACCCGCCTGGCGGGACTCTGCGCCTGGCCTCTCCTGACGACCTGGAAACGGTCGCAGGCTGGCGGGTGGAGTTCATCCGCGAATCGCTTCACGAAGACCCGCCAGAAGATAACCACGAGGACGCGCTGCGCTTCATCCAGGCCGGATCTACTTTTCTGTGGGAGGATCAGCAGCCGGTTTCTATGGCCGTCTCAACGCGGCCGACCCCGCATGGTGTCTCGATCGGCGGAGTGTATACACCTCCGGAATACCGCGGCCGCGGGTATGCTTCAGCCTGTGTGGCGGCCCTGAGCCAGCGCCTGTTGGACGGCGGCAAATCGTTCTGCACCCTGTTCACCGACCTGGATTACCCAACTTCGAATTCGATCTATCAAAAGATCGGTTACCGGCCGGTCTGCGATTTTACCGAATATACCTTCTTTGGGTAGAATGGGGTTGCGCGGACTAATCATTCACCGCAGAGACGCGGAGAACCCAGAGTAGAAAAATGGATCACCCGCTTCAAGAATTTGCCTTTGAGACGATCTCCCTCGACCGGCGTGGCGAGTTGCGCGAACAGCGGCTCGGGAGCGCATTCGAGTACCTCGAGGACCTGGGGGGTGGAGTTGCGCTCGCGATGGTGTCTGTGCCGGGTGGGACTTTCCAGATGGGGTCACAGCGTGGGGCCGGGTACCCGGATGAGATGCCTCAGCACCTGGTTGCCCTGGCCCCCTTCCTGATCGGGAAATACCCGGTCACCCAGGCCCAATACCAGGCAGTGATGGGGCGACTGCCCGACTGCCGCGGTCGCGGCCCGCAGCGGCCGGTAGAGAACCTTTCCTGGAAGGATGCGCAGGAATTCTGCAAACGCTTATCGAAGAAAACCGGCCGCGCTTATGAGCTGCCCTCCGAAGCGCAGTGGGAGTATGCCTGCCGGGGTGGGACGGCCACCCCATTCTCCACTGGGGAGTCTATCACCACGGATGCGGCTAATTATGTGGGAATGCACACCTTTTTGGATGAGCCAGCGGGGATCTACCGCCATGGAACTACGCCCGTGGGCGGCTTCCTACCCAACGCCTATGGGTTGTACGATATGCATGGCAATGTCTGGGAAATGTGCGCGGACTTGTGGCACGCGGATTACACCGGAGCGCCCTTTGATGGGAAGGCCTGGGTCCACGGCGGAGAGGCGGGATACCGCGTGGCGCGCGGTGGATCCTGGCACGAACCGCCTGCCAACTGCCGCTCGGCAGTGCGCCTGCGTCTGCGCCAGGAAGACAAAGATGATTTTTACGGATTCCGGGTGGCGGCCGCCGGTGTACAGCCACCGGACAGTTAGGAGCCCGCGACTATTCCCCATTTTTGGGTTATATAATTGATTATAATGATATAAATATCTATCGAAAAATATTTTTCGGATAAGCTGCAAGACTTTATCTGGCTTGTTGGTATTTACGGATGCTGAGGCAACTGTGGAACTCCCTCATCCTGGTGGGTGTACTGATCCTACTGGTTATCCTGTGGGCATTGTCGCTCCGCGCGGTGTATCGGGACGTCCATCGTAGGAACTTTCCCCTCCTGGAACAATTATTCTGGCTGGCCATTGCGCTGAGCCTCCCACTGGTTGGCGCGCTGGTATACCTGGCAGCGCGTTTGTCCCAACCTCTGGTGCTCCCCAGTCTGCATGATCCGTCTACCCCCCAACACCCGCCTCCGGGGCGGCTGCCGGGCTGGCCGGGGCAGAATGGAAAGCCTGCGCGACCGTCCAGGGAAGTGCAGCCATCCGTGCGTTTCCAGATGATGGGAGGCGATGTCTCCGATCTGCCTTCACATCGCTCACCCGATGACCTGTACGGTGGGACGACCCGCCCATCCAGCCTTGCGCGGCATGGGGAAAGCGATGCTACCCTCCCGCCAGAAGCCCCTCTGCCGGCGCTGTCGCCATTTTTGCGCCGCCCGACCGCCGTGCAGGTAGGCTACCGGGTCGTGGTCATGGAAGGCCCGGAAGCCGGGAAAGTTTTTCATCTAGACCGGCTGCCTGCCCTGATTGGGCGCGGCGCGCAGACCCAGGTCCGCATCGAAACGGATCCGGCCATTTCGCGCCAGCATGCCGAGCTGTATGAGATGGAGGGAACGCTGCGCATCCGCGACCTGAACAGCATGCACGGCACATCGGTCAATGGTTTGAGTGTGATGGATCACGAAGTCAACCCGGGGGACCAGGTGGGGGTTGGCTATACTATTCTTGTGATCCATAAGGAGAGCGGGGAAGGAAAATGAGTGAGGGTGTCGGGGACGACCGCTGGCATACCCGCCTGATCCAGTCACGCTGGCCGTGGGGGCAGGCGCCCCTGCGCCCGGCCGATGTGGGAATCCGCCTGGTAGGGTTTATGTTGGCGCGCGAGAACCTTCTGGAAGACGTCCAGTATCAAAAAGTGGTCCCTAACCGCTATATCGTCGAGGTAAACAGCCAGGCCTATGCTTTGCATTACCAGCCAATCGAGCGTGAGATCATCCGCCAGTGGAGCGAAAAGCTGCTGCGCCACCTGGTGACCACCAACAGCCGCATCGGGCGCAAGGAATACCGCTTCGGCGGGCAGGTGCAGGTTGAGATCCGCCCGGTGCCCGACCTGAGCCCCTCCCAGGTGCGGGTCATGGCGCGCATCGACGCGGGCGATGATCCTCTCGCCGCCACCCAGGCAGCCCTCCCGGCTTGCCTGGAGTTGATTGGGGCGCCAGACCGGCCGTCCGGGCGGCGCTGGTCGCTCCCACAGGCCGGGCAGATCGTGCTTGGGCGCAGCCCGCGCTGCGAGATAGCCCTGGATTTTGTGGATGTCCAGTCAACGCGCCTGATCAGTGGGATGCATGCTACCATCCGCACCAGCGGCGGGCGCTGGATATTGTTCGATGGCGCGCCGGATGGGAAACCGTCTCTGAATGGAACGTATGTCAACGGTGCGGCGGTGCCCACCCACGGGCGCGAGCTGTTGGACGGCGATACGATCATCCTGGCAGCGCTCGACCCGACCCATCCGCGCCTGGATACCCCGGGTGTGGCCGCTTTCCATTTCCGCGTGGAGTGCCGTTAATGGATCCGCTGGGCTGGAACACGGTCTTGTTTATTGGGAAATGGGTTTTTGTGGGGTTGATCTATTTCGTGCTCTCGATGGTCCTGTTGGCGGTGAGGAGAGAACTGGCGCTGCGTGTGGAAGGCCAGCCGGCTCAATCCCCGGCTTCACCGGGCAAGCTGCGGGTACTCCGTACGGGCGCCGACCTGGCCTACCAACCCGGAATGCTGCTCGATTTACACCCGACCACCAACCTGGGCAAGGACCTGGATAATGATATCGTTTTACAGGATAACTATGTATCGCGCCACCATGCCCGCCTGCATTGGGATGGAGCGGGCTGGTGGCTGGAAGACCTGGGCAGCAAAAATGGGACGTTTGTCAACAACAAACCCTGCCTGCCGCATGTCCCGCAGGCCGTGTCGATCGGCGCCAACCTGGGGGTCGGCGGGATGCTGTTCGAGATGATGGAGTGATGGTTATTGGCTGGAAGAGCAAAATTATCCGGAAGGCGGTTTGAAAGCTTGCTGTTGGGGGCAGCGGGGATCATGCTCGTCCTGGGGTTCGGGCTGGTGTGGGGCGCGCAGCAGGTACAGGCGGGTGAGGGCTCGCTGGCCGGGCTGCCGGTAGCCCTGTTCTCGGCGCTGGCAGCGGTTGGGCTGTGGATTGCTTTCCACCTGGCGCTGCGCTGGCGGGGGATGCGTGGCGAGCAGGTCTTTTTGCCGGTCATCGTCCTGATCTTCTCGCTGGGGCTGATCGTGATCTTCCGGCTGCGGGGTGAGGCCGGCGCCTGGCAGCAGATCACCCGCGGCTTGCTTCCGGGCCTGCTGATAGGCGGTGCGTTTGCGCTGCGCCCCGGTTGGGTAGATTGGATGCGGCAGCGGGCAGTGCCTATCAGCATCCTGGGGCTGATGTTAGCCCTGGCAACGGCGGCCTTTGGCGTTCAAGATGAGAGCGGAGCGCGTTTGTCGCTCAAGTTGGGTCCCCTGCCCGCCATCCAGACCTCAGAATGGATCAAGCTGGCCCTGCTGATCTTCCTGGCCTGGTTCGTCGACCGGGAGGGCGAAGTAGTTGAGGGCCGGGCGCGGGTCTTTTTGGGACGGCTGCGCATCCCGCCGGTGCGTTACTTTATCCCTGGAGCTCTGTTTGTTGGGGTTGCCACCCTGGCCCTGGTGGCCATGTCGGACTACGGCGCGGTATTGATCCTGGGAACGCTTTTCGTAGCGATGCTGTATGCCGGTTTCCAGACCCGCCTGTTTGGCACCATCGCCGTTATTGGGCTGGCGCTGGCGGTGCTGGTGGGTGTGGCGCTGGCGCTGACCTGGGATGTCCCGGCGGTGATCCAAACCCGCTTCCTGGCCTTCCTCAACCCGTGGAGCACGGCCGAAGTTGTGATCGATGGGCGCCCCACCGGGCTGACCATATCGGAGGGTCCGGGCTACCAGATCCAACAGGCCGTTTACGCGGCGGCAAGCGGCGGGCTGACCGGGACCGGGCTGGGTTACGGACACCCCGAGTTCATCCCCCTGGCTGCCAGCGATTTTATCTTCGCGGCATTGCTGGAAGAGATGGGCGCGATCGTAGGGATTGCGCTGCTGGCGTTATATGCCATCCTGCTGCTGCGCATCCTGCGCATCGCCGTCCTGCTCCCGCGCGAACAGGTCTTCGAGCGGCTGCTGCTGGTGGGTATTGGCGTGCATTTCTTTACCCAGGTGTTTGTCATGGTGGGCGGTACGCTCAACCTGATCCCCCTGACAGGCGTGACCATCCCCTTCCTCAGCCTGGGCGGCTCGGCGCTGTTGACCAACCTGTTTGAGGCCGGGCTGGTCCTGGCCCTGGCGCAGCGCCTGGAGGCATCCCCATTATGATCCTCGAAAAACGCGCCTGGTGGATCGGCAACATCTTTTGCCTGTTCCTGCTGCTGCTCTCGCTGCGCATCGTTTACTGGCAGCTCGTGCGGCGCGACCTGCTCAACCCGCAGGGTTTGGACCCGGTGGCCCTGGCGGTTGGCGGGAACGACCAGGGCTCGCAGGATGCGTTGGATTTCCTGAAAGGCGGGCAGGTGGAAGCGCTTGCCGCGCCTCCTCAGCCATTCACCCAGCGCGCTATTGCCCTGCTGGTCGAGATTACGCGCGGGTCGATCTATGCCCGGGACAACCAAGTCCTGGCTGCCGACCAGCTGCTCGCCGGCGGTGAGAAGCAGCGCATTTACCCGGACCCTGCGTTTGCCAACCTGGTCGGGTATGTTTCGGGGATCCGCATTGGCGTGGCCGGGCTGGAATCCAGCTTCAACCAGACCCTGCTGGGGTTGGACCGCCTGGACGCGCAGCTCGGGCAGCTGGTCCACCAGCCGGTGGTGGGCAGCGACCTGATTTTGACCATCGACCCGGTGCTTCAACATGCCGCCGAAGAGGAGTTGGCCGGGCGGGCCGGAGCGGTGTTGGTGCTGGATGGGCGCACGGGGGCGGTATTGGCGATGATGTCGACACCCCACTTCGATCCCAGCCGCGTGCTGGACCAGAATTATGTCAACAGCCTGCTGGCGTGTGGGGGGGCGGAGTGCCGCGCGCCATTCCTCAACCGGCCAACCCAGGCGCTTTACCCGCCTGGCTCGACCTGGAAAACCGTGTCGTTGATTGCAGCGCTGGACAGCGGACAGGTTTCCCCCGAAACGGAGTTCGATTTTGGCCAGCCGGTGCAGGGACCCAATGGGAATTATTATGTCTACGAGGTGGACGGCGGAGTGATCCCCGACCCCAACCATACCGAATCGAAGCTCAATCTGGAGATGGCCTATGCCAGGTCGGCCAACGCGGCCTTTGCGCGGATCGGGGACGAGATGCCCGCCGAAACTATGCTCGATTATGCCACCCGGCTGGGATTTGGACCGGAAGGGTATGCGCGCTTCCCGGTAGAGATCGAATCCAGCCCCTCGCAGCTTGCACGCAATCCCGGCGAACTGTCCAGCAATAACCTGCTGCGCGCGACAACCGCCATTGGCCAGGGCGAGCTGCTGGTCAGCCCCATGGATATGGCCCGGGTTATCCTGGCGGTGCTCAACGATGGACGCATCCCAGTCCCTTACCTGGTAGACAGCCTCCGGCTGCCCACCGGTGGATCGACCCGTGGGCCGCTGCGCGGGAGGGTAGTGCGGGGAGTGATGAAACCCGAGACGGCGCGCCTGGTCAAACAGATGATGATCACCGTGGTGGAAAGCGGCAGCGGCGGGCAGGCAGCCGTACCAGGGCTGACGGTGGGCGGGAAGACCGGCACGGCGCAGTTGGGAGGGAGCGATGCGCCGCACGCCTGGTTTATCGGTTTTGCCGAAAGAGAGAAGAAATCCGCCGCGATCGTTGTGGTGGTGGAAAACGGCGGGCAGGGTTCGCAGGTGGCCGCACCAATCTTTGCCAGGTTGGCGCAGATGGCGGTGGGTGAATAAGCTATACTAGAGATTAGGAAATCGAAAGGGAGGTGGCTGCTGTGATGGACGTGGAGAAGCTCCTGGACACCTGGAATGAGTATACCCGCCGCAACCTCATTTTGCCGGACGTCTCGCCGGTGGTCGCCAGCTCCTGGCAGCGCTGCAGGGGGCTGATCAATCCTTTCCAAAAAATCCAACCCAACAAGCTGAATCCGAACCACCTCCTGGCTGCCCAGGTCAACAGTTTTGACCTGATCTCGATCGCGCGGCCTATCATGGAAGACATCTTTATGAACATTGACCACACGGATACGGCCATCGCCCTGGTCAACGGAACCGGGTATATCCTGGATATGCTGGGAGACCCGGAAACGCTGGACCGGCTGGCGGGGCCGGGAGTGGTAACCGGAGAGCTGTTCATCGAAGGTCATTTTGGGACCAACGCGCTTGGCCTGGCATTGACCGAGAGGATGCCGGTGCAGGTGATTGGACCCGAGCATTACTGCGTCCAATTCCACGACCTGGCCATGGCGGCTGCGCCAATCTTTGATATTACCGGGAGAGTGCTGGGTGTTCTGGGTCTGATCACCCCGGTATCGATCCACCAATCTTATTCGTTGGGCATCGTAGTTACGGCGGCAAAAGCTGTCGAGGCCCAGCGGCAGGCAGACATCCTGTTAGCCGATAACAACAGCCAGCTTGCGCAGCTCAACGCCATTCTGGATGCAATCTCTGAGGCGATTGTGGTATGGAATGGCGAGCATGTGGTCATCCATATCAACAAATATGCTTCGCGGATGATCAACGTCCCTCCCCAACGAGTGGTGGGTCAGAGGACCAATACTCACCTTGCCTATCCCCCATTGATCCAGGCCGCTATCGATGCACGGGAGCCGCTGACGGATGTTGAAGCGAACTTTAAAATCGGTCATCGAGAAT
>Ga0105104_10002627_pt1 | contig 13010 bp, 6 predicted proteins | sample PPLLaktember2015_3_FD_87034 | JGI IMG/M metagenome (GOLD analysis project Ga0105104, IMG submission 87034) | Freshwater sediment microbial communities from Prairie Pothole Lake near Jamestown, North Dakota, USA - PPLs Lake P7 Core (6) Depth... | ecosystem: Environmental > Aquatic > Freshwater >...
AATGCCAGGCCCCCAAACCTTCCCCCGATCATCCGCCGGAATCCACCTGGGCTTTTCTGCGGGCACATCTCGGTCCGCAGCCCCTCGTGCTGCCCGGGGCGACGGCGGTGATCCGCGACAGTGGCGGCCGGATACTGCTCGTCCGCCGGGTGGACACCGGCCTGTGGATCCTCCCGGGAGGTCTGTTGGAACTCGGCGAAAGCCTGGCCGGAACCGTGATCCGCGAGACAGAGGAAGAAACCGGATTGCGGATCGAACCGTTGCGCGTCCGCGGAATCTTCGGCGGGCATCGCGTCGTGTACCCGCAGGGAGATACGCTCTACCCGATCTCCACCTGGTTTGAATGCGCCATCCGGTCCGGATCGCTCCGGCCGGATGGCGGCGAGGTCGACCGGGCGGAGTATTTCGATCCCGCCGGTCTTCCGGATATGGTGCCCGGATTGCGCGAACGTTTGGAGAAGCTGCTGGCATCACCCCGGGAGGCCGTGTTTAATTAATTCCAGCTGGCAGGTTGTTGAAAATGACTGAGGGTGTCATTGCGAGCCTGCCCCCGCGGAGCAAGACTGCTTGCCTTTGCTCCATGAGCAGTTTTGATTGCGAAGCGGGGGGAGCGAAGCGACGAAGCAATCTCCCGCTTTTTCCGAAGGGTCGCTCCCGGAGCCTGCCCTGAGCAAAGCGAAGGGGTCGCTCGCAATGGCACCCGTTTATTCCTTTTCCAACACCTTGCTGGAGAAGTATTCCATCCGAACGCCATCCATATGGGGTAGAATCAACGGTATTCCCATCCGCGCCGGCAATTGAGGAAGGCATGAAAAAACGCGGCACCCGGAAAACCTCCTCTCCCCCCCGCCGCAGCCCGCGTTCCGCTTCCGCGCGCGGAACGGCCGCCCGGCAACCCCGCCCTCCGCAGCCAAAATCCGCGCATCCCCGCCGAGAATCCCCCCCTCCGCCTGAATCCGGCGCGGAAGCCCGGGGGAAAAAGCTGCGCGTTTTGATCGTCGAGGATCTGGAAGACGACGCCATCCTGATGAACCGCGAGCTCGAACGCGGCGGTTATTCGACCGTTTACCTGCGGGTGGATACGCCCCAGGCGATGGCCGGGGCATTGGAATCCCGCGAATGGGACCTCGTGCTTTCCGATCATTCCATGCCAAAATTCAACGCCCCGCAGGCGCTGGCGCTGATCAAGGACCGCGGGATGGATCTGCCGTTCATCCTCGTTTCGGGAAGCATCGGCGAGGATCAGGCGGTCGCGATCATGAAAGCCGGCGCCGGAGATTACCTGCGCAAGGAAAATCTTGCCCGCCTGCTTCCGGTTGTGGAGCGGGAAATCCGCGAAGCGGAAATCCGCAGGGCGCGGCTTGAAGCCGAAGCCGCCCTGCGGGAGAGCGAAGCCCTGTACCGGACGCTGATCGAGACCTCGCCCGATGCGATCGTCGTCACCGATCTGGAAACCCGGATCCGCATGACCAACCCGCAGGCCCTGCGGCTGCTGGGGGTGAAATCCTTCTCCGAGCTGGAAGGCGTCCGCTGGGTGGATTCCTTCGCCCCGCTGCAAAGCGAATCCGCGCAGCACATCCTGGAAGTATTGCAGCGGACCGAACGCGTGGACTCGGCGGAACTGCTGCTTTCACCGCGCGGGCGGCCGCCCTTCTCCGCGGAATTATCCGGATCCTTGCTGGCCAGCAGCCGCGGCAAACCGGATTCGATGCTGTTCGTCCTGCGGGACATCTCCTCGCGAAAAAGCGCCGAACAGCAGATCCGGATGCAGCTGGAACGGCTGGCGGCCCTGCGCACGATCGATGCGGCCATCACCGCCAGCGTGGATCTGCGCGTAACCCTGATGGTCCTGTTGGACGAGCTGACCAGCCAGCTGCGGGTGGATGCGGCCGATGTGCTCCTCCTGCACCCCAACTCGCAGACCCTGCGCTGCATCGCCGACCGCGGATTCCGGTTCAACCGGCCGAAAGAGCAATCCCTGCACATCCATCATGGAACCGCCGGAAGGGCCGCCCTCGAACGCCGGATGATTCTGCTCCCCGAGTGGGATATCCGCGGGGAGGATCCGGCGCGGACCGGATCGCTGGGCGCGGAAGGTTACCACTCGCACATCGCCGCGCCGCTGATCGCCCGCGGGCAGGTTAAGGGAGTGCTTGAGATTTTCCACCGCCGGAGGCTCGACCCGGATCCGGGATGGATCTCCTGCCTGGAAACCATGGCCGAACAGGCGGCGATCGCCATCGACAACGCCATGCTGTTCGAGGACCTGCAGCGCACCAACATCGAATTGACGATGGCTTACGATGCGACGATCGAAGGCTGGTCGCGCGCGCTGGATTTGCGCGACCACGCGACGGAAGGCCACGCACAGCGCGTGACCGAAGCGACGATTCGCCTGGCCCGGGCGCTGGGAATGCCGGAAGCCGATCTGGTCCACGCCCGGCGCGGGTCGCTGCTGCATGACATCGGGAAGATGTCGATCCCCGACAGGATTCTCCTCAAGCCGGGCCCGCTCGACGAGCCGGAATGGGAGACCATGCGCCGCCATCCGGTATCCGCTTTCGAATGGCTGGCGCCGATCTCGTTCCTGCGCCCGTCGCTGGATATCCCCTACTGTCATCACGAACGCTGGGACGGGAACGGGTATCCGCGCCGGCTGAAGGGGGAACAAATCCCGCTTGCGGCAAGGATCTTCGCGGTGGTGGACAATTGGGATGCCTTGCGCTCCAACCGACCCTACCGGCAGGCGTGGCCGGATGCGCAGGTGAAGCAGCACTTGAAATCGCTGGCGGGGACGTATTTCGACGCCGATATACTACGAACCTTTCTGGAAATTAACTACCCTTAACCGGAGAAAGGGCGCGGGAAGAGATCCGGGGAATTTTCCCCGGACGGATCCGGATGATGGAAAAAATCCGAAAGTCCATCTTGCTCATTGAAGACGATCCCAACGACGCGGCTTTGGTCCGGCGCGCGCTGCGCAAACTGAACCTTTCCACCGACCTGACGGTTATTGAGGACGGCGACGCGGCGATCCGGTGGTTTCAGGAGAAAGCCTCCGCCGCTCCGGAGAAGAAAACGGATTGGCCCTGGATCGTCCTTCTGGACATCAAGATGCCGCGGATGACCGGGATGGAGGTCCTGGCGTGGGTTCGGCGGCAAAGCCGGTTCTGCCATCTGCCCGTCATCGCGTTTACCTCGTCGCGTGAACCCGCCGACATCGCCCAGGCGTACCGCCTGGGAGTCAATTCCTATCTGGTCAAACCGCTGTCCTTTGACCAATTGAAGGAAACGATCCGGATGATGCACCATTACTGGATGGACTTAAATGAACGGCCGGATGGGGGCTGATCCCGGCCGCCAGCCGGGATCCCGCGGAGTCGTTTCCGCCGCGGAGCCGTCATCCGACGCGGAAAGGCGATCGGGGTGAATCCCTTTCAGATCCTCCTCGTCGACGACAATGAACACGACCGCGCCCTGACCGAACGGGAGCTGCGGCGGCAATTTCCGGATTGCCGCATCACGAGCGTGGGGACCAATGCCGCCTTCGCCCGGGCAATTAAGGGAACCCGATTCCAGCTGGCGATTACCGATTATCAGCTGCCCTGGTCCGACGGGTTGACTCTGTTCGAGCGCATCCGCGAGCAGAATCCGGACTGCCCGGTGATCATGTATACGGGTTCGGGCAGCAGCGACACGGCTGCCCGCGCGCTGAATGCCGGAGTGGACGATTACGTCGTTAAATCCAGCGGTCATCTCCCGCAGTTGATGATGTCCGCCCGGATGGCGCTGGACCGCACAAAACAGAAACTGGCGGCCGCGAAGGCCGAGGATCGATACAAACTTTTATTCCAAACCCTTCCGATCGGCGTGATCCTTGTCGGTCCCGGCGGTCGCGTGATCGACGCCAATCCGCGCATGGTCGAAATGCTGGGATATCCCGGCCGGGATATCCTGCTTTCCGCGGAGCGTGTGCAGCTTTTTGAGAATGAAAAAACAACCAAGGAATTTCACCGTCAACTGCATGCCCAAAAAACCCTGAATGGTTTCGAAGCCCGGCTGAGGCGGAAGGACGGATCCTTGCTCTGGTGCCGATTCTTTGTGCACCCGGTGGAAGGTCCGGACGGCACACCCCAGTTCTTTGAGGCCGTGATCGAGGATATCAGCGGGCTTAAAGAAGCCGAACTTAACCGGCTTGAAAACGAGCGCGAAACCGTTCAAATCAGCGACCGGCTGCGGACGATCCTCGAAGCCGCTCCCATACCAATCCTCGGGATCGACGCGCTCGGGAAGATCGGCTTTGTCTGGAACCAGGCGGCCGAATCCCTGCTCGGGATTTCCCGCGAAGCAGCATTCGGACGCAGCCTGGTCGATGTGCTCCCGGATCTGGCCGCGCACGCCGGCCGGCTGTTCCCGGCGGGCGCCCCCGGCCCCGCCGCCGCGAAGCCGGGGCGTGGCGGACCGCTGGAAATCCGCGGATTGGAACTCGCCTGCACCCCGCCCGGCCGCGAAAAACTCAACTTGAATATTTCCGTCTCCGCGAACGTCATAAACACGGAGGCCGGCGCGGGACGGATCCTGATCCTGACCGACGTCACCACCCGGAAGGCGGCCGAAGACGCGCTTCGCTTGAGTGAATCCCGCCTGGGGCTGGTGTTCGATTCCGTATCCGATATGCTGATGCTGCTCGGCTTGGATACGGATAACGTTTTCCGCGTGGTGAAGGTGAACCGGGCCGTAACCAAAACCACCAACCGCCCGCCGGAAACCCTGGTCGGGAAAACCCTTGCGGATTTCCTGAGAGGACCGGTCATCGGCGTCATCCAAAAGCAGTTTGAATCGGCGGTTCAGTCCGGGAACCGGATCCAGTTCACCCTCAGCACCCGGCCCGCCGGCCGGGCCCGGCTCAGCATGGACATCACCCTGATCCCGATCGCCGATTCCGACGGGGCCTGCCGGCACATCCTCGCCGTGGCGCGCGACATCTCGCCCCGGATCCGCAGCGAGCGGGAAATGCGGCGCGCCCTGCACGCGATGCGCGAAAGCGAGCACCGCTACCGCGCCCTGGCCGAAGCGGCGCACGACATGATTTTCATACTCGACCGCGGCCTGAACGTGGAGTACATCAACTCGTTCGCCAGCCTGATGTTCAACCGGCCTGTCGCGGAAATCGTCGGCCATTCCATGGAGTCCCTGTTCCCGCCCGCCGTCGCGGAGCGCCAGGCGGAAATCGTCCGGCGACTGTTCGACGGCGGTGAGCCGGCCTACCGGGAAAATCCCTCGTGGATCGGCGGACGCGAGCTATGGATCGGGACCTGGCTGGTGCCGATGCGCGATGCCAGCGGCCGGATCTCCTCGGTCCTGGGCGTTGCCCGCGATATCAGCGAACGGGTCCAATCCGAAAAAGCGCTGCGGGAGAGTGAGGAGCAGTACCGCTCGCTCGTTCAAACCTCACCGGATGCCATTTTCCTGCACGGCCTCGATACGCGGTTTTCCTTCGCCAATCAGCAGGCGCTCGACATCCTCGGGTACACGACGCCCGAGGAACTGCGCGGGACGGTCCTGCCGGAGCTGGTGCATCCGGACGAACGGCACCTGGCGGAAACCCATCTGCAGAACCTGCTGCGCACCGGAACGCTCCGCAACGCCGTCCTGTCTTTCCTGCGCAAGGACGGATCGTCGGTGCCGATGGAGGTCAACGCTTCGCTGATCCTGGATTCCAGCGGGCGGATGAAGGGGATCACCAGCATCCTGCGCGACATCACCGAGCGCCGGAAGCGGGAACGGGCGCTGATGGAGGGCGAAGCCCGGTTCCGCGCCATCTTCGAGAAGGCCGCGATCGGCATCATCCTGATCGGCCTGGACGGGCGCCTGATCGAGGGCAATCAGGCCATCTGCGATATTCTGGAAACGCCGTACGACGAGCTGGTGGGACGCACGCTGGAACAAATCACGCTTGCCGACGACACCGCCAAAAGCCGGAGCCAGTTCGAGGACATCCTGCATAACCGCAGGGACCATTACCGCCAGGAAGTGCGGCTGCTCGGGAAGGACAATCATTGGATTTGGTGCCGGATGACCGTTTCGGCCGTGAAGGACATCCGCAACGAGCCGGCCTTCATGATCGGGATGGCGGAGGACATTTCCAAACAACTGGAAGCCGAACAGGCGACCCGCCAGTCCGCCGAGGCGCTGCAGCGCTACGCCGAACGCCTGGAAATATTGCACGCCATCGACCGGTCCATTCTGGAAGCCCGGACTCCGGAAGACATCGCGCTGGCAACGCTGGAAAAAATCCATCAGTTGCTCCCCAGCCAGCGCAGCAGCCTGGTGCTGTTCGATGTGGAAGCCCAAACGGCGACCATCCTCGACTCAAATCAGAAAACCGAAGACCGGCTGGAAAAGGGGCGGGTCGTCCCGCTTTCGGATTATCAAATCGAATTATCCCTTCTGAAAAACGGGGAACTCTTTGCGGTCGAGGATTTGCTGGCGAGGGAGGATCTTCCCCCGGCCGTCGAATCCCTGCGGACGGAAGGAATCCGATCCTATCTGAGTTTCCCGCTGCTCTCGCAGGGCGAGCTCATCGGGGCGTTGAACCTCGCCTCCGGGGTCCCGGGCGCGTTCACCCGCGAGCACGCGGAGATCGGGTCCGAGGTCGCCGATCTGTTGGCGGTGGCGATCCGCCAGGCCCGGCTGTTCCGCCAGGTGCGCCAGCATACGTTCGAACTAGAATCCATCGCGGGGCTCAACCGGGAACTGCGGTTGGCTCCCAGTCGCGCGGAAATCCCCGCCATCATCGTCCGGCAGACGGCCCAAATCCTGAAATGTGAAGCCATCGCCCTGCTGATGGCGGATTCCTCCGGCGAAAATTACACCATCGAGCATTCCGCCGGTCCCGATATCGTGCCGCCTGGATCGCTCATCCCCGCCAAGGGGAGCATGATTTCGGAGGCCATTACCACTGGAAAATCGATCCAGGGGCATGCCCTGGCCGGGAGTGCGCCGGGCGCCGATGCCAAAGACTTGTACGGGATGCAAACCCTCGCCTGCGCGCCGATGGCGTCGCGCGGCGCAACAATTGGAGCGCTGTGGGCCGGACGGAAGCCGGGCAATCCCGCCGGCGAGATCACCCCGGATGAGCTGCGGTTGCTGGAATCGATCGGCGAGGTGGCGGGCAACGCACTGCAGCGGGCGGCCCTGCATGATCAGACCGAGCAACGCTTGCGGCGCCTCTCGGCCCTGCGCGCCGTCGACATGGCCATCAGCGCCAGCATCGACCTGCGGGTGACGCTTTCGGTCCTACTGGACCAGGTGACCACCCAGCTGGGCGTGGATGCGGCCGCCATCCGGCTCCTCAACGTCCACTCCCAATCGCTTACCTACCTCTCCGGACGCGGTATTCAATCTCCCGCCATCATGCAAACGCCGCTTCAGCTTGGGCAGGGGTACGCGGGCACCGCCGCCCTCGAACACCGGGTGGTATCCGTCGCGCTGTGGCGCGAGGCGGAAAACGCCTATGCCCGGCTCTTGCGGGACGGCGAAGACCGGTTTGCATCGTATTTTGTCACCCCGCTTCTGGCCAAAGGCCGGATCAAGGGCGTGCTGGAACTGTTCCACCGCAGCGCATTCAAGGCTGACGAGGAGTGGATGGAGTACCTGGAGACGATGGCCACCCAGGCCGCCATTGCGATCGACAACGCCTCCATGTTCGAGGATGTGCAAAAAACGAACACCGATCTGGTCGCCGCGTACGACGCCACGATCGAAGGCTGGTCCCGGGCGCTGGAACTGCGCGACCGCGAGACCCTCGGGCATACTCTGCGGGTGACCGACATCGCCATCCGGCTCGCCCGGATGATGGGGATCAAGGAAGACGAATTGGTGCATGTCCGGCGCGGAGCGCTCCTGCACGATATCGGGAAGATGGCCATCTCCGATACGATCCTGCTCAAACCCGATCCGCTGACGGCCGAGGAGATGGACATCATGCGCCAGCATCCCGTATTCGCCCATGAGATGCTGAACCCGATCGCCTACCTCCGGCCCGCCATCGACATCCCCTACTGCCACCACGAGAAATGGGACGGCAGCGGGTATCCGCGCGGATTGGAAAAGGATCACATTCCGCTCCCGGCCCGGGTGTTCGCGGTCATCGATGTCTGGGATGCGCTCCGGTCCGAACGGCCGTATTGCGCCGCCTGGCCGGAGGAAAAGGTGCGGCAGTATCTTCGCGATCAAAGCGGCAGGCATTTCGACCCGGCCGTGGTGGATGCCTTCTTAAAAATCATCGATGAAGAAATTGCCTGACCCCGGATGACCCGCGGACCGGTGTTATTCCTGTTCCTGGACGGGGTCGGCCTGGGTCCCCCCGACTCGGGGGTCAATCCGCTGCGGGCGGCGGAGATGCCGAACCTGCGCCGCCTGCTGGACGGCCGGCCGCTGGATGCAACCCTCGAACCGTTCCACGGCGCGCACGCCTCATTCCGTCCCATCGACGCGACCCTCGGTGTGGCCGGAGATCCCCAATCCGCGACCGGGCAATCCGCGCTGCTGACCGGCGTGAACGTGCCGATGGCGATCGGCGGGCATTACGGCCCCAAACCGGATTCCCGCATCCGATCCATCTTAAAGGAACACAATCTGCTCTCACGCCTGGCCCGATCCGGGCTCCGCGCCCGGTTGTTGAACGCCTACCCCGAATCCTATTTCGAGGCTATCCGCAGCGGCCGCCGCCTGCACGCCGCCATCCCGCTGGCCTTTGCCCTGGCGGAGATCCCGCTGGCGACCGAGAGCGACCTCGACCGCGGCCAGGCAGTCTCCGCCGATTTCACCGGCCGCGGCTGGCGTTCCCGCCTGCAGCGTCCGGGGACGCCCGTGCTGGCCGCGGAAGCCGCGGGCAGGCGCATGGCGGAACTCGCGCTGGAGGCCGACTTTACAATGTTCGATCACTGGCTTCCGGATTACGCGGGGCATTACGGGGAGATGCAGGGCGCCGTCCGGCTGCTGAAAATCCTGGACCGCGCGATCGGCGGAATAAGCGCGGCGATGGAAGGGACGGAATTGACGGTATTCATCACCTCGGACCACGGGAACATGGAGGATCTTTCCGACCCGGGCCACACCCGGAATCCCGTCCCCGCGCTGGTGCTCGGCCCGCTTGAGGTGCGAAAGCGGATCCTCGAGCCGCTTAAGGACCTGACCGGCGTCACGCCGGCGATCCTGAATTATTTTCAACTTTCATGACCCGCAATTGCCCGCTAAAACCTTTTCACCGCGAAGACACAAAGGACGCTAAGATTTTTTATTAATTCCTTTGCATACTTCGTGCCCCTCGGCCCGGTCGGGGTTAGGCGATAGGTCCTCGGTCCGCCGAAGGAGACCTGACCGGCGTCATGCCGGCGATCCTGAATTATTTTCAACTTTCATAACTCGCAATTGCAGGCCCCCTAAAAAAAGACCGCAAAGCCTGCCCCGGTTGGGTCAGGCTTTGCGGTGAAAAGGTTTTTTCAGCATTCGACGCCGATTTTTTTCAGCGCCTGGCGCGCGGCATCCTGCGCCGCCGCCTGTTTGCTGTTGCCCGTTCCGACTCCGTACGTATCCTCGCCCACCAGGACTTCGATCGTATAGCGCTTGTCGTGATCGGGGCCGCTCATCTCCACCACCCGGTACCCCGGCGTGACCCCGAACATGGCCTGGGCTTTTTCCTGAAAGAGGCTTTTGCAATCGTTGCCGGCCAGCTGCTCGAAGAAGCCCTCGGATTCGCGGGTGAAGAACGGGCTGAGGAATCCATAAGCCGCCTCCACGCCGCGATCGAGCGCGATCGCGCCGATCAGGGCCTCGAAGACTCCGCACAGGATCGTCGCCCGCTCCCCGCCGCCGGACAGCCGTTCCCCCTTCCCGATCCGCAGGATCCTGTTCAAACCGGTCTGCAGGGCGAAAGCCGCCAGGGTTTCCGTCCGCACCAGTGCCGAACGCATCCGGGTCAGGTCGCCTTCCGGCAATTCGGGGAAATGCTGATACAGCCAGTAGGCGGCCAGGTAATCCAGCACGGCGTCGCCGAGGAATTCCAGCCGTTCGTAATTTTCGCCTTCACCGGGGGTTTCATTGGTGTAGGAACTATGGGTCAACGCGCGGACGACCAATCCCGGATTGGAGAATACCAATCCGGTGATCTGCTCCACGGCGGCCGCCGCGGGATGCTTTTCCCCGGCCGGGGATTGGGCTTTCGGGTCTTTCGTCATGGACAGTCCGGGGAGACCGTCCTGCTCATTCATGGAAGGCGCGGATCACAAGCACGGCATTATGCCCGCCGAATCCAAACGCGTTGCTGACCGCCACCTGCACCGGCTGGGTCCGGGCGGTATTCGGCACGTAATCCAGGTCGCATGCCGGATCGGGAACGGCATAATGGATGGTCGGGGGAATTTTCCCGTCGCGGATCGCCATCATGCAGAAGATGACCTCAAGGGCCCCGGTAGTGCCCATCATGTGGCCGGTCATCGATTTGGTGGAAGAAACGGGGATCGCGTAGGCCCGCTTCCCGAACACGCGCTTGATCGCCTTGGTCTCCGCGAGATCGTTCAGGACCGTCCCGGTCCCGTGGGCATTGATGTAATCCACGGCTTCCGGCCTCAGCCCGGCGGATGCCAGCGCCAGCTCGATGGCGCGCGCGCTGCCGGAGCCGTCCTCGGCGGGTGCGGTGATATGGTAGGCGTCGGACGTCGCGCCGTACCCGGCCAGTTCGGCCAGAATTTTTGCGCCGCGCCTGCGCGCAAAAGCCAGGCTTTCCAGGATCAGGACCGCCGCCCCTTCCCCCATCACCAATCCGTCGCGGTTCTTATCGAAGGGCTTGGGGACTTCGAGGGATTCGCCGCCGGACATGGCGCCGAGGCGCAGGAAGGCCCCCATTCCCAGTTCGCAGATCGTGGCATCGGTCGCCCCGGCGATCATCGCATCCACTTCCCCGGAGCGAATCAGGCGCCAGGCGGACCCCACCCCGTCCGCGCCGGAGGCGCAGGCGGAGGCCACGGAAAAGGCCGGCCCGCGCGCGCCGAATTCAATCCCCACCAGGCCTGCGGCACCGTTCGGCATAAGCATCGGGATGGTGAAGGGGCTCAGCTTGCGCGGGCCCTGGGTCAGAAGCTGGCGGGCGGCTTCCTGGATGGTGATCATGCCCCCGATCGTGGTGGCAATCACCACGCCCACACGGTCGCTATGGGCGCGCACATCCAGGCCGGATTGACCGACCGCCTGGCGCGCGGCCGCAACCGCGAACTGCTGGAAGCGTTCCATCCGCCGGGCGGCGCGGAAATCCATCCAATTGGTCGGATCGAATCCCCTTACTTCGCAGGCGATCTTGACCGGCAGCGCGGAAGGATCGAATTGCTGAATGATGCCGGTGGCGGACACTCCCGCCAGGGCCTGCTTCCAGGTAGTCTCCGGATCCAACCCGAGGGGATTTACCGTTCCGATTCCGGTAACGACTACACGTTCCATCGACGAGCCTCCTTGATCCATGCCGGGGATCCGCGCCCACATCCGGAATCGGGGAATTCCCGTGTTTCCAGGGCCCCTCCGGGGAAAAAATCAATTAAAATTTTTCTCAATGCCCCCGCGCGACTTGATTCCCGTGTAAAGTATAGGACAATTCGATGAAGATTATACCCCGCATGCTTTCGGTTGCGGGTCGGCGGCACCCTGATATAATCAATGAAATAATCGGCATTTCCCCGGGAGAACGACTCTGAACACTCAGCGCATGACCAACTCCCTGCGTCAGCACACGGGAGGAACCGCTTCCCTGGTTGTCGGGACGACCCTCGAAAACCGCTATCTGGTCATCCGGGTCATCGGCAGCGGCGGCATGAGCTGGGTGTATCAGGCGCGCGACATGCGCTTCCCGAGCGTCACCCGACTGGTGGCGGTCAAGGAGATGCTCAATCCGAGCAAGGACGCCGCCATCCGCGCCACGGCGGTTCAGAGTTTCGAGCGCGAAGCTAATCTGCTCGCCACGCTCAACCACCCCGCCATCCCCCGCATCTACGATTATTTCACCATCGGCGAGCGGTCCTTCCTTTGCATGGAATTCGTCAACGGCAAGGACCTGGAAGCCATCCTCACCGAAAGCAGCGATTTCCTGCCCGTCATGCAGATCGCCCACTGGGGCGCCGATCTGTGCAGCGTCATTCACTACCTGCACAATCACCAGCCGCCGGTGATCTTCCGCGACATCAAGCCGTCGAACATCATGTCCGACGAGCATGAAAACATCCGCCTGGTGGACTTCGGCATCGCCAAGCTCTTCGAGCCGGACCGCAAGGGAACGATGATCGGCACGGAGGGCTATTCCCCGCCGGAGCAGTACCGCGGCGAAGCCGGCCCGCTTTCGGATGTATACGCACTCGGGGCGACCCTCCACCACCTGCTTTCCCGGCGGGATCCGCGCATCGAACCGCCCTTCTCCTGGCATGACCGCCCGCTCCGCCAGATCAACCCGGCCGTGCCGGAGGGATTGGACCAGGCGATCATGCGAGCCCTGGCCTACGAACCCGCACAGCGCTTCCCGGACATGAAGACCTTCGGCTCCGTACTCGCGCAATTCGAAGAAGGCAGGCACCCGGTCGTGATCCAGGCGGCCGCGGCGGCGCCCGGGATTTCCGCGGTCGTTGCCCCGGGGACGGAGAACGGCATCAAACCGAAATGGGTTTTCACCTGCGAGGACGAAATCCGCGGAACACCGGTGATCACCAAAGGCATGGTCCTGGCCGGAGCCTACGACAACAACCTGTACGCGCTCAAACCCTCGAACGGGGAATTCATGTGGAAGTACGCCGCGGAAGGCGGCTTGACGGGAAGGCCGGCGATCGTGGAGGACATGATCGTCGTCGGTTCCGAGGATAAGCGGGTGCACGCCGTCAGCCTCACCACCGGCAAGCTCGCCTGGACCTACTACACCGAAGGCCCGGTGCGTTCCTCGCCGGCCCTCGCCGAAGGGCACGTCTTCATCGGGT
>Ga0105104_10002628_pt1 | contig 13007 bp, 7 predicted proteins | sample PPLLaktember2015_3_FD_87034 | JGI IMG/M metagenome (GOLD analysis project Ga0105104, IMG submission 87034) | Freshwater sediment microbial communities from Prairie Pothole Lake near Jamestown, North Dakota, USA - PPLs Lake P7 Core (6) Depth... | ecosystem: Environmental > Aquatic > Freshwater >...
CTATTCCACTGGAACGTGGGAAACTCTGTATGCCAGCACGGCTAACGATGGCTATGAGTCGTGGATAGTCACCAGTCCCACCACGACGCGGGCGCGCGTCCGTATCACCAGCGTAGGCACACCAAGCATCACCGATGTTTCCGGCGCAGATTTCACCATCATCGCCCGACCGCCGGAACTGTATCATGATCCGTTGGGAGATCTTGTGGCGGGAAGCGGTACGGTTCGGGCCATCACCTATGCCCTCGATGGATTGACAATCTCGGCCGTGAAGATGTTTTATCGGGCAGCAGGGGATTTGTTTTTCGATTCGCTCGCGCTTTCCGCTACGGGCAATCCGGATGAGTACGCGGCAAGTTTAAGCGCTTTGGTCGAGAATTCTTACGAATACTACATACAGGCAACGGACAACGTCGGTTCCTATTGCCGCCGTCCGGCCACCGCGCCTGCCGTACTCTACTCTTTCGACGTCGGTACAGCATGCGCCAACGAAATTGCCTACGACGACGGTTCGGCGGAACGCTTCAACTACGTAGATGATCTCGTGGGCGTGGCGGTGGAATGGGCAGTCAAATTCGGCCCGGTGCAAACTCCGTATATTCTGTGCGGCGCAAGTGTCGCGATTTCCCGCCTGATCCCCGATACTCTGCATCCGCCGATTCAGTTCACGGTTTATGCCGCGGATGGAGCGGGCGGTACACCCGGCACCGTGATTCAAAACGGGATTACGGGTTCCATAGGCAACGTGGCGGGAGGACTTCCGCCCGGAACGCATTGGGCTTACATCGTCCTGAAAGATGAAACGGGTAATCCGCTGGTGCTCAACTCCTCGGAATTCTATGTCTCCGTACGCAGCAATGACATCGGAGAAATTGAATCCTTTGGCCGCGACACCAACGAACCGTATCAGCACCGATCGTACTTCTACGACGCGTGCGAACTGCTATGGTACAGCGAGGATGATACGACTCTCAGCGACAACGCCTATCCCGGCAACCGGATGATCCGCGTGAACGGCTATTCGCTGCAAACGCCGACCGTGGTTATCAACCGCGTCGGCGACGTGATGAAGCTGAACTGGACGAATACGGACGCGCCGTCATATAACGTATACCATTCCACGTCGGTGAGCGGCCCGTACACTCTCTTCAACGCAACGGCGGATACGTTCATGACCGTAACCGGAACGGACACCGCCGCCATCCGGCTGTTCTACGAGGTCCGTTCCGCCATCGAATAAGGGCAGCGCTTTTCGATTCATCTTCTATCAGATGAAATCCGACCGATAAAGAAAAGACCCGGTTCACTATGAGCCGGGTCTTTCGATTCACCGTAAAAAGTTCAGCGGACAAACGCCTTCACAAGATAGAAAGAGCGAGCCTGATCTAAAACAACGCCCGTGTCCACATAGGTCGTATCGGAAGTCCAACCGATAGAATCGAACGACGTGGGGGTAAAATCCGGATCGCTGTTGCGGTAGACAACGAAATAATCCACATGATAATCGAACGGCGTCCAAGCGATTTGGATATCATCACCCACCACCTGAATAATCGCGTCGTCAATCGCATCTATCGAAGCGCGCAAGGGGATGGCTTCCATCAATCGGATGTCATCCACGTACCAGCCTTTAAAAGTTCTCACGCTGTCGCTGCCGAAGCGGAACCGTAGGTGAACGGTTTGCCCGGCATAATCGGACAGATCGGCGCGGCATGTCATCCAGCCGTGATAGCCGGAAAAGCACCGGCGGCCGGGAAGCGGGCCGAAATAGAGTCCGTTCCGCGTGGTTTGAAACGTGTCATCATAGCCGCCGTCGGGTATCACTTCGGCATAGGGACTGTCCACCGCCGCAATTTCGATCACTCCTCCGTCAAAAGCCGAGTCGGATCCGGAATCTTCCGCATCCAGCCGGTGGGAAAATGCGAGCCATGTATGAGGCTGAATGACGAGGGCGGGACTGATGAGTGCGGCATCGAGACGGTTCTGATAATTCCCCGCGCCGGAATCGCCGCACTTCCATGCTTGTGTCGGCGAGGAACTGGTCTCCGTCGTGAGATGCCATTGATCGCCGAATCCGTCCTCCACATTCGCATGTGTCCATCCGTTTTCACCGGTCTCCACGCTGTCGGACCAATAGGTGGACAGCCGGCCAAGAATTACGGAAAAATGCCGGGTCACGGAATACGAACCATCCGCGGTCAGAGTCAGACTGACGGGAATGGAATAAAAGAGGGGCACCATCGGACTCATGGCAATCTCAAAAGGATCGGCGCTGTTCACTCCCGATCCGTTCGCCGGGATGTTTCCGAAGGATCCAAGACTATCCGTGATGACGGCATAAGGATCGGACGTAGAAAGTTCGGCGGTCACATTCTGCACATCCGCGCCGAAATTGAGAACGGTTAAAAACAGCCGCCCGACCTCACCGGCCTCCCAATATCCGTCTCCGTCTCCGGACGTCTGGTCCTCGATGGAATCCGTATCGTAAACGAGAAACGGTTCAGGAGCAATGTAGCCGTGAACGGTTTGAACGGCGTCATTCAGATTCAGGCGACCTCCGGAAACCGTGAGCGTATCGAAACCGGACAGCGGATCCACGCCGTCCAGAATGATTTGCTTCAGCAGCAGAGCGGCAGAATCCGGATGATTCAGGTAATAGCGATAGAAGCCGGGACTGGCCGCGGCATGCATCAGAGCCACGGTTCCGCTGACATGCGGTGTGGCCATGGACGTACCGCTCAGAGTTCCCGTACCGGTATTGATTGTGCTGACAATGTAGGAACCGGGCGCGCCCAGATCTATGTACGTCTCCCCCCAAGCCGATCCGCTGTTCTTCAGATCGGAACTGGTGGTATTCGTTACGGAAATGATATAGGGACTCGTGCAGCTGGTGGGAATGTCTCCGTTGACATCCACGTCCCATGCTGCATTGGCGGTGGCGCAGGCGGAAAGAATGCCGGCGGCTCCCATCGCATCATACAGATCATTCCATATCGGGAAGCTGTCAGCCGTGCACCACGTTGCATTCTTGCCGAAACTCGAATTCGCGGCTACGACATTCGCGCCGATGAAACCGCCGCTGGAAAGCCATCGTGTTTTTTGCGTCAACACATAGTTATAGGCGCGCGCCACTATGGAAGTCGTAGAACTGGAACCGGCCACGATCATGAGCTTGACATTCCAATTCACTCCGCACACTTGCAGCGTGTTGTTCCCGCGCGCACCGACGATTCCGGTGACGTGCGTTCCATGATGATTAGCCGGCTCGGGGATGCTGCCGTCATTCGCATAAGCATCCCAGCCGTTGATGTCATCTACGTAGCCGTTGCCGTCGTCATCTATGGAATTGCCGGGAATTTCGTCCTCATTCACCCACAGGTTGGGCTGTAAATCCGCGTGACTAATCTTGCAGCCGTTGTCCACAACGGCTACCACGATGTCGTTGCCGCCGGGATCGGTGCCGCCGGTGGAGATATCCCAAGCCGCTGCCGCATCCACGTCCGCATCGCTTGCTTGTTCCAGACTCCATAGCGAGGAAAATAACGGATCATCGGGCGTGGTGGTGCGGAGACTGAGGTAGTGATCGGCCTGCACCCATCGGACGCCCGGCCAGCCTTTCAGAAGGCGAATTGCGTCCGGAACCGTCAGTTTCTCCGAGAGCCGAACCAGAAATACGTCCAATGCCGGAACCAGCGCTTCGCGCACTTCGAACAAAGATCCGTCCAGCAGCAACTGAGCATCCTTGAGACTCACCACATGCTCCAAACGCACAATCACCTGATCCGGCGCATACGTTGCGGTTCGGTCTTGGGACAATCCCGCCCCGCTCAGCGCAGCGATCAGAAATAAAGCAGAAATCAGGTTGAAGCACACGGATTTCACAAACATCCTCAAGGATTTTAACATTGATTTTATGACCCGCGAACCGGTGAAGTCCCGGTGTTCCGTTTATCGGGAAATTCAGGGGGTCATTATGACAAAAATGGACGCACCTAATCTGTATCTACACTGCAAGTTTCGTTCCGGTTCGGCAGACGTTGCCTTGTGATACAAAAAGGGCGGCCGGTCTGGCCGCCCCTATTCCAAACATAGGAAACCAACGAATCGGAATTTACTTGATCAACAAGAGCTTCTGCGAAGCCATGAACGTGCCAGCTTCGATACGAGCCATATAGATTCCGCTCGGCAGCGCGCTGGCGTCAAACGTCACTTTGTGCGATCCGGCTATATAATTGCGGCCGGCTAATTCGCTGACAACACGACCCGCAACGTCATACACTTTTAGACTCACGCGATCCGCAATGGGCAGCGTGAAAGCGATCGTCGTAGTCGGATTGAACGGATTGGGATAGGCAGACAGAGTATATTCCGCCGGAATTGAAGCGGTCACGTTCGGCGTAGCCGATACCATGCGGTCGCGGTGTTCGGCGCGATGACCCTCACGATCCAGATCGGCCAGATAATACCAGTACGTCGTACCGGACGCAACATTGCCGTCTACGAAAGTATAAACTTGTTCGGTGGTGGAATTGCCGTTGGAACCAACCGTTCCAATGCGGTCAAAAGCGCCGTCGCGCTGAGTGCCGCGCCAAATTTCAAAGTGATCAATGTTCTGCTCAGATGCCGTGGCAAAGCGAATTTGAATATCATCACCAGCCGGAACCGCATCAAACGAAGCTAACTGTACCGGAAGCTGGAAATCGAAATGATAGCACCAGCAGCCGGGCGTGATTAAACCGATGGGCCAGAACACGCGTACCCAAATATTGGGAATCGGGCTGAACTTGGCCGAATAGCCGTAGCTGGCAAACACTGCCGGCGGGCAGACGCAAACCGGGTCACAGTCTTCACAGCCGGGGGTGATATGGAACACCGGTTCGTCATCGGTTGGGCAATACCAAGTCACGGCAGTATAGTCATACAGACCGCCGCGGAACTGGAAGCATTCGGAACCTGGCCATTCTAAAGCATCGTGATCGGAGACGATGAGCATCGCCCCGCCCGGAACCGGTTCGCCGGGCATGAGCTCAATGGTGCCACCGGGACTCGGACAAACCAATGGCAGCGGAAGATGGAAGTAAAACTGACTGCTCGGAACAATGACGTGGGTCAGTTGTCCTTCGTCGCAGATATAATCGAACTCAAAGTCATTGATATCCAAGGCAGGATCAAAAGTATAGAGTTTGGTGTCGCCATTGCCGGCGGTGCAAGCCAAACCGGGAGCCGGATCGGAGTACACCAACTGGCCATCGAGTGTGAAACCGATAAAGCTCACTGTCACTGCATGGCCGCCACAATCAATCGTGACCCGGGCGGCATCCACGACCGTTCCGTAGCTCAAACCGGTAAAAGCAATCAATACAAGCGCTACGGCGGAAAATCTCAAAAACATTCGCAGCATATTCATCCTTGCCTCCGAAAAGGTATAGCATACCTGTCGAGAATTGATCTATTCAGTAGATCAAATATAATTTTCGCCTGATAAGAAAGCAATATCTTAAAGCATTTATTGAAATATTTTTGGAGTTCCGACTCCAGTTGTTATTATTATTCTTAAGACAAGACAGTCGAGAATAACGGTCGGTTGTTCAAGACTTCCTCCAAATGATTTCTCCAGTGCCTCCGCTATAACCATCCGAATGACCGGGATTCGCGGCAAGTGACCGGCGAAAACCTCCTCCGCAAACCGGCGTTTGCATGCATATAAATAGAAATTGCGCATACGCCGTTATTTTTTCTTAAAAGATATACTTAATACACTATATAACGCAATATTTTGAATTTAACAACCTTATTGTTCATAATTAGCTTTAAGAAATTGAAATGCTCCTATATTTTTAATGTCTTTTGTTTCGAAAAACCAAAGCATTGTTCATTTAGTCTATCGAAATGCACCAGAAATCACAATCAGGGCAAACTCGTTTGCCGGTCTGCAATGACCTGCACAACGAAAGAGCCATGAGAAAAGTTTATACAACAAGAAAAATCGAGGAATCTCGTCAAGAACGGAATGAATCCGTTGGACGGACGGTTGTCACATGAAACACCAAGCGAGCGATCCGTTGCGCGGCATATCGTTTGCGCAATAGTGTAGCGACAATGCGACGACCAGTGTGTGCACGGAGACTCGAAATGACGCAAATGCCCAAATGCCTGCTTGTAGATGACAGCGAAAGTATGCTGAATCTTCTTTCCATGTTCATGGAACATCTCGGTTTCGACCCCGTCACGGCCCATGACGGGGATGAAGGACTATCGGCGGTGAAAGAGCACCGGCCGCAATTGGTGGTGTCCGACATTCATATGCCGAACCGCAACGGATTGTTGCTGCTGCAAGACATCCGCAATCTCAATCCCGAACTGCCGGTGATTTTGATTACCGGGTACATGAACTACAAATCCGACATGAACTCGATTTCGGTGGAACCGGATGCGTTTATGGAAAAGCCTTTCACGTTGGAACAACTTAAGGCCACCGTGGAAAAGCTGCAGCCGGCGATTACCGGAGCCTGGACCGTTCCTTAAGCGGCGACTTGCGAGCGCTGCATGAGTATAAAGCCCGGCGGAGTTTTCCGCCGGGCTTTGCTTTTCCCCGGTAACGGCCGCCGCGCATGTCAAGATCAGCGACAGTAATGCTATGACTTCGCTCACCGGATCAGCATCATCTTCCTCGAGTCCACGAAGTTTCCGGCTTTGATTTGATAGATATAGACGCCGGACGCTACTTGGATGCCGGAAGCGCTCTTGCTGTCCCACATGATCCGGTATGCACCGGCGAGTCGGATGTCGTCTATTAATGTAATCACTTCCTGACCGAGTGTGTTGAAGATTTTAATCTGCACCTTCACCATTTCCGGCAGATCGAAGCGGATTTCGGTATTGGGATTGAACGGATTGGGGTAGTTTTGGTAAAGCTTGTACGTTTTCGGGACGGCAGCGATGGTTGATCCGGTGGCATGATGCCTGCCGAATTCGTCCATTAATTGTTCCTGCAGATGCAAACCATGCGATCGGGACTGCACATGCAATCCCGCCGGAATGCTGCCGAATCTGGCTTCATCCAACTGGCCGTTTCCCGGCAGCGAACCGCAGAGCAGTTGAATGTTCACCAGATCCAGAGCCACGATCAGCGAATCGTAATCTGTTAGACCGCTCTGGAGAAGATCCGTGGTGATCGTCATTGCTTGACCATACGCTCCGCGATCCAGATAGTACCCGGCCTTAACGCGCGCGCCGTGCACGCGGGTCTTATAAGCATATCCATCCACTGCGATCAAGCTGTCCACCAGCGAAACGACGCGTGCCGAATCCTGAATAAGCGGCAAGTGACGCAGCGTGGATAGAATGTGCGTAACGGATTTCCAGCGCAGATCGTAATCACTCGTGCTGCGCGCGATTTGCAGGAAGGAATGGTATGCTCCGGCGTAATCCCCGGCGGCTTCGGCGCTCAGCGCCTGAGCAAACTGGTTCTCAAGATCCTCCGGATCATCCATCCGGGCGTAAGGTCCGCGATGCAGCGGCGGCTGATTCAGGCTATTCGGTTTTGCCCCACAGGGATCGTTCGCTTTCGCCGCATGAGGCTCGAAATTGAAAACTCCGCTTGAGTCGGGATAGAAATCCGCCGTTTGCGGGTCAACGTCCCAATACTGGTTTTCCGCGTGATAGTCGGTTCCATTATCAAGCCATGTGATGTAGACGCCGCCCGCATTTCGCTGGTACCAATTGTTGTGCGAACCATTGATGATGATCGGCAGCGCGCCTTCGCCGCTCATCCAGAGGAGGGTTGATGCCGAATCGGAGATGATATTCGTATTGACGGAATTTTCATCGCCTTGTCCGATGACCGGTCCGGCTCCGGGATAAGCGCCCAGCGTGGCTTGTCGCGGGTCTTCGTTCGGAACCATAAAATCCTGCGAAGCCAAATTCTCGAACTCGCAGCAATTGAAGAACGGATCGCACACGGTTCCGGAGAAAAGCAATCCGCCACGGGTTCCGCGTCCCGCGAAGCGGCAGCCTTCGATTTCTCCTGTGATATTGACCAGATATCCGGCGGCATAGCTGCAATTCTGAATCGTATCGCCATGCATGTGCATCGTGCAGTTGCGGAGGTCCAGACCTTTGCCGTTCACCGAATCTATCCGGCAGCTGTCCATAATCATCTTGATTTCCGGCGCGTCCCAGATCATGATCGCGCCGTGCGGATTATTATCCGGCATCCTATTCCCGCTGAAGGAACACTGCCGCAGATGCACCGGATAGTCCACGCCCGACGGTTCCTGCGCGAAGATGCAGAAGGAGTCCGTGTCCATGATCTGCGCATATTCCATGTACACCGACCCGCCCTTCACGCTGATGCCGTGCCAAATGAGGGAATCGGCTATAGAATGAAAAACTACGGGATCCGTATCGGTGCCGTTGACAATCAGGCGTCCGTAGGCATCTACGGTCAATCCTGCAGAGCGGGCAAACCGGATTTCCACGCCTGCGTCAATTATCAGTTCACCGGTGACGTGGTAATCCTGAGTGATGTAGATCGGCGATATATATGTCGTCCAATGGTCATTAGGAAGCGTCGTCGGATCGTCAATGATTGATCCCGGCAACACGTATGATCGAATCACCCAACCCCCGGAGTCTGCAAGAGAAGCAACAATTAAGCGCCCGCACGCCTGCTTAATATGAATGGGCTGCATATCCTGTGCAGGCCAGCTATAATATGTTCGAGCCGCAGTTTGCAGTGAATCTGTGCGATCCCAAGTATAGAAACGTTTGGCAAACCGGTCGAAAGCCGCAGCACCAACTCCAGGGATCAATGCAACCTCATGTGTATTGTACTCGCCGGTGTCCTGCAGCATCGCCCATACCTGCGAAAATAGATGGATAGCTGTATCGGATACGGTCGTAGTCAAATGATCCACTCGCATATTGATGCCGTCACAGACATATAAGTGCGCCGTTCCGGAGGGATCTACGTATCCGTCTATATCACTGATCCAGTAGTAACCATCCCGTGCGAGTCCATTGAAACCGTAGCGAGAGACAATGTTTCCCAAACTATCGGTTCGGAAGATGGATTGTGCCACTTCATCCACAATAAAAAATTGATCGAAAGCCCAAAATATGCCGATAGGTTTCGTAATTTCGGGATTCGAGAATGTTCTTTCAAGAATGAATTCATCCGACCAATCGTCCAATCGAAAAATGCCGATTTTTGCGCCGTACCAAAACGCCACCGCAATGCGATCAGTCTGACGACTAAAATACGTTGATCGTACGATCTGGCACATGGCGGCAGCATCATCCATAGATGTATCTGTCAATATGCCAGATCGGATGATATCTTCTCCATGAAGCGAATCCTGTTGGTTAATTCTGAACGTAGTAAAATGGTTGTCAAAAGCGTCCAGAATCACTAATCGGTAGTCCGCATCTGAGAATTTTAGAACTTCAATATCCACCGGATGCGTAGGACCCGAATATGCGGAATCCGTTGTGGCCAAGAACCAAGATGGGGATAAACTGCCTACATAGGGAATTCCCAATAAATAGTCTTCAGGCGTAAGAAACGACTGTGCCGAAGCAGCGATGACAAATCCTAAAACGATGATGAGGACATATTTGTACATGGGAGATTTCCTTTCGTCATCGTTGTTGCTGCTGGTTCTTCTTTTCAAGCACACTTTGTCTCGTGGTTGCGTAGAAACTGCGGTTGGCGCTGGTGTCGTTCGGGACATTCATTCTTGGACTGACTATGGTACCATATTTAAAATAACAGCGATCCATATATTGTAAAGCGGCATCATATCGTTCCAATCTCACTGCTGCTAAGTAAGCCCATTGGAGCCCAAAATGGGACTCCCAGCCAAGCGTGGAAAAGGAATCGGCATAGCTGAGTACTCTGCCCCATTCGTGAGCGGTCGTAGCCAATAGAATGTAAGAGTCTCGCATGCGAACTACGTCACGATCCGAACACGGCGGCTTAATTTCCAGTTCGCGCGACATCTCAATGGCACCATATTCCGGGTGATTGAAGTGAACGAGAAACCGCAGGCGGTACCCGGTCAGCTCGTTCGGCAGACGAAACCGGAAGCAGTACTCAGGAAAGCGCCAATCCGACGTAGGCACTTGCCCATTTGCCCGCCAAAGACTATCACTTTGCACTTGGTACCATGTCAGATAATACTGAATCTGCAATTCAGGAAGAACGCTTGATGAAGGTAATACGGTACTGTCGGGACCTGTCGCAGTCACTTCAATCGTCAAACCGGCAGGCCATGTCCAATCCGTAATACCGTGAAAAGGCGGATCTGCTTGATTCGGACCGGCTGGTATGACAGTTACACTTAGATTAGCAACTCCGCCCGCAATGGTTCGGAAAAGGGATGGATCCTTTTCGTAACATTCGCTCCAATTGCCGTTGAAAAGCAACCGCAGCTTATATCCGTTTGCCTGTGCAAACGCCAAATGAGTTGTGATAAATATAAATAGCACGCACAATGCGGCAGAGTGCGATATCAGACTTTGGATTTTATCATGTGACGTGTGCATTGGTTCCTCAATTCTTTCGATTCAATGGCCGGAGATCCTCGCGTGACAATTTAAATCACGTTGTATCTTATGGGCGTATGTGTTTGTAAGCCTGACAGTTTTGGGGGGGGGCAGAGCAGTAACCCGTACCCCAAATCCATCTTTCCCAGGTGTGATCTCCATCAGGAGGTCCTTGAGGAGGGTAATCCATGAAATTAACGTACTTCATCGGGCACCAAAATGATCCGTAATAAAGAGGAGAATGATCTGGGATGCTAATGGTATGCCCAAGCTCGTGCACGAATGTCCGAATGATATACTGATCGTAAACGCGTTCAGCATCCTCAGGCGGAAGAGGACTCTCTTCTTGTTGTTGCCAGCTACTCACATCGTCAATGTGCTGCCAGCGATAGATATTAACCACTTGCACATCAGCTAAACCCCAGAAAGCGGAATGCGCAAATGTTGTTACACCATAATCGCTCGCCGGTGTTCCATCGCTGATATTAACGAGCACTTTAATTTGATCGGCCTGTGATATTCCTCCGAGCGGATCGTAGCCGGCATCACACAACGGATTATCATCCCAGTTCCCCGCACAGAATTTATTGGACTTGAAGTCTAAGAATTCCCGCTCGTCCGAGTAAGTCTCAAACGGCGCCAACGACATGTCAAGCGCAAGGTATCCCGATGACGTCGCGAAGGCCGAAAATGCCTCGGGAGGCATGGCTCCGTCCACGTTGTCAATAAAGACGGTTGCGTTCGTGTACGTATGCGTCCGTAAATGATTTTGCCCTACGATAAATCCCCTGTATTCTTCCCAGTAGGTGAATCCGTCTCCGTCATTATCATCATCTCGCTTCCATTGTTCGTAATTCGGCGGGATCTGTTGCGGATCGGAAGCCTCGTTGGAGGAATTGCCCGTTTCGTATGCCGAGAGATCCCCCTCCGCCGCATAGTCCAGGACGCGGACATTCAACGGAGTGATCCCCGGCGCCAGAAGCTTTCGAAATGTAAAAACACTTCGATCACCAACAAATAAATGGCTGATAAGTTCCCAGTGATTGGGATCCCCGTGTTCCATCAAGTCCGGAACTATATCGCTGATGGTATCTTGTTCTGTCGGTCCGACGGGATAGTTCATACATCGTCCTTCATAGGTTGACGTACTTAATACCGCCGTCACATTTATAGTCTTATTCACAGTAAATTCGTAGACGAGAACGTCACCAAAATTTCGCACCGGATCCGAACCGCTTGCAGACCGTAATGCAATCTGCTTTGCGGGATCCGGATTCATTGGATCGAATTTATCATAGTTCGGCGCGATTTGCCTGCCAGCCGAATGCTCAACGGGACGACCTAAACAAATTCTGTCCCGCACTAAACAATAATGGCTGAATGTCGTTGCTTTCGCTATTCCCCCATTGCAGCTATAAATGGTTGACACGTCAAATCCACACGAGGCTCCGGTCCAACATGGAACAGTCCCAGGACCGTATGTTCCCGGATCGGGATCGGTATTATTAGCGCAAGACATCGCGCAATAGTCAAGACATGGACAATGGACTGGAATACCACATAAATCCTTATTACATACCCAATATTCGGTGCTAACATTCATGAAATAAAAATAGTTATATCCGGGGTATGGGCTAAGAATTTCCCCCAGATAAATATAGGTTATCGAGCATTTCGGACAAGTAAATTGAGTCGCCCAAGAAATGGATGCCGCACACACTGTAAACGTACAAATTATGAGAATAGATGCCAGCTTCTTAGAACGATGCATTGTTTTCCTCACAAATCAATTTCCATCACTGCTGCAATCGTTAACAATAAAACCTCGCCGCCGAATAGCGGCAAGGCCGGAATGGACTTCAGTTGGAATTAAGCCGCCAGTCTACCATCACGCTGCCGAACCGCTGCCGCATAATCCTGCCTCCCGTGCCGGATGCCCATGTTGACAGACAACACAATACTGAAAAAAAAAAACAAAAGTCAAGTAAAATGTAACTGTACCATTAAATCCAATATAGGATTTCGGCATTTCATTGAACAGACGGGCATGCGAAATATTTTACGCACTTTTCATGAATATCCGGTTCATCAAACCGCCAAAGCCCTCCACGGCCGGATAGGAATCATTCGGCAAATAAAAGCCCCCGCCATGATGGCGGGGGCTTCGCTTGCAGCTAAGACATATTATCGGATCAGCATGATCTTCTGATGCGTGGTTTGAGAACCGGAGGTCAGCTTCAGGAAATACACTCCCGATGTCTGAGCCGCCGCGTTCCAGGAAACGGAATGCGTGTCCGCCGGCAGATTGCCGTTCACTAAATCCGCAACCTGCCTGCCTAGAGCTTATCTTAAAAATATCGGAGGAGAATCAGGATGCAGGCGAGGTGGAGGAAGCCGAGGTAGTTCTCGATCCAGTACTCGTAGCGCACCGGGATTCTTCGGAACTGCGTGAGCCAGGC
>Ga0105104_10002629_pt1 | contig 13002 bp, 11 predicted proteins | sample PPLLaktember2015_3_FD_87034 | JGI IMG/M metagenome (GOLD analysis project Ga0105104, IMG submission 87034) | Freshwater sediment microbial communities from Prairie Pothole Lake near Jamestown, North Dakota, USA - PPLs Lake P7 Core (6) Depth... | ecosystem: Environmental > Aquatic > Freshwater >...
GACCATCCTGCGCTGGAGTTTGCTAAAAACTTGTCCTCAGCAAACGTAGCGCAACCCGCCACCCAAAACCGCTTGTCTTCTGAGGGCAGCATTGCCTTAATTTTACCGCTGGCAACTGAAGCTGACTCAGCAAAGTCTGATGCTTTCAAACAAGGACTGGAAGCATCACTGACCAAACATGACCTTCACAATGAAATTAAAGTCTACCCCAGCGCAAATACTCAGCAGGATATTGATGAAATATATACCCTCGCAAAAAATGAGGGCAACGCTTACTTTGTAGTGCCAAACTTTAATCTGGATGGAACGCAAAACACCATCAATCATGACGGTACAAATAATATCCTTCACGTTGGTTTATTCCTAAGTGATGAAGCGCAGCGTATTGCGAGCTTTGCTACCAGTCACGGGATACAGCATATTACTATCGTAACCACTGACCATGAAACTTCAAAACTGATGGTGACTAGCTTTCAAGCTGCATGGCAGGCTAAATTAGGCATCACAGAAGATGGCGACACTTTGCATATCATCACACTGCCTAACGATATATTATCTGCGAGCAACCTCTTGCTTGATCTTAAATCACAAATAGCTGCAAAAATACATGATATGGTGCTGTTGGCAATGCCAGCACATGAAGCACGTTTGGTAAAACCTCATCTCGACATTAGCACGCCAACCATGGCCTTTTCCAGCGTGAATGAAACCGCTAGAAGCACTACGTCGGATACTTCACTGAATGCTGTACGTTTCGTTGACATTCCATTCCTGCTCACTGACCATGCCCCATATGCTGATTACCGAACACCGGACGCAAACCTGAACTCAAATGAACTGCTAAGATGGTTTGCCCTGGGAGTTGATGCATTGCAATTATTAATGATTGACCAACAATCCACGAGCCATGAAGTGACTATCAATGGCTTAACCGGCTCACTTACTGTTGATAAATCCGGGAACTTAAAACGCCAGCTGTCCGTTGCAAAATTTACATACAATGGCATCGTGCCAGAACAATAAAAGCATAATAAAAATACAATAAAAAACACATCAAAAACACCAGATGCTACTAAAAACTGAACCTAAACATCTAATTGAAGGCAACGCAGCAGAGCAGCTTGCTGCAACTTTTTTGCAGCAAAAGGGACTGACACTCATTGAAAAGAATTTTCGTTGTGCATATGGTGAAATAGATTTAATTATGCGTGATGGGAAAACACTCGTTTTTATTGAAGTGCGTTTACGCAGTACTGTTAATTTTGGCGGTGCCGCCATGAGCATTAACCAATCCAAACAACAGAAGCTCAGGCGTACCGCTGAGCGGTATTTACAAATTCATGGCGATACTGACTGCCGATTTGATGCTGTTTTAATGCAGAAAATCGACTTGAACGCTGTAGAATGGCTCAAAAATGCTTTTTAATTTTTATTTATAGAATCACTTATACAAAGGATGTCCACGATGAAATTAACCTTAAAATTATTGGCAGCAATTGCATTGGCTTCTCAAATCTCCGCTTGCGTTCCTGTCATTGTCGGTGGCGCTGCAGCAGGTGGTGTAATGGCGGCGGATAGACGTACTACTGGAACCTATGTTGAAGATGAGAATATCGAGCTAAAGGCAGCAAAAGATGTTTACTCTAGCCTGGGTGAAGAGGCTCATGTCAATATCACCAGCTTTAAGGGAAACGTACTACTGACTGGCGAAGTACCTAACGAAAGTGCAAAAACCAAAGCAGGCGACATCATTCTAGCCATTGAAAATGTACGTAGCCTGACTAACGAACTGACTGTCGGCCCTAAAACCCCCATCAGTTCACGCACTAACGATGCTTATTTAACTTCAAAAGTTAAAGCACAGTTTGTTTCAGAAAATCGCTTTCCGGCTAATTATATAAAAGTTGTAACTGAAAATGGCGTTGTCTACCTGCTAGGATATGTGACACAAAAAGAAGCCGATGCTGCTGTTGAAATTGCGCGCAATACCAGCGGCGTAAACAAGGTGGTAAAAGTCTTCGAATTTATGCCATAACTTTCATCTGACAAGCAGCTTAAATGACTGAAATTAAAAGTTGAGCTGGAATTAAGCATCCGAGTTGGCAATGTTATAATGCACAAAAATTTAGGCTGCTTGCAGTATTATTAACGGTAAATATATAAATGAGTTCCGAACAAACAATGACGCAAACAAACAACGAAATCATCATTGAAGGTAACACCCGCGCAGGTAAACCGTTCCGCCCAAGCGATTGGGTTGACCGTATGTGCAGCACCTATGCCACTTTTGGTGATGACCGCAAATTAAAATACTCACCCTACCTGAAACCCAGAGTAGTGAATGGGGTGCGTTGTTTGGCTGTGGATTTAAAATTGAAAGTTGTAAATCCTGAAGGTTTTGCACAGTTAATGCACTTTGCTGATGAAAACCAGCTAAACGTACTGGATAGTGCCGGGAACAGCATACCAGTGCCTCAATAATAGATAGCCACTTACTTTAAGCTTGCAAGTGGCGTCAATTTGTCACAACAACATGTAAAGCTGCAATGATGACATTGCAGCTTATTTTTTACCCGCTGCTATCATCTTTTCAATATATTCCCTGCTAATTAAACCACGCTTGATCTTAACGAGCACGCCTTGCGGGTTATAAATGTAAGTAGTAGGCAATACTTCTGCAGACCCTATCTGGGCTGTAACGCTATCATCGCCAAGCACTATCGGGTAGGACATTAACATATCGTCAACATACTCCGTTACTTCTTTCACGTCTTTGTAATCGAATACAACGCCAAGCACCATCAAATCTTTTTGTTTGCGTTGATCATACAAATTAACTAAATCAGGAACCTCTTCCAAACACGGCGGACACCATGTAGCCCAATAATTCACCAGCACCCATTTACCTTTGTAATTCGACAGCTGGTGCCTGATACCTGTCATATCCTCTAACTGGAAATTTGCTTTAACACCGGGCTCAGCAAATGAAAATTGACTTACCATTAAAATCAGCAAGCCTAATACAAGTTTTTTCATATATTTTTTCAGAAATTTAATAATAATTACGAATTTAATTGACACAAATAGTTCATTCACGAGATAAATGATTGCATTTGTGCTAGTGTTACCAATATCATACAATCGTACGACTGATTTGATTGAAGTAACTAAAAATAAAATGGCACTAAACCTCAACATACCAGTTTTACAAGACAACCCTGTTTTTATTGCAGAAACACGCCCGCAAAAAATTCAACAGTCGTTAATGGATTTAAAGGCAGAAAATCCAGCAGATATCGCTATACATATACACGCTGAACTGGAAACGCTGAATCATCAAAAAATCTCCCCCAGCCTGAGATTGCAGGCTCTAGACAGTTATCGGCCCTTTGTAATCAGCATAGCTCAGGCACTGGCAGAAGATTACATTCATTCAACACTACCTTTCCAGGATAAAGCCAAAGTTGCCGCCATAGCCACCGAGTCACTATGGCTGGAGCTTGGGTACGGCTACAAACTTGCATTGATTGACTTACAGAATCAGCTCATTAAGCTTGGCACAGATAAAAGCTCGGCACACGCCATACATCATGCAATACACGCAATTTCCGAGCATGCGATAGTGCTCTACCAAACCTACCTTATTCCGCCCAATGATATTTGGAGTGATTTACATCAACTATATTTTTGTGCCGTACAACTTGGTATTCAAAATGTTGAAACAGGGGTAGAAAAATACGAAGCGCTGACATCCGCCCCGGTTCTTACTACGATAGAAGATGCTTATAAACATGTCTTATTGATGTCACTTGCTGAACCACAGCAACTCATACAGCAAGAAATCAAATTGATTTCAGCATATCTAACGCACCATATCAAGCACGCACTTATCAGCGCGGTTGTACCTCTGGAAAACCCATCAGGTGCCTTTGTCATTAGCCTTAGTTCGGACAACCCACCAGTACCCTATAACAAACAAAAAAGCGCGCCGAATCCAGACTCAGACATTTTATTACAAACCATTGATTTGGTATTCATAATCCATCAGGATTTGAAAGATTTACAAAATCGCCAACTGCCAAAAAATGGCAGCATTCCGGCTAACGTGAACCATAACGATTATATTGAATTACTGACTCACCTGATTAAGAACTGGGGAATCAGCCCCAAACGCATTTTTAATCGCTCCCCTAAAAATGGTGACATTGAATTAGTAACCGGCATCGCTGCAATCCATCGTGTTTCAAATGCAATTCCGCCTGCGCCCGACGCCACTAACAATCAGCTTATAGCAGAATTAAATACTTTAAATATTACCCAGACAATGCCTTCACGCTGGAAAATCCTCAATATCAGCGCTACCGGCATGTCTATTCGCCGCCACCACACCGCTGAAAAAAATATCAGCGTGGGCGCCTTGATAAGTATAAAAACTAAAAATGAACCGCATTGGTCAATTGGATTTGTACGATGGGCAAATTGCGGCACAAGAGATAGACTGGACATAGGTGTGCAACTGATAGCGCCACAAGCACATGGCGCAATAGCGCGCATACAGCACCATAATAATGATGAGTTAATTTTACTCTTGCCCGAGATCACTGCAGTGAAACAAGCTGCCACCATCGTAGCGCCAAGAGGTACTTACGATCCGGCACGTCAATTAACAGTTACTTACCATAATAGTACAAAACAAGTCATACTAACCAAACTGGTAGAACGTACTCACTTCGTTGAACGTATGCAGTACAGCATTATTGGCTGAGGCAGCTCTTAAAATTACATCTGTTTTTTGAAATTACATTGTGGCAATTTAAACTGTTTAAATATCCAAGCATTCAATTTAAAACTCACAAGTCACATTTGACACTTCACTAAACCATTTTTTTTCGTTACGATACACATTTATTACAAAGTATTATTCAATTTAGAGGTTTACCATGAGCGAACACATCACACACCTAAGCGATGCAAGTTTTGAACAGGATGTCTTACAATCGCAACTTCCAGTCCTGGTTGATTACTGGGCAGAATGGTGTGGTCCATGCAAAATGATTGCGCCGATTTTAGATGAAATTTCAAAAGAATATGCCGGCCGTCTCAAAGTGGCGAAACTAAATATCGACGACAACCAGCAAACTCCGCCTAAATACGGGATTCGCGGCATACCTACGCTAATGCTTTTTAAGAACGGCAATGTTGAAGCAACTAAAGTCGGTGCGCTCTCAAAATCACAATTAACAGCTTTTATTGACAGCAACATCTAAACGCATTACGCTTAGCATTAAGTTCAAATGCTTGGTTTTACTATAATAATATCTGTTAAAACCAAGCACTTTCTCCATCAGCCACTAAATTTAAGTCTCTAGCATTTAAATCAATAGCTTTAATCACTTCCTCACATAATCTTGTTTTAGCGAGACCTCATGCACTTATCAGACCTCAAGCATCTACCCGTAACCGAGTTGGTTGAAATGGCAATCGCCAATGAAATAGACAATGCCAGCCGCATGCGCAAACAAGATTTGATTTTTGCCATACTTAAAAACAAGGCAAAAAAAGGGGACAGCATCTTTGGTGATGGCACCCTTGAAGTTTTGCAAGATGGTTTTGGATTCCTACGTTCACCAGACACCTCCTACCTGGCAGGTCCTGATGACATATATGTATCACCTTCACAAATTCGACGCTTTAACCTGCACACGGGTGACAGCATTCAAGGCGAAATCCGCATTCCAAAAGATGGTGAGCGTTATTTTGCATTAGTTAAAGTTGATATGGTGAATGGCGAAGCGCCAGAAAACACCAAACATAAGATTTTATTTGAAAACTTAACGCCTTTATTCCCTACGATACCGCTCAAGTTGGAGCGTGACATCAAAGGCGCCGAAAACATCACCAGCCGTGTCATTGATATGATTGCCCCTATTGGCAGAGGTCAGCGCGGATTACTCGTAGCCAGTCCTAAAAGCGGCAAAACAGTAATGATGCAGAATATTGCACACGCCATTACCGCCAATCATCCTGATGTTATTCTAATCGTACTTTTAATTGATGAGCGTCCTGAAGAAGTGACGGAAATGACACGCTCAGTTAAAGGTGAAGTTGTTGCATCTACTTTTGATGAGCCGGCTACACGCCACGTACAGGTTGCGGAAATGGTACTTGAAAAAGCAAAACGTCTGGTAGAGCACAAGAAAGATGTAGTGATCCTGCTCGACTCAATCACACGCCTGGCACGCGCTTACAATACGGTAATCCCTTCATCAGGCAAAGTACTTACCGGTGGCGTGGATGCCAACGCATTACAACGCCCAAAACGCTTTTTTGGTGCAGCACGTAACATTGAAGAAGGCGGATCACTGACTATTATTGCCACAGCCCTCGTTGACACAGGCTCACGCATGGATGATGTCATCTATGAAGAGTTCAAAGGCACAGGCAACATGGAAATCCATCTTGATCGCCGCATGGCCGAGAAACGTCTATACCCTGCTATTAATGTTAACAAGTCTGGTACACGTCGCGAAGAGTTGCTGATTGAAAAAGACGTACTACAAAAAATCTGGGTATTACGCAAACTGCTCTACCCAATGGACGACCTCGAGGCAATGGAGTTCTTGCTGGACAAAATCAAGTCTACCAAAAACAATGCTGACTTTTTTGACAGCATGCGTAGAGGCTAATACTGCATAAGACTAACAATTTACCTTGCATAGCTCGGCCAATATAAATATAATGCCGAGTTACCGCAAAAATGCGCAATATAATTTTGCCGTATCATTCGGCAATCAATACTGAGGCTATTATTATGAAAGATGGAATTCATCCAGAATACCGTGAAGTCGTGTTTCAAGACGTTGGCGCTGACTTTAGTTTTTTAACTCGCTCTACTATTAAAGCTAGAGACACTATCAAATGGACTGATGGTAAAGAGTACCCGCTAGTTAAGATTGAGGTGTCATCAAAATCACATCCTTTCTACACTGGCAAACAAATGATTTTAGACACTGCTGGTCGCGTTGATAAATTCCGCAAGAAATACGGCATGTAATGATTGCTTGCGAGGTTTCTTGCAAAGAATCGTTTACAAAAGGCAGCCTAGGCTGCCTTTTTGTTTTGAATGTTATGTTTAGATGATAAACAGACTCATATAAAATAATTACCCTATAAGAAAACAAACCGACATACCCATTATGCGCTTTCAACTTGATCACGACTGGCAAGGCAACATGGCAACACCGCGCGCACGTATAGGTGAGAATGCCAAAACCCAGCTGCTGCTAGCGCTATGCGCAATCTGGGTACTGCTGGGCCTGACTGGTCATGCGCCATGGAAGCCGCTTGAGGCCACCAGCATTACTATCGTTAAAGGTATTATTGAGGGCGGAAGTTTAATTGCGCCATTAGCCGCTGGCGAATCTAAACTGGAATTGCCGCCACTCTATTATTTAACTGCGGCAGCTAGTGCAAAACTGCTAAGTCCGCTATTCAGCTTGCATGACGGAGCAAGATCAATCAATGCAGTCTGGATGGCGATAGTCTTGCTGATGGTTGGCATGACTAGTCGCGAGCTATGGGCGCGTGGTGTTGGCCGCCACGCCACGTTTATCATGATAGGCACCATAGGCTTAGTCATGAATGCACATAGCCTGAATACTGAAATTGCCAGCTTAGCCAGTGCTGCCACAGGGTTTTATGCACTAGCTCTTTCTAAACGCCGCCCGTGGCGTGCCAGCGGTTTACTAGGCATTGCACTCAGCGTAGGATTTTTGTCAGATGGCTTAATGGTACCTTTTATTTTAATCGGCACCGCACTATTACTGCCATTAGTTTTTAAAGCCTGGCGCACCATAAGTTATTCTAAAGTTCTAGTCACTGCCCTTGCCATTGCCAGTCCTTTAATAGCAATCTGGCTGATATTGCTCTACCTGCAAAAGCCAATATTGTTTAATCAATGGCTACAGACCAGCCTCAATGGATTTAACCAACAAAACCATCTTTATTTCATTCGCATCCTGATTTGGTATGCCTGGCCTGCTCTGCCTTTAGCAATGTGGGGGCTGTGGCGTCATCGGCACCATCTCGTTTCAAAACCCAAATTTCAGCTTATTATTATTTTCTTTGCTAGCACCCTGTTTTTTCTGGGCTTTGGCGCATCATCTAAAGACATCAATGCCATGCCGTTATTATTGCCATTGGTTGCACTGGGTGCCGGCAGTGTAGAGTATCTAAAACGTGGAGCTGCATCAGCTTTAAATTGGTTTGGCATTATGCTATTTGGCTTGATTGGCTTCTTAATATGGCTTGGCTGGATAGCCATGATGACTGGCCACCCGGCTAAGATCAAAGAACGCATGCAATTCTTATCAGGATCAAATGCAACTGACTTTCATTGGGTAATGTTGCTTTTTGCGATTTTAATTACTGCAATCTGGTTATTCACTTGTGTACGCGCTAAGCAAAGCAATCGATCCACCGTGACTAACTGGGCAGTTGGCATGACATTTGGCTGGGGTTTATTAATGACACTTTGGCTACCATGGATTGATGCAGCTAAAAGTTATGAGCCAGTTTTCACAGGCATGTACAAAGCGTTGCCTGCCAATACCTATTGCATCAATAGTCTGAATGTCGGACAGTCACAACGCATGTTAGTGCACTATTATACCGACATTAATTTGCGGCCTTTTGAAACCACACAATTACTCGACTGTAATTTTTACCTGATTCAGGACGAACGCGGCACAACCAAAATGCAGCCTGGCGATGAATGGAAGCTGGTCTGGAGCGGGAGACGCATAGCCGATAGAAAAGAAAAATTCAGACTGTTCCAGCGCCAGTCATTTTAAAAAGCGTATATTTTCGAAACCGTATAATTTCAAAACCATATATTCTCATAACGAAGTAAAGCTACGGAATCTGGCGGGTACTTACACCTGCAAGTATGCCTTAATCGCAGTCTGCACTTGTTGATGCAAACCTTTACCGCCCTGCTCATGCACATACTGCGCAATTTGCTTACGCATGGGCAATGCCCAAAATCGGTTTAGATGCCCGGCAATGTCCTGCTGGGCATGGCTTTGGTCAGGGTATGATTCGTAAAAATCACCAATCTGGTTAGCCATTGAAATTAAGCGTTGAATATCCATTTTTTCCAGTTCTTCTATTTATATAGAGACCTTCACACGAATGTCTGCGCTTGTAAATACGGCGTTAAAAATTGACTCAAAATCCTCATTTATACCGCATAAACTCCGGTTTTTAGTTACGGCTAACATGCTTCACATATTACCCTGCACTGAAACTAAAGTTTTCGTCAATTTTTGCCTTGTCTTTACTACACTCGTCTATCCGTGAAAAGGTCTCATATAGTTTTTTCACTTACTGATTCAAAATTCTTTCACCGTGGCAATACACCACGTACCGATTTTCTCTGGCAAAACCAACCAAGGCCAAGCCACATTGCTCTGCTATACGTACTGCCAAACCTGTAGGCGCAGAAACTGCCACTAACATACAGATGCCGGCACTGGCTGTCTTCTGCACCATCTCGAAACTTGCTCGGCTGGTGGTAATTACAAAACCTGTCGCCAGTTGCCCTTGCTCCGTCCGCATTTTTTCCAACGCACCAATGAGCTTATCCAGTGCATTGTGCCTACCTACATCTTCGCGCACCACACTCACGGTGCCATCAGCCAGCACATAAGCACTGGCATGCGTGGCACCAGTCTTTTGCTGCATCATCTGCTGCGACTGTATCACCTGCAAACCACGTTCAATACTTTTTGCTGCAAACACAGCGTCGGACAGTAATGGTTTCGGGTAACGCACGGCCTGTTCCAGACTCTCGGCGCCACATAAGCCGCAGCCAGTCTTGCCTGCCAAAGTGCGGCGGCGCTCTTTCAACTGCACGAAACGCTCGCTGGCAATCTCGCAATGCAACTCGATACCATTCGCCTGCACCTGAACTTCAATGCTGTAAAGCTCGCTGGCACTTTGCACAATTCCTTCAGACAACGAGAAACCTAGTGCAAAGTCTTCCAGATCCTGTGCGGTAGCCAGCATCACCGCATGTGAAACACCGTTGTAAATCAGTGCGACCGGCGTCTCTTCTGCCAGACAATCCTGCGTTTGCAATGGGGCACCATCTCGCCATTGAGTGACTTCAAAAGTACTCAATGGCACATCTAGTATATAAGATGACGCCGGATTTTTATCCAACTTTAGAGGCTTCTGCTTTTCTGCCGGCAAAAGCAATCTGTGCTTCACTAAAGGTTTTGTAATGCTTTTGCCAATCTGATAACTGGTTCACGCGTGACACTTGTACTGCAGTCACTTTGTATTCCGGACAGTTCGTAGCCCAATCCGAGTTATCGGTCGTAATCACATTAGCACCGGATTCCGGATGATGGAAAGTCGTATAAACCACGCCTACCTGTACGCGCTCTGTAATTTTTGCGCGCAGCACGGTTTCACCCGCACGGCTAGCAATACCCACCCAGTCGCCCTCTTTTATTCCGCGATCTTCAGCATCATGCGGATGAATTTCCAGTATATCCTCGGGATGCCAGGCTGTATTCTGTGTTCTGCGCGTTTGTGCACCCACGTTATATTGCGACAGGATACGCCCTGTAGTCAGTATCAGCGGGAACTTCGCATTCACTTTCTCGGTAGTCGGTACGTATTGCGTAATAAAGAACTTGCCTTTTCCACGCACGAACTCCCCGATATGCATAATCGGCGTGCCATTCGGATGCTCGTCATTACATGGCCACTGAATGCTGCCCATCTCATCCAGTTTTTTGAAACTTACGCCATGGAACGTCGGCGTCAAACGCGCGATTTCATCCATGATGTCTGAGGCATGCTTGTAGTTCATCGGGTAACCTAAAGCCTCGGATAATTTAGTGGTTACCTCCCAGTCTTCATAACCATTTTTAGGTTTCATTACACGGCGCACCGGTGAAATACGGCGCTCGGCATTGGTAAACGTGCCATTTTTCTCCAGGAATGATGCTCCCGGGAAGAACACGTGCGCATACATCGCGGTCTCGTTCAGGAACAAGTCTTGCACGATCACGCACTCCATGTTTTTAAGCGCGTGCGTAACATGCTGGGTGTTTGGGTCTGACTGTACAATATCCTCACCCACACAGTACAAGCCCTTGAAACTGCCCTCAGCTGCTTGATCCAGCATATTGGGAATACGCAAGCCGGGTTCACTACTTAACGGCCTGCCCCAGGCAGATTCAAACAATTCACGCGTCGCATCGTCCGCCACATGGCGATAACCTGGAAATTCGTGCGGCATAGAGCCCATATCGCAAGAACCCTGTACGTTATTTTGTCCGCGCAATGGATTAACACCCACGCCTTCACGGCCAATATTTGCCGTTGCCATTGCCAGGTTAGCGATACCCATCACGGTGGTAGAACCTTGGCTGTGCTCAGTCACACCTAAGCCATAGTAAATCGCTGCATTACCGCCTGTTGCATATAGTCTTGCCGCCGCACGGATATCTTCGGCTTTAACACCGATTTCACTAGCCAATGTTTCAGGTGAGTTTTCTGGTTTAGCTACAAAGTCACGCCATGCGACAAATGAATCCCACTCGCAGCGCTCTTTAACAAACGCTTCCTGCACCAGCCCTTCAGTCACAATCACGTGCGCCAAAGCAGAAACCAAAGCCACATTAGTACCGGGGCGCAATTTCAAGTGATAATCAGCACGGATATGCGGTGAGTTAGCAACCAGATCAATCGCACGTGGGTCAGCAATGATTAATTTGGCACCTGCACGTAAACGACGCTTCATTTGCGAAGCAAATACCGGGTGCCCATCCGTCGGATTGGCGCCGATAATAAGAATCACGTCAGATTGCATCACAGAATCAAATGTCTGTGTGCCGGCGGACTCACCCAAGGTTTGTTTCAAACCATAACCGGTTGGGCTATGGCAAACACGCGCGCAGGTATCTACATTATTGACACCGAATACTGCGCGAATGAGTTTCTGTGTGACGTAAACTTCCTCATTGGTACAGCGTGATGACGTAATGCCGCCAATGGCATCTTTGCCATATTGCTTTTGAATGCGGCTGAGTTCGCTTGCGGCATAGCTGATAGCCTCGTCCCAACCCACTTGTTGCCATGGATCGTTGATGCTCTTGCGTATCATCGGTGTTGTTATGCGGTCTTTATGGGTTGCATAGCCCCAGGCAAAACGCCCTTTTACACAGGAATGGCCGTGGTTGGCGCCACCATGCTTGCTTGGCGTCATGCGTACGACTTCCTCACCTTTCATTTCAGCATCAAAGCTGCAACCGACACCGCAATATGCACAGGTCGTGGTGACGCTATGCTCGGGCGTGCCGGCCTGAATCACTGACTTTTCCATCAAGGTAGCGGTAGGACAAGCCTGTACACAGGCACCGCAGGATACGCATTCAGAATCCATGAAGTCCTTGTTACCGGCTGAAACTTTAGAGTCAAAACCGCGGCCGGAAATAGTCAGTGCAAAGGTACCTTGTGTTTCTTCACAGGCACGCACGCAACGTGAACAGACGATACATTTGCTTGGATCAAAGGTGAAATAAGGATTGCTCTCATCTTTAGCTGCTTTAAGATGATTCTCACCATCATAACCATAACGCACTTCGCGCAAACCTACAGCCCCTGCCATGTCCTGCAGTTCACAGTCACCATTGGCGGCACAGGTTAAACAGTCTAGCGGATGGTCTGAAATATAAAGCTCCATCGTGCCACGCCGGATATCAGCCAATTTGGGAGTTTGCGTATGTACGACCAAACCCTCGGCAACAGGTGTTGTACATGAAGCTGGATAGCCGCGGCGGCCTTCAATTTCCACCAGACACAGCCGGCATGATCCAAATGGCTCCAGGCTATCTGTTGCACATAGTTTCGGCACCATCACGCCTGCAACTGCCGCTGCGTGCATAATAGTGACGCCATCTGGCACGGTTACCTGCCTATCGTCCA
>Ga0105104_10002630_pt1 | contig 13000 bp, 11 predicted proteins | sample PPLLaktember2015_3_FD_87034 | JGI IMG/M metagenome (GOLD analysis project Ga0105104, IMG submission 87034) | Freshwater sediment microbial communities from Prairie Pothole Lake near Jamestown, North Dakota, USA - PPLs Lake P7 Core (6) Depth... | ecosystem: Environmental > Aquatic > Freshwater >...
CAATTTTCGGTCCTCGAAAATTTGGCTCAACAGGGCGTTCCAGGGGAGCACCGACACGCCCCTATAGCACAAAAATAACCTTAACTTAGTGACATTCTTGACTGTCCCCTTTTTCCCTTTTTTCTCTCAGCTCTGCAAAATGCTCCCCCACGTAGGATTTTTTTTGACTGTCCCCTTTTTTCCCTTTTTTGCTCCCCCACACAGTGTTGATTTTTTTTTGATTTTTTTGACTGTCCCCTTTTTGATTTTTCCGCCCAACCGATCATGAAAAAAAGAACGGGGATTTTTTTTTGACTGTCCCCTTTTTTGATTTTCCCATATCTCTATCCTGATTTCCTTTAATAGTGAGGTTTAAAAATTGTCCAATAAAAAAGTAAAAAAAATAGGGATTTGATTTTACTCAAAACTATGATATAACTGATTCTGTTTAATGAGAAAAATCAGCTTATCAAAAAAAAATTCCAAAACAAGGAGGTCAATATGCATCGTTCTGATGTAAAGAAGATCACAACTATGTTTTTTATAGGAGTGATGGTTTTGATTTTGCCTTTCTGGCTGCAATCACAGGCGCAGCAGGATCTTGAGATTCACTACATCAATGTGCAGCAAGGGCAAAGTACGTTAATAATCGGACCCAACGGCACCACCATTTTATTCGATGGTGGAAACGAGTTTAAAGGGACCACCGAAGTGGTACCCTATCTCCAGGGTATCGGGATAACCACCAGCCGGCAATTGGATTATATCATTGCTTCGCACCACGACACCGACCATTACATGGGACTCACGGAAGTGATGAATTACGGGTATGATGTACTGCATGTTTATGATAACGGGAGCAATAAGTACAACACGTTTGTCCAGGCTTTCCTGGATGCAGCGGCTGCCAAAACGGCGGGAAGCGTTCTCCCGATCCCATTGGGTTTGGTGATCGATCTTGGAAATGGAGCCACGGCCACATGCGTTGCCGCCAACGGGTATGTGATCGGCACAGGGTTAGTACCCAACGGCCAGGCCAATGAAAACGACCGCTCGGTTGTTCTACTCATCAAATACGGGAATTTCGAATACATCGTAACCGGAGACCTGGGAGGCGGAAGCGACGATTATTTGTGTACGGGGCGCAGTACGAGCCAGGTAAATATCGAATCGCCGCTCATCAAAGCGATCATGCCCGCGGGACCGAACCCGCTATTATCCGCTTACGGTGTTGAAGTGGCTCATGTGGGCCATCACGGCAGCGAAAGCAGCACAAACGCGGAATACATGAACATACTGACGCCTCAAGTGGGATGTATTTCAGTAGGAACGGGTCAGAGTACCGATTGGTTTCACCCCCGTATCGATGTGGTGGAGCATGTTCTTTTGGCCCAGTCTTCCTGCATTACCGCTTCACCCGCTTTAGTCCTTCAAACCGAAGAAGGTTCTCCCACTGGCGAGAAAACCAGCTATGCGGGATACTGCGTCGGCGATTTCGTGATTTCCACCAATGGCGTGAATTCTTACACCATTACAGCCAACGGCGCCGTTTCACAGGGACCCGACGAACGGACAGCCGCCGGTTTACCCCTCACCTTCTACTTTGAAGAGTATACCGCTCTCGACCTGGCGCCTCTCATGTATGATATTCACAGCGAAAACGTCACCCGCACGTCCGCCGATATCCTGTGGAGCACCAATGAAGCCGCCACCTCCGTAGTTCGTTACGGCACCACTTCCGGCTCCTATCCCTATACCGCCAGCAGCTCTTCCCTCGTACTGAACCACAGCATTAGTCTTTCCGGTTTAACCGCTTATTCCACCTATTATTATATTGTGGAATCCACGGACGCCACCAACCACACCGCCACCTCGCAAGAATATACCTTCCAGGCCGTGAACCCGGAAGATATCAAAGTGGTCATCAGCGAAGCCTTTTACGATACACCGGGGACAGATTCGGTGGAAGAGTGGATCGAACTCTATAACAATTCACCCGTAACCATCGACCTCGGCGGTTGGAAAATCATCGATAACATGGGCAGCGGTTCCGCTTATACCATTCCCACCGGCACCTTCATTGCCCCCGCCACTTACCTGACCGTTGCGGTAGACAGTACGGGATTTCAAGCACTGTACGGTTATAACGCCGACCTCTACGGTACGATACCGGGTTTGAACAATACGGGCGATTCGCTGGTATTGACCAACAAAACGGGTACCATCATGGATGCCGTGGCATGGGAAGGGGGATACAGCGGGATTATCCCCGACGGATGGGGCAGCACGACACTGCCGAATGCAGGCACGGGATTTACCGTCGTCCGTTCAAATCCTACGGTGGATACGGATACTTACTCGGATTGGACCACCGCAGATAATAACGGCTATCCGCAAACCCAGGCGATGAACGATCCATCCAACATGAAAGTGGTTTTCAGCGAAGTCTATTACGATACGATTGGAGTCGATACGGACGAGGAGTGGATCGAATTGTATAACAATTCACCGATGGAAGTGAATATCGGCGGCTGGACCATCACGGATAATAACGGTTCCGGCGCCATTTACACCATCCCGCAGGGAACTGTCATCGCCTCGCATACATATCTGACTTTGGCCAGGACAAGTGCGGGTTTCAATGCTTTATACGGGTATAACGCCGATGTATACGGCAACCTCCCGCCGCTGAATAACGACGGGGATGCACTGATTTTAAAGAACAGTGTGGGAACCGTGAAAGATACGGCGGCCTGGGAAGGCGGAGCCTCCGGCGGCGTACCTACCGGGTGGGGAAGCACAACCCTGCCCAATGCGACGACGGGGAAAAGCATTTACCGCACAAACCCCACCACGGATACGGATACCTATTCCGACTGGGGAACAATTTTGGAAAACGGTTTCCCCCAAACCCAACAGGTTCACCATAGAGTGGTATTCAGCGAAGTGTTCTACGATACACCGGGTGACGATGCAGTCGAAGAATGGATCGAGTTGTATAACAATTCACCGGTAACCGTGAATATCGGTGGATGGAAAATCATCGACAATAACGGCACCGGTGGGATTTTTACTATTCCTTCCGGATATACCATGCTGCCTCATTCCCATTTCACGGTTGCAGCCAACAGTACGGGGTTTACCGCACTGTACTGGTACAATGCCGACCTGTACGGCGCTATCCCTGCATTGAACAATGACGGCGATGCGTTGGTTTTAAAAGACAATTACGCCCACGTGATCGATTTTACAGCCTGGGAAGGCGGCGCTTCCGCCGGTGTACCCACCGGGTGGGGCAGCACCACCGCACCGTCCGCTTCGATAGGCAATACCATCGTAAGAACCAGCCTCACAACCGATACCAATACCTACTCCGATTGGTCCACCGCTGCCGGCAATGGAAACCCCCAGGCCCAAACTCTTTTAATGACCGACACCATCACCATGACCACCAGCACCTCTTCCGGTAAATACCGCGCCAATGCCACTATTACCGTGACGTCGGGCGGTTCGGCTGTTTCCGGCGCTGTTGTCGCCGTAACCTGGAGCGGGACCCATTCCGGGACCAGCCAGGGAACCACCGACAGCACCGGCAAAGTCATCTTATCGACTCCCTATTACAAAACCACTACCTATTCTTTTACCGTCACAATAAACAGTATCACCAAAACCGGTTACCTCTGGAATTCCCCCAAAAGCGAAACCACCAAAACCATTAATAACTAACGATAAGAAAGTGAATTAACCCGGGATGCCTTTTGATCGGTTTAAATCGATTAAAAGGCATCCTACCTTTTTATCTCTCATATCACGGGGCTCACGGAGAACACAGATACGTTAATTTTAATTTAATAAAAGTTTTTGGTCCACCTTTTTACAAAAAGGTGGGTATTTCATTGATTAACACGGATTTAAAAGAGGGAAAATAGCAGTGGTCAGTGAAAAGAAAAAATTTGACATTATTCGAAATAGTCTTCTATTTGGAGTGCTATCCTTATTGCTTTATTCAGCTCCTCCAATTTTTTCTCTGAAAGTTTTCCTATATAGTTTGTTAATGCACTTTTTGGGATGCTGATCAGTTCGTCACAGTAAATACAACTGTGATGCTTTAATCCTTCATCGGGCCCAACGGGCACTTGCGTTGATATCCCACTGTAATTACTATAAACTGGAGCGCATATAACGGTTGAAAATTTTGAATCAATTAGTACTTGCCTGCTAGCAACAACAAATACACGGAATTTTTTTGGATCTACCGCCGATCCTTTGTAAACACGAAATAAATCTCCTCTTCTCAAATTCCAACCTGGTATGATAAGACGTCTAATGCTTCTCGATTTAACTCCCCTGCGGAATTATTTATCAATTCCAAATCCGTTTGTATCCCGCTCGGTTTTTTGCTTCGTTCGATATAATCTCTAATAGCGTGCTCGATGATCATTGACCTGCTCCTGGAATAATCGATCATTTCATCTATCTCTTTTAACAAAGTTTCAGGCAGCGATATAGAAGTTTTTTTATTCATGATTTTAATATAATCTTTTCTTGGTTAATTGTCAATGCTGTACCCGGATTCACCGAAATAGTTGCCTCCGGCGGGCAGAAACCTTTTCTCGAAAAGGGTTCTGGTCGTCGAAGACAAATCAGATGGTGGATTTAGGTGTATTATAATTTAGATTATAACGTTTGACAGTAGTAATGCCCTGTGATAGGCCACACTAATCGGGGTTAAAAAACCATGTATTGACCGTTCTCCATGATGGTTTCATCCGGTTTGTTTTCATACGAAAAAATAATGGATTTCACCAATACCCGGGGCTGCGTCGAAGGAATATAGATTTGATCCAGGTGGATGACAGCTTCCTTGCAAGAAAAATCTTTGGGCCCTACTGCACCGCCGAAATGGTCGCTCCTGCCGAAAGCCACATGAAAACCGAGTTTCTCATCCAATAAAATTTCCCCGATAGGGTCCAAACCGAAATCTCCCAGGACGCCGAAACCCAGTTCCGCTATATTCCCATAAGCCGGCTCCCGCTTCAAATGATCTTTTTCAACTTCTACAGGGTCGCCTTCGCCCTCCACTTTTACTGCAAGATTTTCTTTTATCGTAAAGAGTACCAAGTCTTTCCCGATTTGTACCGGGAGGATTCCATCGGTTTTCGATTTTTCGCCTTTTTCGCCTTCATAAGGCACGATATACGATTCGCCGCTGGGAAGGTTCCCCGCTGTTCCCTGGTCCGGGAAACGCCCACTGCTCAAATGCCCTTCCCTGTACCGAAGATCGAAAAATATTTTATATTCTTTATCGCTGTCCACTTTGAAAACCACATCCGCCCCTAATGCAGCATCGACTTTTTCTTTAATAATAGAAACCCGCCGCGCGACTTCACTATAATCGATCCGCAGTGCAGGAATCATTTCCGGCGAAAACCCCGGCATGGTAGCTGCCCGAAACCCATATTTTTTGGCTGCATTTTTAAGCGGAGCCGTGGTGGAATATTCCGTGGGAGCCAGGTAGAGTTGAAAATTTTTAAAAATATCTTCGAAAAGAACAGGCTCTCCGACTCGGTCTAACTCGGCAGCTTCGGACGGAAGCGTATCCATTAGAAAGAAAGCATCTTTCGGCAGTTCGCCGTTATTGGTTCCCACATCCGGGTAAGCGATCAACGCCGCGCCATCAAGCCCCATTGCCGCCGTGTTGTCTTTTAAAGTCCGAAACCATCCCATCGCTATCTCACGGCGCTGCTGCCAATTGGGATTGTCTTTATTTTTGTCGCGGGGAATGTCGATCAGGATACCCAATTTTTTATCCCCCGGATGTTTTGGAAAAACCGATTGAATTAAACCGATTAACTCATCACCTGATAATTGCATCATTTTGATTCTCCTTCATTTAATTTTGATTTCAATACCCAGGGGCTTTTTTGAAAAACCGCCCCTGGACCCCGAAAAACTTTTTTTTTAATAACAAAAGCTTTTGTGGGGGTTTAAGGGGGCGACTTTTCACGAAAAGAGCCCCCTTGCGTTTTTATTTTTTTTGGGGAGGAAGGGCGAAAAGCATCGACAGTGCACCCAGTACCGCAATGATTACTACGATGATAACAGCGATAGAATAATGGCCCGTAAAGTCTTTGACGATTCCTCCCAGTTGAGGCCCGGCAGCCCCAAAGATAGTTACAATAGGGATCAGGAAACCTAAGAAACTCCGAATCCGCTCTACCCCGAAGTAATTTCCCAACATAGTGAACAGGCAGACATAAACCAATCCGAACCCGATTCCCACCAAAATAGCATATACATATATTAATAGCGCAGACGAAGCATGAATAAGGATCAGGCATCCTGCCACGGTTAATGAAAGGCCGGTCATTATAATGAAGCGAGGTTCGATCCGGTCTCCCAGGACACCTGAAAGCAGTTTCCCTAGAATACTGGCAGCCAGGAGGAGCCCCGGGGACATCGCCGCTAAAGCATGCGGTATACCGATATCTTTCAAATGAAAAATACTGTTCCCCTGGCAAAAATAATACGCCATAAACTGCGACGCAGCAGCCAACAAGAGAAACCAAAGGGCTGACTTTTTAAAAGCTTCCTTCAAAACCCATGATTCCTGGGTCTGGAAAACTTTTTTCTTTTTCGAAGCGGTTCTTTCTTCATCCAAAGTTTTTTGTCGATCTGGGGTATATCCGTCCGGGGATTGGCCTAAATCCGACGGGTTGTTCTTGATGAAGAGAATCCCCACGATGGTAGTCAAACCGGCCAGTATCGCCATACAGACCCAGGCTGTTTTCCAGTTCCCGCCTGTGGCTTTAATAATAGCGTTCACCATCAATGAAGACGTTATCCCGGCAAAGCCCCCGGCAGATAAAACCAAACCCGACGCCATCGCCCTTCTTCGTTGAAACCACCGGGTGATGATGGCCTGGATCGGTAGAACCGTAGCAAAGGCGTTCCCGGTCCCGATAATCAGTCCGTACGCTGTGATATATCCCCAGGAAGTCCGTCCCACGAATATCATTAAAATGGTTCCCAGGACGATCAGGACCATTCCTATAGTAATAGTAAACCGTTCTCCTTTTTTACCGGCGACTGCTGCAGCCAGGGGGGATGCCAGGCCTAACAGCAAACAGACCAGCGCAAACCCTAAATTGAAAAGCGAAGAGGACATTTTCACCTGGGTAACCATGTAAGTATTGGTGATATGCCCACCTATAAACGCGATGGTGGCAGAGAAATAAATCAAAAACAACACGCCTACCAGTTTCCAGCCGTAAAATCGAGAATTATTCATCCCTTTTTCTCCTTTTTGGGTATACATATATTATATATATAATATAAGGTATGGGTTAAAAAAAATTATTTCCCTGTCAGACCATAGAAACAGGCTTTGGGAGAGTCGATCAGTCCTTTTTTCTTTAAATCTTTGAGGGTTTTGGAGACCAGTTCTTTTTCGAGGCCTGCCGCTGTGGCGATATCGCCGGGTCGCATCGGTTTTCCTTCTTTTTTCAAGGCGTCCATGATTAATTGTTCATTGCTCATCGTGATTTCCTCCTTTGAAAGCGATTGCAGTAGCATATTAACAAAAAGTGCTCGATCTGTCAACCCTGATTTTCACTTCTAATTTACTATAGAAGTTGGCTCTGGCAGGGAAGAATCCATTTTTTATTTCCCAGGGGGCTCACGGAGGTCACGGAGGGAAAGAAGAAGGTGAGAAGTTGAGAGGGAAGAGGGTGAGAGAATTTTGCGGCGCGTTGCGCCGATGTTGGTTTACGGCTGCTTCGCAGCCGACTGATAACGGAAAACGGTGAACGGAGAACGATCTTAATTATCAATTATCAATAGTCAATTAACAATTATCAATTTTGGATTGGGTGTAGGGGCCTGGCATGCCAGGCCCAAAAAGATTCCAAACCCGCCCAAACCGATTGCGGAAAGCGGATAACGGAGAACATTTTTAAATTATCAATTAACAATTAAAACGACAAATAACCAAAAGTTTTTGGAGGTCCAGGAACCTTTTTACAAAAAGGTTCCTGGTCTTGAAATTTAGTCGAAATTTTGATATAACCATTGTCATGGATTATACAACGCAGGAACAAAGTGGTTCAGGAATCGGCTCGGAGTTGGAGCGGTATATCTTGAACCATGCTGTCTTGAAACCGGGGGATAAGTTGGAGGGAAAAGTGATCCAGGTGAAAGCCAATGGAAATTTACTGGTTGATTTCAAGAGGTTCAGGGCGGTGGCTGAGACCCGTTTTTCCATGAAAGAAGGGGATATCATACGGGTAGTGGTGGTTTCCAAACGGCCTAAATTGAAACTGCGCATCGAGGCTCCGGCAGGGGATGGCAGTTTGGAAGTGGGTTTAAAGAAAGATTTCGCTTTAGACAAATTGGATATCGAGGTATAGCTGGAGGGCGAAACCCGGGCATCTGGGAAGAGGAAGAAATGGGCGAAGAAAAAGAGAAAGAGAGAGAGAAAAAAGAAGAGGTGATGGATAAGCGGGCAGTCGCGTTGAAGTACGAGATGGGGAAGGATCGGGCGCCGCGTGTGGCAGCGAAAGGAAGGGGTTTTGTCGCGGAGAAGATCATCGAGATAGCGCGGGAGCATAAGATACCGCTTCGGGAAGATAAGGAGATGGTGCAGGTATTGGATGCGTTGGACCTGGATATGGAGATACCGCCGGAGTTATTCCGTGCAGTGGCGGAAGTCCTGGCTTTTGTCTACCGCATGAATAAGAAGATATGATGAGGGTTTAAAAAAAATTTTAAAAAAAAAGTTGACAATTTTTGATTTTGATATTATAATATTCCGGTTTACTTGAAGGCTTTTGATAATCCTCTTAGAAAGGAACCAATAATCCTGTAGCTTAATCCATTATCATGTTTTAAAAGAATATGTGTGGAAAAAATAATTCGGGGAATGAACTAATGGTTAATTGGTGTTATTAAGGTAAACTGAAAACTTTTTCATTACAGACAGTTTGACTGTGAGAATCGGTAACAAAATGAGCAGGATAATTGTCTAAAAAAATATCCAATACTCGGCGTTTCGTGAAAAGATATATTGAGTGCATTTGAGTCATTAGCGATTCGTGTGAAGAACACAAAGAATAGAACGTTGACAATAAAAAAAAACCAGATTAAAGGAGGAAAAAGTGAAACAAAACAAAACAATTGGTGCGATTACCTTTTTTGTGATGTGTATATTAGTTAGTATAGTGAATTTAAATGCAATCGGAGCGAAACCCGAGTATGGTTCTGCGAATCCTTCTGTGGAGGAAATTTATAGCAAAATCCGTAACACCGAAGCTTCTAAGTATTACCAGTGGGATGAGAGCATTGTAACCTTCATGAATGAAGGGATGACAGTGGTTTGTTCATTGACGATTCCCAGGACTGGGGATTTGCGCCCTATTATCATTACTTTAAATGGGTTTGCCGGCGATAGGAATGATTGGGTAATTGCAGGGACAGATGAACCATATTTTAAACGGGTGGCTCGCCGATTGGCCGAGCAGGGCTTTGCATCGCTTCGAATCGATTTTCGTGGTTCAGGAGACAGCGATGGCGAATATCAAATGACTACCTTTTCTACCCAGATTTCCGATGTTCTGGCTGCTGTAGATTATATTTCACATAATTTAAGACAACAGGTCAATACCCAGGCAATTGGTATTATCGGGTTTAGCCAGGGTGGATTAGTCGGAAGCGCAACGGCTTCCAGGGATAAACGGGTGGATTCATTGGTTTTATGGTCGCCGGTTACTAGCCCGGCCCATTGCTTTACTGGGTTGTTAACCGATCAAGGAATAAAACGAGGATTAGCTCTCCCGGATGGCGGTTCTGACATATTCGGACTCTATATTAATGGGCAATACCTGAATTGGGATGTTCCATTGGGAAAGGTTTTTTTCCAGGACATATTTAATATAGATCCTCTTGTTGAGATCACTAAATATAAAAATCCGATGATGTTGGTTGTAGGGCAAAGTGACCCGATCATTTGGCCTCAACCTGCAAACGGCAAACTCTACTTGAAATACCACAGCGGGAATGAAAAATTGATAGAATTGGATGCCGATCATGATTTCAATTCGTGGGAAGGACCTAACAAAATCGATGATGCTGCTTATTGGAGTATCGCTTGGTTCATTAAAACTTTGAAATCCTATTAAAATAAATACTAGTCTTGTTCTTCTGCTGTGCGGGTACGTGTGTACCCGCACTGGGGTCGAGAAAGGAAATCATCAGCCGCCTGGAAGCGGTTGATGGTGTAATAAATCCGATGAACGGGAATATTAAATCAACTGAAGTTACTCAGTATTTTTTTTGCCATTTCAGCGGATGCAAGAATTCCCTTAATCACAGCAGAACTAAGGCCCTCATGTTCCATTTGATTCAAGCCAGCAATCGTTATTCCCCTGGGGGTTGTTACTTTATCGATTTCTTCTTCCGGGTGTTTTTTTGAAGCCAATAAAAGTGTTGCAGCGCCCTTTGCCGTTTGGGCTGCCATTTGGATCGCTTCATGCGAATGAAATCCGATTTCTATTCCTCCTTGTGAGATTGCCCGGATAATTCTTAAAAAATATGCTACACCACAGCCGCAGAGTACGGTTGCCTCTATCATGTCCTTTTCATCCAATATCAGGGTTTTTCCAACAAGATCGAAAAGCTCTTTTACCTGGTTGATATATTGTTCTTCAATAGAAAACGATGCAATGCAGGTCATCGATTCTCCTATTGAAAGTGCAGTGTTGGGCATTACTCTTACTATTGGGATATCTACGCCGACCAAGCTTTGGATTTTCTTAATGTTAATCCCGGTCATAGTTGATATAAGGATGTGTTTTTGGGAGTTAAGATATTTCTTAATCCCGGATAAAAGAGAAGCGGCTTGTTCCGGTCTAACTGCGACAATAATAAAATCTGAATTTAAGACAGCCTCTTCATTATTATCTGTTAACAAGCAACCTTTTTTTCTAAACTCTCCGAGTAATTCTATATGTTTCCGGGTTAGGGTGATGTGGCCCGGTTTGATCTTTCTTGACCTCAATAATCCTCTGGCAAGAGATTGCCCTATATTTCCACTGCCTAAAATGGCAATACGTTTATTTAAAATATCTGTATCTTGCATTATTCCTCCTATTGGTCTTTTGGTTATTTTGTTCAAATAATGTTAATCCTTAACCAACAAAAAAGTCAAGCGAAAAAAAAGAATTTATTTTTTGGGGGGAGCGGGAAAAAGAGAGGAAACAAAATGTTCCATCGAAATGTAATCTATTGTTGACAAACGAAAAATTTTACTATAGAATTGATCTATGGTTAAGATTGACCTTAATATACACAATTAAAAAATGGGAGAATAACAATGCATAGACCTTTAAGTCCGGTTGAGCAAATGACCTGGTTGATTGATCAATCTACGCAGCAAAATTTTATTATGGTTTCACGATTATCAAGTGTTTCTGGGAATTTTTCCAATTTTGAAAAAATCTTGAGGCAAGCCCTGGATATTTTACAGGAGAAGTTTCCACCCTTGAAATGCAAAATAGTAGGGATTAATCCCCCGGAATTTGTCTCGGAAGAGATTCCTTCGATTCCACTGCGTGTTTTTGAACGAAAAAGTGAAAAGCACTGGATAGAGATAGTAGAAAAAGAAATGATAGAACCCCTTCCCTGGTCAGTGGGCCCCCTGGTACGAGTAACACTACTCATTTCTAAAAATCAAGATAAATGTGATCTATTATCTACGTTTTGCCATGTTATAGGAGATGCCACTTCAGGTGTTGTATTCGTAAAGAATTTACTCACCATCGCTGATAAGCTTTTAAGGGAAGGGAAAATAGACTTTGAGCCCCCCCGGCCACCCCTTCCCTCGATGGAAAATCTCTTGAGAAAAGATATTGAATTCGAACCTGAATCCAACTTCACTGATGAAACATATCCAACTGCTCAGCTTCAATCCGCAGAACTCCAGGGAAATAAAGATTTTCCTCCTGATAAGCGAATTACCCGGGTGATACAGAGAATATTACTCCCGGAGGAAGTGAAACAACTCTCAATAAGGTGTAAAGATGAGAATACAACGATACATGGGGTTGTTTGTGCTGCGTTAATGCAAGCATTGGTCGAGGAGATAAAAGCCTCGGAAGGAGCATACAAACATAAAGATGGACCGCTATCGATTGGATGTGTAACACCCATCAATGTCCGGCACCATTTCTCCCAGCCTGCGGACGAAGATATCGGATTTTTTATTACCCAGGCTATCCATTATCAACTCATCGATGATAAAGCTTCTATATGGGAAGCTGCGAGGAAGGTTAGAGAATCTTTTCAAAAAGAAGTGAGAATGGGAAACGATATCAAAGCATATCTCACAATCGGTGAGGTGTTGAAATCGTTCTTATCACATGTTCACCTGGCCAGGGAATTGCATAACGCCAGCGCACCTTTGGTGGTAACCAATATGGGACGTTTGAATATTCCAGGACAATTTGGGGAACTGTTTTTGGAAGAACTTTTTTTTACAGTGGCGATCAATGCAGACGCGAAGAATGGATTGGGAATTTCTATTACTACATTTCGAGGGCGTATGACCCTGAATTTTCTCTATTCGGATCCATATATATCGAAAAAAGGAGCAAATAAACTGGTTCAGAATACAGTGAAACGTTTAAAAAAGGCGTTGACCTGACCATTTGACAGCTTTTCAGTTTGTTGAAATATCAGGGTTATCCTCTTGAAGTGATTCCAGGGGGAGATTTTTCGGCCCAGGGGAAATCTAAGTTTCAATGTCGTTTTGAGTCTGTTTGATGGAGAACACGTCGATTTTTTTTTAACGTTGTCCAACGCAAAATTGTGGGAAATAAAAAAAAAAAAAAAATTTACTTGTTTTTTTTTTTTTTTTTTTAAAAAAATAAAAATGAAAAAAAATTTTAGGAAAAAATTTTTTTAATAAAAAATAGTGATTTTTTTTTGTGTTTGTATTTAAATTTTTTCATTTTTTTTTTTTTATAAA
>Ga0105104_10002631_pt1 | contig 12998 bp, 6 predicted proteins | sample PPLLaktember2015_3_FD_87034 | JGI IMG/M metagenome (GOLD analysis project Ga0105104, IMG submission 87034) | Freshwater sediment microbial communities from Prairie Pothole Lake near Jamestown, North Dakota, USA - PPLs Lake P7 Core (6) Depth... | ecosystem: Environmental > Aquatic > Freshwater >...
ATGGGAGGAACCGTGTCGGCCGAGCACGGTGTCGGAAAACTGAAGCGGGAAATGCTCGAGGAGATGTATGGCGCCAGTGGGATCGAAGAGATGAGACAGCTGAGAAAGTGCTTTGATCCCTTGTGTCTTCTCAATCGCGGTAACTTGTTTAAGGAGCCAAAATGATGATACGACGCACCTTTCTGATAACGACACTCGCACTTGTCATGTTGCCGGGACTGCTTTGTGCTCAAGGGGAGAAACAAGCCGTTGAACAGGCCGAGAGAGGCTGGGCCAAGGCGGTAGTCGCCGCTGATTTCGCAGCCCTTGAAAAGATCTTCGCCGATGATCTGACGTACACCCATTCGAGCGGGGTGACCGAAACCAAAACCGAGTACATCGGGAAATTGCGCAGCGGGACGAAATACGAGGCCATCGATTACAACTCAGTGGCCGTGAGGGTTTACGGGGATACAGCGATCGTGAATGCCAAAGCCAGATTCAAAGTGACAACACCGGCCGGCGGCATCGACAGCAACCTCGTGATGCTGCACGTCTGGGTCAAGAGCGACGGCGGCTGGAAGCTGGCCGCGCACCAGTCAACGAGGTTGCCGTAGGAGATTTCGGCTCCCTGCCCGAATCGCGTTACCGAGCCGCGCACGCAGTGGGTGGCTTGCCACACGCTGCGAGGGTGTTGAAAATGTTCACCGGTTGGAAATATAGGTCAGTTTGTTGCCTCCTTGACCAAGGCGCTCATCTTCCGAAAGCCGCTTTTTATTGTGGCCGGACTCTCCAGAGTCCGGTGCCGGGCTCGCCGAGAGCCCGGCCGCAAGTCAGAGCAGCCAGCGACCATCGTGCTCCTGGCAAGAATTCTAGTCCGCCTTCACTTGAGATGGTGTCGTCCCAACAATAGTGTGGCCGGGCTCTCGGCGAGCCCGGCACCGGACTCTGGAGAGTCCGGCCACAATAAAAGGCGGCCCTCGGAGCATGAGGGGAGCTTTTTCAACACTCTCACTTCGAGGGTGTTGAAAAAGGGACGAAAAAGCCGATAGGCTCAGTCGGCAAGTGAAACGAGTGCAATCAATTAGACGGCTTTGCTTTTCGTGCTCGTGCTCGTAATCGTAATCGGTTTTTTCGATCCTTTTTCAACACCCTCCACTTCGTGCGCGGCTCGGTAACGCGATTCGGGACCTAATCCGTCCCCTTCGCGGCAGCTGCGCCAATCTTCAGAACTGCGCCTGCGGAGTACGCTGTAAATTCGGGCGCATACATCGACTGAAGCGTGGCTGGGCTCACCCGGAACGTCCCCGACATATTCGCCCGCACCCGGTACTTGAATGTGTATTCCCCCTGGGGGAGCCATTCGAAGAAGAAGTTCGTGCCTGAGTCCCGGACTTCCTCATACCAACCGATTCCCAGATCCCACTTGTACCGAGAGACAGCGGTTCCGGGCTCCAGGCCGGCCGCCCGAGGGTCACGCAGGTGCACGTACTCGCACGGATGCTTGGCACGAATCGACAACTGGACCTCGACCTCGTCACCCGGGTCAATTGAGTTTCCATCCGCCAGAGGCTTCAGAGCGAATCCTTCCGCTGTCTTTTCACGCCGGAAGTACTTCCTCGAAACCGAGAGCAAGTCTCCCCGGGCCTCCTCAGGCAGGCGTTCGGTCGAGAAATGCCACGTAGCTGACGCGAACATCAGGCCTTTGCCCGGCTTTTCCACGACAATCTGCCCGATTTTCGCGTCCACTTCCGGTCCCGGCACCACGATCTGGTTCTTCTTGCCGGTGTAGCGATCCGGCTCGAACACCAGGTGGGTCTGGCGCGGTCCGATCGTCACCGTCGCCTCTTCGCGGACCCCGAGCGTCCCTTCCGCTTTCAAGTAATGGGCCAGGGAGTACACGACCTCGGCGGTCGCGCGCGTGGACTTCCAGTGATTGAGTTTCTTGTTCAAGAACAGCCAGTGGACGAGGCCGTCTTTGCGCTCGTCGGCGGGAGTCAGCTCCATGATTGTCCGCAACGCGAAAGCGTGGGTCTCGATCGTGTCGTTGTACCAGAGCCAGCCGCGGTCCTCGGGCGCCCAGAACGTCCCTTCGTCCTGCGTCGTCTTCGCAGAATCCATGACGCTCTTGAAAACCAGTTCGGCGTCCTTCGGCCGGTTCATTCGTTTGAGGGTGAGAGCCAGCTGGCACTTCAAGTAGGGTGAATGCTCCTTCCAGTGCTTGAAGCAGTGTTTCAGGATCTGATCCCGTTCTTCGGCGGTCAGCGCCTCGCCCATCCAGGACGCATCCGGGTAACAAGAAGCCACGTAGTTGAGGAACGTGAGGAACTCCCAGCAGCAGTCGTCCTTGATCATGCGCTGCTTGTAGTCTTCCCGGAAGTGACGCGCCAGGTATCCCCAACCGCGCTGGGTCATGTCCTTCGGCACGTCCACGCCGAATTCGCCCGCTTTAGCAAAGCTGTACATCAGATACAGAGTCATGTACGGCGACGGTGGCCCGCCCGGCCACCAGGGGAATCCGCCAATCGCGGTCTGGGCTTTTCGCAGCTTGGCGAGCGCCACATCTCTTTCGGCCTTGGCGACTCGGGGGTCGAGCACCGGTATCAGGTCTTCCGCCCCCTCGGGGCCGCCGCGTGCCTGGACGAGCCACGGCGTCTCTTCGAGTGCCATCTTCCGGTTGGGATCCACGTCATCGAAAGTCTCGAGACGCGTGGTGCGCTTCGAGAATTCCTGTGCCATCCGGGCTACAGCAGGGTAGTCCTGATAGAGGCTCGAGAGAATCCCGGACGAGAGGAAGCGGTTCATCGTCTGTTCGGTGCACTCGTACGGATAGTTCACCAGGTAAGGCACAGAGGAGAGGACCGAATAGAAGAGCTGGGCATCAACCGTGACCACCATCTGGTCGTTGATCCGGCTCGGATCGTCGGCCTTTTGGAGATCCTCGAACCTCAGCTCGCGCCGCGCCAGATCGCGGAGAGTGACAAACCGGGACTGCGACAGATGCATGCGGCCGGGCAGGAGCGGAAGAGGCCGAAGCTCGCCGTCACTCAAGTCGCCGGCTTTCGCGATCACCTTGAAAGCCACCGAGCCGACTTCGGGCGGCGCCACGAGAGGGAAACTGACATTCGCCCCGCCCCCCGCCTTCACCCGAAACGGCTTCCGAGCCGCTTGCGGGTTGAGAGCGAATTTACCGAGCAGGCTCTTCTCCGTGGCCGGGTCAATGATATCCAGCGTCACTTCACCCTGAAGCTCGGTCTCGCCCGCGTTGTTCACCACGACTTTCAACTCGGCTTGATCGCCTTCGCGCAGGAACCGTGGCAGGTACGGACGGGTCATCAGGTCTTTGACACTGCGCGTCTCTTGCTTCAACGAGCCGCCGAGCAGATCGCGCGTCACCGCATGGACCCATACATTCCAAGACGTAACTGAATCGGGGACCTTGAACTCAACCGTGACTGAGCCGTCGGGTCCCGTCAGCAGGTGCGGCTGCCAGAAGGCGGTCTCGGAGAAGTCGGCACGCAGGGGCACGGCGTCTTGGCGGGACCCGTCCGCTTCGCTCTCGTCCTTGGCCTTGGCCTCCTGGGCAGGAGACGCCGGCGGAGGCGGCGCAGCCGCGTCCATTGCGACAGCCTCGCTGTTGAGGACTCCCCCGACGACTCCCCCTGGCACGCCTCCGATTACTCCACCCCGCGCCCTCATCATGGTGCGGCGTGCCCCTGCTCCCGGCCCACCTATGCCATAGCCTGAAAAAAGGAGCAGCTCATCGGCTTGGAGAGACGAGTAGTCGGGCACGACCGCCAGCTCATCCCAGATGACCTGGCCGGGAGCGATCCCCAGGGTGCTGTTCAGCTGGTCGAGGGTGGAGTGAGTCGGCCAGATCCCGAGCAGGTTCGGGGGATTGTGCCGCTCAAAGACTTCCAGGCTCCGGTCGTACATGTACGCCAGCACCTCGGCCGCCTTCGTCCCGACCTCCTGGCCGGACGGGTTCTTCACCGTGAGTTTCCACGTTTCCTCTCCGCCGGGCCGCAGCTTGTCGCGGAAAGCCGAAAACTCGACTTTCAGTTCCTTGTTGTCCCAGGGAACGAAGACGCTCGTCTCCGAGTCGATCAGCTGGTGATCGACCACCGTGACCAGGCGCACGGCAAACCCGCCGCGATCCGCCTCGGTGACCGGCAGCTCGATCAGCGTCGGATCACGTCCGCTCGTCAGCGCCCGCCGCTCAGTCAGCCGGGCGTCCTTGTAAACTTCGAAAAACATCGGCTGTGCGGGCAGGCCCGATAAGACCAGAAAACGCGCCGTTTCGCCGACTTTGACGCTGGTGCTCTCAGCCTTGAAGAGCGCTGGAAGAGCCAGCCGCGTGTTCGTCCCGGCGACCACGAACTCAGAAAAAGTCTCGAAGGGCACGCCAAAAGCGTCGGTCGTCTTGTAGTGCAAACGGTACGGCCCGGGTTCCAGAGGTTCGAGCTTGATCGATGCCTGACCCTTGGCATCGTGGGTCAGGTCGCCACCTCGCTTCTCGGCGCCATCCGCCCATGAGTGCATCTCCCTCTCCGCCGAATAGTCCGGATGCCAGCGCGGCCTCAGTTTGTCGCCAGGAGTCTGAAACTGCTCGTCGGACGTCTGTTTCCCTGCCTTTGGAGGCAAGACGATCGGCAGGTCGGCGGGAGGCACGGCTTTCTCGGGCTCTACCAGAGAGACGAGTCGCCAGCTCCCTTTTCCCGGAAGCGGCACTCCGTCGAGGTTGGTTCGCGACACTTTGATTCCGACCGGGCTGTTCTCGCGGAAGAACTCCTGATCGGGATTGATCCGGGCCTCAACTGCGACGAAGCCGACCCGGAATTGGCGCTCTGCGCTCTGCGTCTCACCGCCCTCGTCGGTGACATCGGCGGTGACCTTATAGCGATAGCTCATTTCCCGCGATTTTTCCGCATCCCGCTCATCGGCTTTCGGGCTGAACGCGATCTCAAACCCACCATCCTCTTTAAGCGCCGAAGTCCCAACAGCGACCGTCTGGGATTGAGTTCCCGGCTGACCCCAGCCGTACCAGCCCCACCACCACGGGTAGACCGGCTCGCGCGTCACCCGCCATTTGACCGACCCGTTAGTCACGGGGAGGCCGAAGTAGTAGCGAGCCTCGCCCTTCACAACGGCCACACGGTTCAATCTCAAAGCCGCTTCAGGGTCTTTGAGCGACGCTTCAAACGTTGGCCGCTTGTATTCCTCGACCCTGATCATGCCTGCGTCGCTACTAACGGAGGTGCGGAGGTACCAGCGGCCGAGCATTCGTCCAGAAGGAATGAGGAACTCTCCGGAGGCCGTCCCAAACTCGTTCGTACTGACCGTCCGTGATTCCAACTCCTGACGGTTGGCATCCGACAGCCATACTCGGACCTGAGTCCTGGTCGCCGGGGTGAACTTGTGCTGCTCTCCCTGGTTGAACGCGAGGATCTTCCAGAAAAGTTTTTGATTGGGCCGGTAAACACTCCGATCGGTGTATACCAGGGTGCGTGAGGTCGGACGCGACCGGTCGTATGCATACAACCCGAGGCCCTGGCCGTTAAGCGCGATATCTCCCGCGTGCCGGGCGACGAGAAAATAGGTGTGGGAATACTGCGCAGACCCGTCGCGTGACACTTGAAAGCGAGCGACGCCGTCCCGGCCGGTTGGCAGCGAATTCACACGGCGGTGGCCTTGTTGCCAGTCAAAGCGGTACAGGTCAACGTCAGCGCCCGTGATCGGCTGTCCCGACTTCCCCGCCAGCACCTGAACCTCAAAATCCCTGGCGTCGTTGCGGTGCCGCACCAGCAGAACCAGGTCAGTCAGAAGGAAATTCACGGCGGAGAGCTGGTTGCCCTGTTTCAGGAAGGTGCGGTTCGCCGAAGCGAGGATCACGTAGTAGCCTGTGCGGCTGAGCGGAGGGGTTACGAAAGTGCGATGAGTTTCAAAGTCCGGTGTCGCCGGCAGGTCGGAGGTCCACTCCGCCTCCGGTTTTGATGACTGCGAGGCCTTCCACTGTTCATCACTGTTCAATAGAAGGTTATAGTCGCGGGCCGAAGTGAGCCGGCTCAGCAGATCAACCCGGTAGGCCCGAAAATAAAGCTTGCGGATGTTGCTGTGGGAAACCTGGATCGAACGTTTTTCGGCCGCGTCACTGGCCATCGCCTCCACGCTGAAGTTCGGCTGCTCGATGGTTTTGACAAGATGCACGCAGCGTTTTCCACCTACCGAATCGGGGTAGGCCTCGTAACCTGCCTGGGCGATCTGTCGAGCGCGGACAAGCTTGCCCGGCGTCGTCTCTTCTCGAACCATTTCAGCCAGTTGCGCCTGGCCCATCGACCACCACGGAACATCGCGGTACCCGGGGAGCGTCCGTTCCAAGGCCGCTTTAATCTGTTTGCGATCGTCTTCCTGGGAAAAGGCCGCGTGCAGTCGACGCAGGCGTTCGAGTCGCGCCTCCAGGGCGGCCTCTTGCCGGCCGGCAGTCGCGTGCCACAGTTCCAGGTCTTTCAGGACTTCGACTGCCCGGATCAGGGGATGTGGAAAAGAGCTGACGGCTGACGGCTGACTGCTGACAGGTGCTTGCTGCCCACTGATCGGGTCGGCCAGCAGGTCCTTCAGGGCGAGCTGGTAGAGGTCGTTTTCTTCCTGCGGTTTCCAGAAAGATGTGTTGGACAGGAGCGTCACACAGAAGTAGGACAGGGCGTCGCGCAGCGTGTCCCGTACGCCCGCGGGATAGTCGTTCGCCTGGATGTATTCGGACAACGTCGTGATCGGTTCGTTGCCGAGCTCGGCGCGATGTTGCCACAATTCCTCATACGTACGACGGGCCTCTCCGAAAATCTGGTCGCGAGTCCAAGCCTTCAAATCGGCGGGAAGATCGTTGCCCACCGGCTCCCGCCGGTTGATCTCCCACGAATAGCCGGAATAGTAGGTCTGAAGTGCCTGCGCATAGTACAGGCTGAGGACCGCGCGATTCATCCGGTCGTCCGGCCAACTCTGTTCCCGCAAAAAGCGGACGGCTGTCTCGTAGCCGTGCAGACCCATGCGCAGCTGGACGCTACGAACCAGCGCCTTGGTCCAGTTCTGCTTGTCGCCGCTCGTCCGGGCCCGTTCGAGGATTTTGTCGACGATCTCGAGGGCCTCGCTGAACCTTTGCTGCGAGACCGCCAGGTCTGCTTCAACCCAGTTGGCTCCAGATGCCTGACTCACATTGCCACCTCCCCGGCCTTGCGGTGAGCTGCTCAGGAAAAGTCCGGTTGCGGAAACTACCACCAGTGAACAAAGGATGATGAGGCTCAGCAGAATCCGGTGGCGTGAGTTGGATAACATATGTCCTCCAGTTGCGGCCGATCAGGTCGTCCAAGATCCTTAACGACTGCGACCGGTAGAATCTTAGATTCCACATCCCGAACACATGTTCCGGGAAACCGTCCGCAGTGAGGATAACATGCGTGGGAAGGAAAGGAGGGTGGTGCCGTTCTCCACGTCTTGACGTTCCCACTTTTTTCGCCGATTCAGCAGACCGGGGCAGCCGATCCAGGCTGGGCTGTTAAGCTTCTCGAATTTGCAATGAAGAAAGCGGGGACGCCGGGCAGCTTCACTGCATACTCCATCAGGGAGCACGACCTCGAAATTGGAGCGTTGACCAGAATGGTCCGCTCCTACCCAGCTTCCGGGACCCTGGTTATCGCGGTTCCAGCGATGAGCCGTGCGGCCGACCCGGCTAATCCTCCGCCGGACGCGTTTCGCGTGCTGGGGACGACGTGCCCTGAATACAGACTTTTTCACCTCGCACCGAGCGGCCCACGCGTCATGTCCCTCCACGACTTCGGACCGAGTACCTGACGGACACCGTTTCCATCCCCACCAGCAACAACACTGTGATCATCCTCGTCGATGAGCTCCCTGCAGGGCCTCTCGGACCGGAAGGCGTCAACCCCGTGAGAACTGGGAAGTGGCCCAACTCGTACGTGGGTTTTGCGCCAGGAGACTTCGAGTTCTTCGGCGTTCGGTTTCAATCTCGGCCTGATACATCAGGTGCGACAGCCAGGTAATCGCAATTGGCATCTTGCTGACGCAGACTGCCTGATTCGGCCGTTCGGTCAATCTCGCTGAACCGAGCACAGCCGAGTCGGAGAGGCTCCAGGCGTGCCGGTTCGGTCGAGCGGGACTGCACTGAAGCAGGTGGAACATTTACAATGGTCTGAAAAATGTCCATTCACGTCCTCATTCTTTTGCTGCTCGCTCCTGTGGTGGCGCAGTTCGAAGCTCCGCGTCCGATTGAGCTGGAGCTCATTCGCGCGCTCCCCGTCGAAGGTGCGACCGAGCCGTCAGGCCTCACCATCCTGGCTAATCGACTGTTTGTCGTTTCCGATAACGATGACCGGACGATCTTCGAGCTGCGGATACGAGAGACGTCCGCTAACCTGACGCCTCATGTTCGTTTCGCCGCCCCGCCGCTCGACGGCGTTGCAAAGCTGGATTTCGAGGGCATCAGTCACGACAAGAAAGGAGATTTCTACCTCGTGAGTGAGTCCACCTCGCGAGTCCTCCGCGTAAGCCAGGATGGCCGGACAGCCGAGTGGGTCACGCCCGATATACGCGAGGTAGGGCGAAAGAAGGGCCTGTTCCAAATCGTTAACGGGGGCCTCGAAGGGGTCGCCTGCGTCTCACCTCAGCAGTTCTTCCTTTGCGCCGAACGGCAGGCACGCGGAATCCTCAAGGTGAGGGTGCGCGACGGACAGACGGAAACTGAAGCCTGGAATTGCGACGAAAGAGACTGGGATTCTCCCTACGGGCGACCGCCCGATTTCTCGGATCTTTACCTGGAGAAGGATCGGCTCTTTGCGCTGATGCGATCGGATGAGGGTGTCGCGGAAATGCGGCGGGACGGAGAACGCTTCCACGCCAGGCAATTCTGGTCGTTTGGCCGAACCTTGCGTGATCCGGCCTACAGTTATCGGGATTCCACTTACGGAAAGGCGGAAGGGCTGTCAATGGACCGGAAACGCATCTACCTGATTCTCGACAACAATACAGATACGCGGTCGAACAACGAGCAGGACGCTCGACCGCTGTTCTTCATCTTCAAACGGCCGAACTGAGGAGCAGCTGCTCTACACCCGGCCGCAACGCATTGCCAGCGCGATCGCTCCGTATAGACCCGCTTTGTCGCCGAGGACCGACTGCTCGATCCTGACACTGTCCACCGGCAACATCGTCACCCTCTCCCGAACGGTTGCTTTAACCGTGTCGATCAGGATCGAACCCAGCCGAGAGACACCGCCGCCCAGGACGATCAGCTCGGGGTGAAGCGTCACGATCACGTTAGATACTGCAATACCCAGGTAGCTCGCCGCACGCGTAAGGGCGGTGTGGATGGGGCGGTCGCCTGCTTCGGCCGCTTCCTTCATCTCCTTGGGCGTCACATACTCGGCCCGCCCCCCCACGAGATCGTGTAAATGCGGGGCCAGTCCGCTGCGCAGAAGACGCACGCCTTCGGAGGCTATGGCCGGACCGCTGGCCAGGGTCTCAAGGCAGCCCCGGTTCCCGCACCCGCACAGAGCGCCGTCGGGGAGAACAGTCATGTGACCTAACTCCCCGGCCGCCCCCAGCGGTCCGAGTCTCAGCTTGCCGTCCATCACGACTCCCCCGCCGATCCCGGTGCCCAGCGAGAAGAAAACCAGCCACCCGGTGTTGGTTCCCGCCCCGTACGTCAACTCACCCAGAGTCGCGGTTCGGACATCGTTCAGCACGTAAACCGGGCAACCGAGCCGGGAACAGAGGATTTCGCCCACGGGGACGTTCCGCCACTGAGTTGCGAGATTGGGGAGAAAAACCGTGGAACCAGTGGCTCGATCAACGAGCCCGGGGACTCCGATCCCGAGTCCACTCGGCTGCTGGCCGGACGCCGATGCCAGATCCTTCAGAACCGACGCAATGCGCTCGAGCACCGCATCCGGCCCCTCGTGCGAGTACGTCGGATCCGTTCGTTCGCACAACAGCGTCCCGTCTTCGTAGCCGAGGCCACAAGACGTATTCGTCCCACCCAGGTCGACTGCGGCATAGAGTCTAGTCATCTGTCGCCGGCCTTTCCTTTCGCCCGAACAGATTGCCACGCGAATCGCGAGGTTGCAAGAGGGCGCCCCCTCGCCACTTCACCCGAAAAATCGATACTCTTCCTTCAGGACCGAAGGCGGGTGCGGGTATGCTAGCGGGCGACGGGCGTCCCTGACAGTGTCAGGGATCACGGATGACAGAGAATCAGAGGCAGGACGGGCAGAGGGCAAGTAGCCCCGGAATCGCTCCCAGGGCCTCTTCCTTTTCTGGTTAGCTGCTCAGGACCCGGCGGACCAGATCAGCGTTTTCCCGGACTTCGTCTTTGAAACGCGGATACATGCCGACGATCACCGCGTCCTGCGACTTGATGTTTTCAAAAGCGAATCGAAAGGCCTTCTCACGGGCATCGGCCGGATCAGCCAGGCGGCCTGCAGCCAGAATCTTGAAAGCCAGGCAGGTCTTGCGCGTTTGACGAATGACTCGGCACATCCGTGACGGGTCGCCCTCCAGAAACACGTATCCAAGCGGAAGCTCTCCCAGCATTTTGCGAATGTCGTCGGACGATCTGCTGAACTGATAGAAACAAGTCATGTAGAAATCGAGGTCCCAGTTCCGTTCCTCGACGTACTCGATTACGGAGGGAAGATGGGTCGACAACCCCACCATCACGCCTGAGTCGCGAATCGCTTTCAGGTAATCCCGCACCCTGTCCATCGTCCCGGCGTGGAAATGCTGGTCAGTTACGCCGCCATGATGAACAATGGCCAGCGGTTTGAGCTTCGCGATCTCGGGAAGCCGAGAAACGTCGTTTCTGATCGCACCACCGGTTAACAGGATCCACTGGATCGGGTCGCCGACTTCGGCCTGCAACATCTTCAGCGCAGCGAAACTGGAGTCGTAGAAACTGAACTGCCAGGTGTTGATCCCGTTTTGCCGCGCCTGGCGGACAACGTGGGCGATCTGCTCCGGTGTGCTCCACTCCTTCATGTGGGCCGAGAGCGAGGGTAACGCGTAGCAGAAGCCGTTGAAGGGATTGGAACCCAACACCATGCGGGTGATTCGGTGGGAACCCAGCTGGACCGTCGGCAGCAGGGAATTCTGGCCGGGTGCCACCCCACCTGACAAACCGTGGTCAAGCGCCATTCCTCCAGCTAAAGTGACCGCAGACTTCAGAACGACACGGCGGGAAGTTCGTGATTGCACCATTTTCCACCCTTCCTTTAGCCCCCATAATATCCCGGTCCTGGCGCAATAGTGCACTTTTTCCATCACTCCCCGACAGGCCCGAGGGAGATCGAGTCAAGCCGATCCTCGGGACGGGGCTGGCCTTCCGACTCAAGATAGGCAACGACAAGGACAACGGGAAACGAATGCACGGGACTCACTCGCTTGGAATCCTTCGTTATGCAACTTTCTTCCTCGGGAACAGATCCGTCCGGGCACGTTATGGCTAAAGTTCGATCGGTCGGATAGTAGCTGAGGTGTGGCATCGGGGAGTAGAAGGGCTGACCCAGAAGGCGTTCAACATCGGAACGCTGGCGACGGCGCAGCTCAAGGTCCGGCAGGAGACGAGTCAGGCTGTAATAATCGTGATAGTCCCGATAGTGCTTGGCCAGTGACTCCACCGTTTGAACGGAGTCTACCTTCGCCGTCTCGGGCTCGCTCCTTCCGAGCCGCTGTGTGCATCCTCCAAAGACTAGTATCAGGCTTACGACAATCGCCACTCCCAACGACGAACGAATGCGGTTTTCTGGGATTCGCACGGGCTTCTCCTCCGCTGATTGTACTCGCTCGCCGGGCACAAGGTTCTGTCTTCGGTAATAGGTCAGTTTGGTGCTGGAGTCGCGTTACGGAGCCGCGCACGCAGTAGTGGAGGGCTGCGGAGCGTTTTTCAGCGGAGCAGCCTGGAGCGAAGTAAGCGGGACCACCCAACGAAGTTTCGAGGCACGTTGGGTGGTCCCGCTTACTTCGCTCCAGGCTGCTCCGCTGAAAAACGCTCCGCAGCCACCCACTACGTGCGCGGCTCTGTAACGCGATGGGCGGGGGTGTGTAACACCACTCTAGCTCCAAGACCGATTGCCCTGACTCCTGACTTCTGCCTTCTATTTCGATTTAGGATTTGCCTTTCGCCCGTTTGGCCTTGAGAATACGGTCGACGTAGCAATCAGGAGGACGAATGGCAGAGGAAACTCGTGTCCCGATTCGAGAAAAGGCCGGCTACGCTTTAGGCGACGTCGCTTCCTGCATTTTCTGGCAGACGTTGGGCTCATTCCTGCTCTTTTTCTACACCGATGTCTTCGGCATTTCCGCAGCCGCGGCGGGGACCATGTTTTTGGTCACCCGTTTGTGGGATGCAGTCAACGACCCGATGCTGGGAGCGATCGCCGACCGGACCAAGACCAGGTGGGGTAAATTTCGTCCCTACCTGCTCTGGATGGCAGTTCCATTCGGGATCAGCGGCGTGCTGCTCTTCACGACTCCCGATTTCGGACCGACGGGCAAACTCGTTTACGCCTACATCACTTACAACCTGATGATGATGGTCTACACGGCCATCAACATCCCGTACTCCTCGCTCCTTGGCGTCATCACCTCGAACCCGGTTGAGCGCGTCAGCCTGTCATCCTACAAGTTCGTCGGCGCTTTCACCGGCGGACTGCTGATTCAGGCCTTCACCTTGCCGCTGGTCGGGTACTTCGGCCAAGGCAACCGGGCTGTAGGATTTCAATACACGATGATCCTGTACGCCGTCGTGGCTGTCGCGCTGTTCGTCGCTACGTTCCTGTCGATCAAGGAAAGGGTCCAGCCGGTCGCAGGCCAGAAGTCAAAGATCATCGACGATCTCCGGGACCTTTCAAAGAACAAGCCCTGGATCATCCTGCTCCTTCTGGGTCTGTTCACGCTCGCTTACGTCGCGATCCGCAACGGGATCACCCTCTATTACTTCCGGTACTACGCCA
>Ga0105104_10002632_pt1 | contig 12996 bp, 13 predicted proteins | sample PPLLaktember2015_3_FD_87034 | JGI IMG/M metagenome (GOLD analysis project Ga0105104, IMG submission 87034) | Freshwater sediment microbial communities from Prairie Pothole Lake near Jamestown, North Dakota, USA - PPLs Lake P7 Core (6) Depth... | ecosystem: Environmental > Aquatic > Freshwater >...
GAATTATTTTCGGCGGGCGAAAGGGGGGAGATCAGGACTCAGGGAATGAGAATTTCGCCTTCGTAAAGCTACTAGGTATAGTAAATATGTTGGATTTTTAGTAAGGGAAATTATGATAATATAGCTTCTTCTAGGAGGCCGGACTGCGGATCTCTGACGAACCAAAATCTCCTTATAAACGATTAAGAGACGCTTCGTAATTATTTATATACCTAATTCTTGGCATATGACTCAGGCCATGCACGAGGATAAGATAAAGAAGTTGTATCAAATCAAGAAACTGTCTGAGGAAGGAGGCGGGCCGGAGAGGATTTCCGCCCAACATTCCAAGGGTAAACTAACAGCGAGGGAAAGAATTAGCCTTCTGTTAGATGAGGATTCTTTCGTCGAAATTGATAAATATGTAATCCATAGGAGTGATGATCCTTCGACCAAGACGTATTTTGGAGATGGGGTATTGACAGGATTTGGTACCATTGATGGGCGGAAGGTGTTTGTTTACGTTTACGACTTTACAGTGCTAGGAGGCTCGCTAGGTGAAATGGCTGGGAAAAAGATCGTCAAGGTTATGGATCATGCTCTTAAGGTCGGTGTCCCTATCATAGGAATTCTGGATTCGGGAGGAGCAAGAATTCAAGAAGGGGTAATGAGTTTAGACGGTTACGGGGATATCTTCTATCAAAACACTCTCGCATCGGGCGTCATTCCACAAATAACTGCCAGCATGGGTCCTTGTGCAGGGGGTGCTGTTTATTCTCCTGCCATGACTGACTTCGTAATTATGGTGGAACACATCGGGCAAATGTTTGTTACAGGACCCGAGGTAGTCCATGAGGTGTTAGGGCAGGAGGTTTCATTTGAAGAGCTAGGAGGCGCAATAACACATGCCAGTAAATCTGGCGTGGCTCATTTTGTAGCAAAAGACGAATACGCATGCATTGATAAGATAAAAAAACTCCTTTCCTACATACCACAAAACAATAGCGAACTTCCTCCAATTGTTCAACCAGGAGATGATCCAAATCGGATCGATTCTGCCCTTGCATCTATACTCCCTGAAAATCCGTATGAACAATATGATATGAAGCAAATAATCAAATCAATTGTTGATGACGGAGATTTCTTTGAGATACACGAACTCTTTGCAGAGAACGTTGTTGTAGGCTTTGCAAGAATGGGAGGAAGATCTGTAGGAATAGTTGCCAACCAGCCTTTGTATCTTGCCGGTGCCTTGGATATTAATTCTTCCAACAAAGCTGCGAGGTTCATTAGATTTTGTGATTGCTACAACATTCCAATTGTTACCTTGGTAGATACTCCTGGTTACCTACCTGGAACCGATCAAGAACACAATGGAATAATAAGGCATGGGAGCAAATTGCTGTACTCTTATTGCGAGGCATCTGTGCCTAAGATCACATGTATCATAGGAAAAGCGTACGGCGGCGCTTATATCGCCATGGGGAGCAAAAACCTTAGAGCTGACATAAACTTGGCATGGCCAACAGCTGAAATTGCGGTTCTTGGACCCGAGGCCGCAATAATGATAATACATCGCCGAGATCTCAAGAAATCTGAGGACTTGGCAAAAACCAAAAAGGCTCTTGCAAAAGAATACAGAGAAAAGTTCGCCAATCCCTATATCGCAGCAGAGAAGGGAATTATTGATTTGGTTATAGATCCAATGGAAACTAGACCGATGATTATTAGGGCGCTTGATACCTTATCCACTAAAAGGGAGACATATCCGTGGAAGAAACATGGGAACATAAATTTATAGAGGTGTATAAATTACGACCAAGGCAATAAGCAAAATTCTGATTGCAAATAGGGGAGAGATCGCTCTAAGAGTTGTCCGTGCATGTAAAGAACTGGGAATAAAATCTGTTGCAGTATTTTCTGATGAAGACACACGCTCAGTGCATGTAAAAAGAGCCGACGAGGCATACAACATCGGACCAGCAGCGGCTACAGAAAGCTACCTGAACATGAAGCGAATTATAGAGATTGCAAAGCAATCAGGGTCAGATGCGATACATCCAGGATATGGATTTTTGTCCGAGAACGAAGGATTTGCAATGTCTTGCAAGAAGAACGGGATAATATTCATAGGGCCTGGAAGTAAGGCTATGGAAGTCACCGGTGACAAGATGAAGTGTAAAGAAGTGATGAAAGAAGCCGGAGTACCATTGGTCCCGGGTAGTGACGGCGTGGTGGAGGATCTTGATGAGGCAGTTGCAATCGCAAAGGATTCTGGATTTCCTGTTCTCCTCAAATCTGCATTTGGTGGTGGTGGGAGAGGTATTCGCTTGGCCAAGGATGAAAAAGAATTACGGCAAGAATACGAAATGGCCTCCGCCGAATCAAAAGCGGCATTTGGGAAGGCTGCACTTTATGTTGAAAAATGCCTTGAGGGCATCCGCCATATTGAATATCAACTTTTTCGCGATATCCATGGCAACAGTAGACACTTATTCGAGCGCGAATGTTCTGTGCAAAGAAGACACCAGAAGCTCATCGAAATGTCTCCTTCTCCCGTTCTAGATGCTAAAACTCGCAGTAAAATAGGTGAAATCGCAGTCAGAGCCGTTGATGCCGTGGATTACGTCAATGCGGGGACGGCAGAATTTTTAAGAGACAACAAAGGAAATTTCTACTTTATAGAAATTAACTCTAGGTTACAGGTGGAACATCCAGTCACGGAATTTGTAACAGGGTTAGATCTCGTGAAATTGCAAATTTCAATAGCACAAGGAGAAAAAATCCCATTCAAGCAGGAAGATTTGGGACTAAGAGGAGCAGCTATTGAATGCCGTATAAACGCAGAAGACCCGTTCAACGAATTCTCGCCCTCAGTTGGATTAGTTCCTTCATGCAATTTACCTTACGGCCCCGGTGTACGCGTGGATTCATATCTATACCCTGGCTGTACTGTATCCGGATATTATGATTCCCTTGTAGCAAAGCTCATTACTTGGGGCAACCATTTCGAAGAAGCTAGGAGCAGGATGATTAACGCATTAAATGAATTTGAAGTCGAGGGCGTGAATACAACTATACCACTTTACAAGACGATAATGAAGGAGGAGCATTTCATAAAAGGAGAGTTGTCAACTGATTATCTTGAACGATATGCCCTTATGGATAAGCTTCTCAAGGATGCTAAGAGCTTGTCATCTCAAACCCAGGTTCCCGCTCTCGCCGCAATTTTGCTTTATTCAGAGTTTAAGCGGACCCCTTCGGTCAGCCGAGGTGATGATGTTCGTACCTCACAACACATGTCGGCATGGAATAGACAGAGAGGGAACCTTTGATGGAATTTAAGATAGCGCATCTAGAACAACCCGTGAACGCAGAGTTAGTAAGCACCCTGGGTGAATCTGAGGCCATGGTTAAGATAAACCAGAAAGATTACCGTCTCAAGGTCCTGAGGTTTTCTACAAATATTCTTGAATTTATGATAGACAACTCCTACCACTCTGCGAAGATACTCTACTCGAGTACCTCTGAGGTGAAGCTGCTAATAGATGGAACTGAAATGAAAATAAATAAGCATTCCAAATTGTCAGAAGTTTTAGAACAGTCATTATCTAAGATCTCACAGACGGCTGCAGTAAACAATTTGACAAGTCAGATACCTGGAAGAGTTGTTAGCGTATTAGGAAAGCAAGGTGACTCGGTAAACAAAGGCGATTCCATCGTAGTACTGGAATCTATGAAAATGCAAGTTGCGGTAAAATCCCATAAAGATGGTAAGATAAAGGAGATAAAAGTTACGCAGGGAAACACCGTATCTAGAAATGACGTCATTGCTGTCATAGAGTAGTAACTATAAAAAAGTGACACTCACTCACTTGCATCTTGCGTATGTTACATAGCTGCGACGCCTTTACATTTAACAAACCTTGACTAATAAAGTGAAATTGCCTAATTATTTTTCCAAAGCAGATTTTATCTGGTCGTAATTTGGCTCTACTAATGGATTGTCAGATATCCATCTATATCTAATTATACCGCTTTCATCGAGCACGAACACTGAACGCTTAGCTGCATTATAACCTTCTAAAGAACCCAAGTTGCCCATTACAATGCCATATTTGTTTATGACCTCTCGCTTGTAATCGCTAAGAATCGGAAAATTAAGGTGTCTGTTCTCAGTAAAAATCTTGTTAGCAAACGGGCCGTCTACAGAGATACCGACAACTTGAGCTCCAAGGGATTTTAGCACAGATAGAGAGTCCCTCAGCGCACACATCTCAGCAGTACATACAGGTGATTCTGCAGCTGGAAAAAAAGCAAGAACAAGTTTCTTGCCTCTAAATTCTTCAAGGCTTCGACTTTTCATCTCAACATCAGGTAAATTAAAGCCTGGCGCTTCTTGTCCTATTTCGGGAACTGAACCTGTTGTTGACGTTGAAGACATGGAACAAACTACACTTTAGGACAATAAATTAATTTCGGAATATCAGTTATTTGGAAAACCGGAATGTCTGCGAAGCTCCTTAATTGTCTCTTCCAAAGCCAAAATTACCCTTTCAACCTCATACATTGTGTTTTGATGACCAAGAGTAAGCCGAAGAGAACCTTCAATTTCCAATAGCGATAACCCCATTGCTTTGAGTACATGGGAAGGCTTAGCTTTATTGGAAGAACATGCTGCCCCTGTAGACGCCGCTATCCCGTACTCGTTCAGTTTTACAATGATGTCTTCTCCCTTAACCCCCGGAAAGCTAAAATGAGCGTTATTGGGCAGTCTTTGACTCCTTGAACCGTTGACATGACATCTAGGTATCGCAGATAATACTCGATCAATGAGATAATCTCTAAGTTTCTTGATTTTGCTCCAATTTTCATTCAAGTTTGCTGAAGCGATCTTGCAGGCCCCGCCAAAGCCTACAATACCATATACATTTTCAGTGCCTGATCTCAAGGACTTTTCTTGACCCCCGCCGTCGATCAAAGGGGTCAATTGGTCTCGGTCGCGAGTATATATAGCCCCGACCCCTTTCGGTCCGTAAATCTTGTGGGAAGATAACGATAGCAAATCCACATCAAGGTGCTTCACATCAATTGGAATTTTCCCCAAAGCTTGGACAGCATCACAATGGAAGAGGGCGTTTGAATTTTCATGAGTAATCTTTGTTAATTCTTTAATTGGCTGAATGGTCCCCACTTCATTATTAGCCAGCATGATGCTTACGAGCATTACCTTATCTTTTTTTAGGATTTCAAGTAAGGATTCCAGATTAACAATTCCTTCCCTGTTCACCTCAACAAACTTAACATTGAATCCCTGAGCTTTTAAGGAATTGAAAGGTTGAAGTACTGAGTCGTGTTCAATGCTACTTGAAATAAGAACAGTACCCTTGTTATCATTGTTGATACCTAGTCTGGATATACTACCCTTAATGGCTAGATTATTTGCTTCTGTTCCACCAGATGTGAACGTTATTTCATCAGGACTGCTTCCTATAAGATATGCTACATGTCTCCGAGCTTTCTCGATTGCTCTCGAAGTGTTGAAGCCAAACGTATGTTGTGAGGATGGATTTCCATAATGATTTCCAAGATAAGGTACCATTTCTTGGATCACTTCGGAAAGAACAGGAGTAGACGCCGCGTTGTCGAAGTAGATCAAGTCACCCTGATTCATTGCCAAGGTCATCTTCGCAATAGTCCTATTTCACTATAACTAGGCTTCCTTGTCTATATCCTTTCATATCGACCGAAACGTATCTAAAGCCAAGTTCTTTGATCATTTGGTCAGCTTCTCCCAGCTTTCCGGTATCAAATAACCTATTTAGTTCATTATTTCCTACTTCAATTCGTGCAAGCTCACCATGATCTCTTACTCTGACTTGTTCTACACCAAAGATCGACTTTATTATGGATTCGGCCTTTTCAATCCTGGAAATCTTAGAATGCGTTATTTCATTCCCGTGCGGGATTCTAGAGGCTAAACAAGAATTTGACGGTTTATTAGAGACAGAGAGTTTGAAGAATCTTGCGATTCTTCGAATATCCGACTTATTTAGGCCAACTTCAAGTAAAGGATGTTTTACACCTGCCTCCTGCAATGCTATAATTCCGGGTCTATGATCTCCTAGATCATCTACGTGTGTTCCATCGACAATACTTTTGGCCCCTATCTGTTTCCCTTTGGAAACAAGATGGAGTGCTAGGTCCTTTCGACAGTGATAGCATCGAGCATTGTCGTTTCTTGTGAAGTCTTGATTCATAAGCACATTATACTCAACTATTTCATGTTTAATCCCCAATTCCTTGGCTACAACAATAGCACTCCTTAGTTCCTCTTCAGACGTGGTAGCACAATTTGCCGTCACCGCCATAGCTTTCTGGCCTAATCGCATCTGAGCAGCTAATGCTACAACAGCACTATCTACTCCGCCAGAAAGGGCAACTACAACTTTGTCATTGATCGCGTCGAACCATCTGAGCAACAGATCATATTTTTGACCTGACCCGTCAAGCTCGTGTATAGAATTTATTTCCAAACCTAGTTTGAATCTCAGATAAAGCTATCTGATTTGCCACTCTTAAAGGTATTCTTAATGACCTCGAAATTTTCCTAACATCTTCAAATTCTGGTTTGGCATTCACAATCTTTCCGGTAGAATTTTTGGAAACCTTCACTCGTAGGATGAACTCGTCGTTCAATATCTTGCATTTCATGGTTATTGTATCTCTATCTAATACTACTCTATTGGTTTCTTGAATACGCACGCCTAAAGTCCCGGTCTCTGTAAAGAGAAAATCCAAAATAGAATCTACTCGGCTGCAATCAGTTATGATTCTTATCGTATAGTTCGGTCTGTTCTTCTTCGCTATACCGGGTATAACAGTTACATCCTTTATCCCGCTTTTACTTAAATGTTCGATTAAGGCTCCTAAGTTCTCTCCAGTGATATCGTCCACATTTGTTTCCAACACAGTTACGGTATCGTTTCCATACTTGAATGATGGATATGAATTTCCCATTACAAATCTTGTTACATTTGCAATTTGTCCAAGATCTCTAGAACCTGCACCGAATCCGATTCTTACTGGTTGGAAATCTGGGTATCTAATTACACTCCCTATACAAAGATTAACAAGTAGAGCGGCACCAGTCGGAGTAGTTGTTTCAGTATCAGAGTGCCCAGCTGTTAGGATAAATGGTCTGCCCAAAAAGATCTGTAATACCGCGTTGGTCGGATTCTGGACAACTCCATGAGAGAAATGTGTGAGCCCACTTCCAGTTGCAATTGAGGTAGAGTAGACATTCGACGAGAAGAGACCAAGACTATTGGCAGCAATACCTGATCCTACTAAGTCGACCAGTGTGTCGATATTTGATGCTTCGTGGAGGTGAACATCCTTAATACTCTGACCGTGAATTTTAGATTCAGCCGCAACCAAAGTTTGCATAGAATTCTGAATATAAGAACTAGTTTGGTGATCTAAATCCATTTGTCTACAGCAGCGAGAGGCTGCAGCAATAAGTTCGCTCCCTTTTCTACTAGTTTTACTATCGGTGGACTTAAGAGAGAATCGGGTTGCTTTAATTCCCGTAGACGTCACCTTTTCAAAATTCGCCTCCAAGATCCTGACACCTTCCAATAACCCTTCACAAGCATATATTGAGTCAAGAACTCGTTTCTTCTCGGCCCCTGCATCTATAAGTGATGAAAGAAACATATCACCTGAAATACCTGAAATTTGCGAATCAATTACTGCAATTACTGGCAAGGACTAACTCAGATAATTAGGGCAAATACATATTTAATTTGTAGTCATGTCGATGATTGCAATACTAGATTAAAAGACTTTTATTAGCGACGCAGGGCGTATTTTTGAACAATATATGAATATCACCGTTGTCGGGTCGGGCAAAGTCGGAGCTTCTGCGGCATTAAACGCTTGTCTTCGAAGGTTAGGAGATGTTCTTTTATTAGATATCGTGAAGGGACTTCCTCAAGGGGAGGCTTTGGACATAAATCATCAACTGTCTGAAATTGGCATCGATTGTAGAGTAAGAGGTTCAAACGAGTACGAGGATTTGAAAGGCTCTGACATCATCGTATTGGTGGCTGGAGTGGGAAGGACGCCTGGAATGACCAGAATGGACCTCCTGACAACAAATGCAAATATCATTAAAGATATTGCCACCAAGATAAGATCCTTGGCTGGTCAAGCAATTGTGATCGTAGTCACAAACCCTGTCGACCCGATGACCTATTTGACTTTAAAACTTCTTGGAACAGAGAAAAATAGGGTTATGGGAATGGGTAACATGCTTGATCTTTCGAGATTCAAAAGTTCTATACACGAGGCTACTGGATTTTCAAGAGGCTCCATTAGCGCGATGGTGATCGGAGAGCATGGCGAAAACATGCTACCTCTTCCTAGATTTTCTTCGATATCGGGAATTTCGCTAACCACATTCTTGTCACCTGAGCAAATCATGAACACCTTGGAATCTACGAGGAAGATAGCTGCTGAAGTTATATCGCTAAAAGGTGCAACGATTCATGCCCCGGGGAATGCCATCGCTGCAATGATTGAACCTATTGTAAGAGATAGAAAAAGTCTCATACCAGTGTCTGCTCTTTTGGAGGGAGAATATGGTGCATCAAATGTTTGTCTTGGGGTTCCAGCAGTGCTCGGTGTAAATGGCATCGAAAAAATAGTTGAATTGAAGCTCGACAGTTCGGAAAGAGAGATATTTGATAGAGGAGTAGCAAGCGTTAAATCTGCAATTACAGAGCTTCAAATATAATGCTTTTATCATCGAGAGGTTCATTGGTTACGAATGGATCTGGACCAATTGTTGAAAAGATATTCTAATGGCGAGATTGGGATTAACGAAATTCGAAGACAAATTTCTATTGAGAACATCGGATACATAGGAGAGAACATAGCACGTCTTGACGTACAGAGGGAGACGAGAAAGGGTTGTCCAGAAGTTATCCTTGCTTTAGATAAGCAATACAATGATCTGTATGAAATTACCCTAAAGACGTTGGAGAAAACAGGCCTTGCCCTCATTAGCAAGGCATCAGAGGAAGTCTATACAAAACTCTCTGCTCAATTGAAACTGGAAGGGTATATAGTTGAGTCAGCAGCACGTGGGACCACCATTTTGGTATCGACCCGAGAACTCACATTCAACGAGAGTATTCCTCAGATTGGGATCATTTGTGCCGGGACATCGGATATACCTATCGCTGAGGAGGCGAGAATGATGGCCAAATCTATGGGCTGCGCCAGTATTATGCACTATGATGTAGGAATAGCAGGAATACACAGGTTGCTTCCGGCTCTAAAGGGTATGAGGGAAAAAACCGTAGAAGCTGTCGTAGTAGTAGCAGGAATGGAAGGGGCTCTACCATCTGTTGTATCAGCTTTAGTTGATGTCCCCGTCATTGGAGTGCCTACGTCAGTCGGCTACGGCATGGGATCTGGCGGCATAGGAGCGCTTACATCAATGTTGCAGACCTGCACATTTGGCTTGGCCGTTATGAATATTGATAACGGCATAGGCGCTGGTGCCTTTGCTGCTCTAGTCTGCAAGAGGATGTCATTAAGACATCGCAGAAAAGATGATCTGATTCGCACTCACTCATCTACAGGGAGTTCCAGGCGTCTCAAACGTTTATAAAGGCTTTTCATTCGTTGGTTATAATTACGTGAAAGGGTGCAAGATGAAAATATAATGGGTTACATTGCTACGCTCAAGAGGATAAGAAATGGTCGCACAAATTACAGGAAGAGGGCTGCTCTCCTTCTCTCAAAAAGAAGATTTGTTACTATAACCGTTAGTGACGAGAATGTTCAAGCTCAGATCGCGTACCCGATGGCAAAGGGGGATGTTACTATAACCTCCTCACACAGCAGAGAACTCGCAAGATTCGGTTGGAACGGTTCCATGAATTCCCTCCCTGCATGTTACTTAACAGGTTTATTGTTGGGCAAGAAGTCGTTGCGAAAGGATGTAGACGAGGCTGTCCTTTATACAGGAAAGAACCCGTTTACATCTAGAGTCGCTGCTTGTCTTAAAGGTTTAATTGATTCTGGGATGAAGATCCCTGCATCAGATTCTTCGTTTCCGCCCGAGGAACGCTTGGTGGGAAATCACATCGCAGAATATGCCAGAATACTGCAAGATGAGAATAAAGACGCTTACAACAGTCACTTTTCAAGGTTAATCGCTAATAATTTCGATCCTACCCAATACAGCGGCTACGTGCAAAAAGTTAAGGATGCTATTACTTCTCCAGATGGACTAAACAAAGTTACAGGCGAAGAGAAGTGAGTTGGAGTAAATTGAAATGAGTCGACAAAATCAGCAGCATTCTGAGTGGATACCTAGGACATCCTTGGGCTTGCTGGTGGCAAGTGGAAAGATAAACTCGATGGACGAAGTCTACGAAAATGGACTCAGGATACAAGAATCAGAAATTATAAAGCGTCTGCTTCCAGACATTCGAAGTCAGGTTGTGCACGTAGGTATTGTACAGAAACAGACAGATGCTGGAGAGATGACTAGATTTAATGCTGTTGTAGCAGTAGGCAACGAGGCAGGTTGGTTTGGGATAGGAAAGGGTAAGGCATCTCAGATGCGAATTGCAATCGATAAAGCCACTAATACAGCCTTCTTGAACGTGATTCCGGTGAAGCGCGGATGTGGAAGTTGGGAGTGTCGTTGTAATCAATCACATTCTGTTCCCTTTAAAGTGACAGGCAGAGGTGGTAGTGTAACCATTGAAATTATTCCCGGGCCTAGAGGCCTTGGGCTGGTTGCGGGTGAGAATATACGGAGTCTGTTAAAGTTAGCAGGACTAACTGACGCATGGACGAAATCATTTGGGTCAACCAGTACAATGTCTTCGACTACCAAGGCTATATTTGACGCTTTGCGGAGCACTTATAGTAAAGGATAGGGGGGGTGCAATTAAAGTAATGGCTTATTTGGTTGTTAGGATGCGTGGTACTGTTAATGTTCCATACTGGGCCAATACCACCTTGGAGAGTCTTAATCTTGCAAAGAAATTCAGAGCAACGATTGTGCCAGAAAGTATCGAGTATTCGGGTATGCTAAATAGAATAAGGCAACTTGTTACTTGGTGTCGCGTTGACAATGAGACAGTGAAAGTTCTTTTAGATAAGAAAGGTAGAAAGACAGCGTCACAATCTTTGAAGGAATCTGACTTACCAAAGGAGTATAGCAATTTAGACAAACTTGCATCTGATATAGCCAGTGATGCAGTAGTGTTCTCCAAACTCAACGGTATAAAACCATGGTTTGCATTGAATCCACCTCGCGGTGGGTTCAAGAAGTCTGTCAAGAAGCAAACAACTCAAAATGGAATCCTTGGAGAGAACAAATTATTGATCGATCTCGTCAAGAAAATGATGTGAGATAGACACGGAGCAAGACTTATTTAAGGTTAGACCCATTTCCAACACCAAGACGTTGAGTTTGAACGTGGGAGAGAAGTAACTGATTATGGCTACTAGATTGAGAAAGAGTCGAAGACAGAGAGGAAGTAGGTATTGTGGCTGGGGACAGATAGGACAACATAGGCAATCTGGTAGCCGAGGTGGAACTGGCGGTGCAGGAAAACACAAACATTTCTGGATCAGAACTGTCATTGAAGAACCTGATCATTTTGGACATGATTCTACAAAAACTATGCGACAAAATAGGTTAAATCGTTGGGTTAATCTGAGAGACGTGAACGATTTGGCAGCGCGGTTCGGCAGTGTCAATGAACATGGCAAGCTAGTACTAGATCTGAGATCGATTGGTTATGACAAGCTCTTGGGAGGAGGAACGCTTCAGAAACCCATTGTAGTACAAGTGGCCAAAATTTCTGCAACTGCAAAACAAAAGATCGAATTAGCAGGAGGCGAAATAGTTCTGAATGAAAAAGTCAGTTCAAAGTAGTGAAAGTCCATTTCGGCGCGTCATAAAGCGCGTATCTACTTACATACCGCAGGTCGAAAAGCCCAAGAAAAAATTAACTCTTACTGAGAAATTTGTATGGTGTGGTATTGCTCTGCTTATCTACCTTATTATGGGACAAGTCCCACTTTACGGTGTCACAGATGATCCTGCATTTGATTTCCTAGCCTTCGCTAGAGTAATCTTCGCTGCTCAGCAGGGAACGTTATTGGAATTGGGCATTGGACCAATAGTCACTGCTGGTCTGTTAATGCAACTTCTTAAGGGATCCGAGCTGATAAAGCTCAACTTCAAAAACCCAGACGATAGGGCGTTGTTTACTTCTGCGACCAAACTTGTCACGATTATAGTTATTGTTGCGGAAGGTACACTATATGGTGCAAGCGTTTATGGAGGGTTAGTAGCCCAACCCGAATTTGTAGCAATCGTCATTGCTCAGTTGATAGGTGCTAGTTTGATAGTCATGCTGCTAGATGAGTTGGTGCAAAAGGGATGGGGATTAGGATCGGGTATTAGTCTTTTCATAATGGCTGGAGTAGCTCAGGGTATATGGTGGGCGGTATTCAGTCCTATTCCAGCGCCAGATGGAGGAAGTGTTGGTATAGTTCCTTTCATGGTGGAATCAGCTATAAACGGCGATTTCCAGGAAGCATTTTTCAGGTCGGGACAGCTGCCAAGTATCTTTGGCCTCATAGTCACTAGTCTGGTATTGGCTGCGCTTGTGTATGTCCAGGGAATTCACATTGATATCCCTATCGTATCGACTAAATATAGAGGATTTAAAGCAGTTTATCCTATCAAGTTGCTGTATACTTCAAACATTCCGGTTATACTGGCGTCAGCACTTTTAGCCAATGCTGTGTTTATCGGCCAAATGATGTGGGCAAATTATAATCCCCAGAATTCTAACCCCGCTTTCAACTATGTGGCGCAATATGATCCTGAGAATCCACAAAGTCCCACTGGAGGATTGTTGTATTATACGACTCCTCCAAGGAGTTTTGAAGCTGCAGCTCAAGATCCTTTAC
>Ga0105104_10002633_pt1 | contig 12995 bp, 11 predicted proteins | sample PPLLaktember2015_3_FD_87034 | JGI IMG/M metagenome (GOLD analysis project Ga0105104, IMG submission 87034) | Freshwater sediment microbial communities from Prairie Pothole Lake near Jamestown, North Dakota, USA - PPLs Lake P7 Core (6) Depth... | ecosystem: Environmental > Aquatic > Freshwater >...
AAAGACTCCTTGCAGGACGGATTGCAGAAATAGTAGGTCTTGCCTTCGTGCTCGCTCGTCAAAGAGCCCGCTTTGGCGGGATCCACGCTCATGCCGCAGACGGGATCAATGTGTTTGGTGTCCTTTGATGGCTCTGCTTTGTGCTCCATCGTGTGCGGCTCTGAGGTCTTTGCTTTTGACAGGTAATGCTGGGGATCCTTGTCGAAGGACTCCTTGCAGGACGGATTGCAGAAATAGTAGGTCTTGCCTCCGTGTTCGCTCTTGGAGACGCCCTCTTTGGCCGGGTCCACGGTCATGCCGCAGACCGGGTCCAGCTCGCCAGCCGCCTGGTAACCCGACGCGAGCCCCTGGAGCCGGCTCTCAGAATCAATCAGGAAGTTACCGGAAACAACGATCCTGTCGCCCGCTTTGAGGCCATCCAAAATCTCGATTCGGTTATCCATTCTCCAACCGGTTTCGACGTGCCGTGGCTCGAACACGCCGTCACCAAGGTCTACAAAAACGGTCTTGTGAATTCCGGTATCGAGAACCGCTTCCGAAGGGACAGTGAGCGAGGCGGGCAGATTCAGCGGGAATTCGACGTCCACGAACATGTCCGGCCGAAGCACGTGCCTTGGATTATCGACTTCAAGCCGTACTTTGAGCGTCCGGGATGTTGAATCGAACTGAGGGAGCACGTCACTGACCCGGGCGGTGAAGCGCTCCCCCATCTGGGGATGGCTCACTTTGGCCTTGGCGCCGGCCCGGACGTAGCGCGCTTCGTTTTCGTACAGGTCGGCGTAGATCCACATTCGGTCCAGCTCAGCAATGCGAAATAGTTCTTCGCCTTTCTCGAACCTCAACCCCGCCGAAACTTCGCGAAAGACGACGAAACCGTTTGTCGGCGCACTGATCACTATATTGCGAGTCACGTGCCGGGTTCGCTTCATCTCGTCTATCTGCGGCGTATCCGCCCCCAGCCCGCGCAAAGTATCCTCAAATGTCTGCACAGTCCGCTCGGTTCCGGGCGCTCTCCTGTCCAGATTCAATAAAGAGGCGACGTAGTTTTGCCCGGTGACAAAAAAATCGGGCGTGTAAAACGATGCAAGCGGCTGTCCTTTCTTTACAAAACTTCCGGTGGTGACCGGAAACACTTCCTGGATCCAGCCGTCCGCTGCCGCCTTTATTTTGTAGAGGCGGTTCTCATCGGCGGCGACCCTTCCGAGAAGGCGGATCGTGCGTGCGCTGGATGACCGTTCCACGACGCCGGTGCGCACGCCGATAATTTGCTGCTTGTCGGCACTGATGTGGATAGTCCCGGGCGGCAGAGATGGCTTGGCCTTTTCGCCTGCTGCTTCTCCGCCGGCATAAACAGGTTCCAGCTCCATCCCGCAGCAGGGCGCCGTGCCGGGTTTGTCGGATTTGAAGCCCGGGTGCATCGGGCAGTGGTAATAGAGGAGTGTCTTTGCGCTCTCTGCCGATGTGCCAGGTCCGGACCGCTTGCTGTTCCATCCTGTCACTGTGTAAAAAGCGATGATGATAAGTATCGCCGCGACTAGGTAACCGAGCCTTTTCATATGGTAATTCTCCGCGAAGCAAACCGAGTCTATCACGCTTTTTGACCGCTTCAGGGCCGATTGACTGTCCGGTAGGACCAGATTGACTGTTTTGATTAAGTTATTGGAATTATCTACTTAGAAGGAGGTGCGCTCGAAGGCCGGAAGGAAAGGTTGTCGACCGCTAACCCAACTTCCGAATTCGGAAGTTGGGCTAAATCGGCGCGGGCCAAGCGAGAACGAACCATGCAACGGGCAAACTGGCTTAACCGGTGAACGGCGAACCGTTAACCGTATTACTGGCTCTTGATGGTGCCGCGGCTGATGCCGACCGCGTCCATTCCGATGAGGTGGCCGTAGATCTTTCCGAATGAGACGTCCGCCTCGAACTTCACCGGCACCCGCAGATCATCAGCACTGTACCAGACCCTGAGGTTGCCGCCCTTGCTGAAGATTCTGCCGTTGGTGTTGATCTTCATGGCCCGAAACCGGCCAACTCCTGTGGTGACCGATTCCTGCTTTCCGACAATGACCTCCACCCGTCTCGCCTCGCCCTCGTCGATCAGGTGGGTATACAGTCTTTCTCCCGGTTGGAGGTCGCGCAGACGAGTGATGTAGAAGACGGATATGATATCGGTAAGCGGCTCCTTTATCCCGGCTGTCGTCTGGTTTTTCAGCTGCCGCGGGGGATTCTGGGAAACGTCGGACTCCCGGGCGACCAGCTTGTCTTTCTCGTAATCGAACAACAGCTCGAAGTCCCTCTGCCGTTTGCCTTCTCGGGTCTTCTTGACCAGTCGGTAGGAACGGAAAGTGTCCCGATCGAAAGTCGTCTCGAAGTAGTCCCGTACGTCAATTCGGGCGATCGCAGCCAGCCGGCCGTTCGAAATGGCGTCGACCTTCACGCGGTACACCGGCTTCCGGTCGAAGGTGGTTTCCTCCAGCCGGAATTCCAGCTCCCCGGCTTTGAATGCGGGAAGCAGGAACAAGGGTTTCCAGTTGACCTCGTAACGAAGCCGCTCATCGGCCTTGAAGGGCGCCGAATAGGCGGTCCCAGGGCTCAGGAAGGGCTTGAAGCTCCCGCTGGAGTAACTGAGGGCGGCACAAACCGCGGCCAGCCCTAGAACCGGGCCAAGCCGAATAATCGCCCGAGTGCTCACTTCCATATCATCTTGCCCCACATCAGGGCAGCAATCAGCAGGAAGCCGATAACCGCCTTGTACTCACGGTTAGAGATGACTTTGGCCCACTGAAAGTTGCCTTTACCCATGAGTCCGACGGGACGCGCGCGATTTCCGAATGCCGGCATAAACAGCGGTACATGCTCACGGTAGTCCCGAAACCGTTCCCCGAAGGCCGACTCGAGCTCGGCTTCCTCGCGCTTCATTACAGGCAAATAAATGAGGAAAAAGAGAACCAGGAACGCGCCCAGCAGCCAGGCGTTGGAACCCGAAAGCGTGAAGCCGAGTCCCATGATAAAGGATCCAAAATACAACGGGTTTCGAGTCCGACTGTAGGGACCTTCGGTGGCCAGTACGCGGCCCTTGTTCAGGTATCCTGAAGCCCAGACCCGCACCGCCAGACCCGCTGCCGCGACAACCAAGCCCACGAGCAGTAGGCGAGGCCGAGGAACGGCCCAATAAAGGAACGCCGCCGCATAGACGAACCCGAGAGGCACCCTGACTCTCTGCAGGTTCATCACTGGCTGATCCTCCGCCTCACCGCCTCGAACACTTCTTCGGCCGTTATCTCCATGCAGATGAACTTGTTGCACGTTCTTTTGTAGCAGTCGGAGCAGGGAAGTTGGCGTCGCACGGTGATATCGGCTGGATTGAAGGGGCCGTTTCGCCAGGGAGAGGTCGGTCCGAGCACGGCAACTGTCGGGGTGCCCATGGCTACAGCCAGGTGCAGCGGGCCAGTATCGCCCGACACCATGAGACGGGCGCGTCGACACAGGACAGCCAGTTCAAACACGTCGGTCGCGAAGCCCTCGACCGGTAGCCGGGCGCAAGTCCGCACCTGTTCAACCAACGTTTCCTCGCCTGGTCCGAACGTGAGCAAGACTTCTAATTTCAAGCGCTCCCGAATCAGGTCCGCCAACCGGGCAAAACTCTGGGGCGGCCAGAGTTTCGTGACCCAGCCGCCGCCAATGTTCAGGACAACGAAGTCCGAGAGAGTGCGTGCGGCAAGCTCCTCGTCTACGCGGTTTACGGATTCCTCAGGAATGTCGAGCGGAATGCGAGGGTCGATCCCGGTGGGAAGTGAGGCAACACTCGCGAGCAGGCTGCAATTCAGTTGAATGGCATGAAGTTTTTGGCCGTTCGGTGACACCCTGTCGGAGTAAAACCAGGCGGCGCCCTTCTCTCGCGTCAACTGCGAATCAAAGCCAACGAGTCGCCCAGGACGCGAAAGGCGGGCAAGCAGTGCAGATTTCAGTAGTCCCTGAAAATCTATGGTGACGTCGAACCGCTCGCGCCGAACGGCGCGCAGAGTTGCCATCAGCCGTCTGGACGATGGTACAGCGCCCCCATTGCGGAGCGCGAGCCCCCAGATCTTATCGATTCCCGGAACCCGCTCCAGAAGCGGGACGAAGGCCCGCTCAGCCAACCAGTGAATCTCGATTTTCGGTTCCAGTCGGCGCAAGGCCTGCTGCGCCGGGATGACGTGCAGAATGTCACCCAGCGAGCTGAGACGCACAAACAGGACTTTGCGGATGGGGCCGGTTACGGTCATCTTTGCTCCGCAATCCTCTTGAGGTACTCTCGGGTCGAGTGGTCCTTCGGATCTCCGACAATGGCTACCCGGCCACCGTACGAAAGGACCGTAGCTCGCTCCGGGACGGTCTCCGCAGCGTAGTCGGTCCCTTTTGCGTGAACGTCAGGTTTCAGCTCAAGCAGGATTCGGTCCACCGTCGAGTCGTCGAAGAGTAATAAGTAATCGACGCACGAAAGCGCCGAGAGAATCTCCGCCCGCTCCGCTTCCGGCATCAGTGGGCGGTCCGGGCCCTTCAGGTGACGCACCGAGCAGTCCGAATTCAAACCGAGAATCAGGCAGTCGCCCAGAGAGCGCGCGGCTTCCAGGTACCTGATGTGCCCCACGTGCAGCAGATCGAAGCAGCCATTGGCAAAAACCACGGTCGCGCCCGTGCCGTGCAAATCGCCAACGATGCCTTTGAGCTCCTCCAGCGACTTAAGTTTTGGAAGTAGGTTCATGGTCACTCGTGTTTGGTTGCCGACGGTCACCTGATTCCGTATTCCAGATTCATCAACTCTAAGAACCCGCTCACTCCTCTGAAAAACGCTGCGTGCGCGGCTCTGAAAACCCCGGTTGTGTTTCCGCATTCCGCGTTCCGCATTCGTCAGGGCCGGGAAAGGATCCATTGGACCGCGTCCAGCAGGTCTTCGGCTATATGGTCGGGCGCCGGAGTCTCCTTGTCTCCCCGTCTCCTTGTCTGGCTGTCCCCTTGCTTCTCCGCTGCCTCTGCACCGTAACCGGTTCTCACAAGGACAGAAGCACATCCGGCCCGGTGGGCTGTCTCAATGTCGGTGGGCTTGTCGCCGATCAGATAGCTCCGGCTCAAGTCGATGTTGAGATCCCTGGCCGCAGCCAACACCATCCCGGGATTGGGCTTTCTACAGTCGCACTCGCGGCTGAAGCTCGCTACCGGGGCATTCGGGAGGTGGGGGCAATAGTAAAACCGGTCAATTCGGGCCCCCTGGTGTTCCAAGTCTGCTTGGAGCGCCGCGTGAATGGAGGAGATTGCGTCTTCGTCCAGAATGCCGCGCGCGACCCCCGACTGGTTCGTTACCACGACAACCAGTCTACCTGATTGGTTTAGCAGTCGGATAGCTTGGGCGGCTGACGGGTAGAGTTCCATGTCCTCGACCCGACGCAGGTAACCGGCGTCGTGGATGATGGTGCCGTCCCGGTCGAGGAAAACGCCCGGTCTGGCGGCCGATTGCGTGGATCCTTCGGGCTGCTGCAGCGGGATACTAGGCATGGCGGAGGACGGAAAGCGCTACCTCGTAAACTTCGTCTACCTCTATTGCTTTGAAGCAGCGCAGATCAAGTGGGCATTCTCGCAAAAGGCACGGACTGCATTCAACATGTTTGTGGATGATGCGGGCTTTCCTGCTGTACGGGCCGGTGGCGATTTCATCAGTGGACCCAAAAAGCGCTATCTGCGGCGTGTCTAGTGCTGCAGCCAGGTGCATCGGCCCTGAGTCGTTGGTCACGAACAACTGCGAAAGCGAAAACAGTCCCATCAGCGTCGGCAGGTCGGTAGCTCCGGTCATGATCGCTGCAGTCGACCGCATCTTGGCCGAAATCCGCTCCGCGATTCCCCGCTCACCCTCGCTTCCTATGATTACCACCTGAGCTGAACGGTTCTGGACGAGCCGATCGCCGAGTGAGGCATAGCGGTCAATCATCCAGCGTTTGGCTGATCCGAAATATGCCCCCGGGTTCAGCAGCACCAGGGATCTGCCCGGCTGAATGCTGTATTCCGCCAGCAGACGCCTGGCCGACTCGACGCCCTGTTCGGTTGGTCTCAGGCTGATATCCGGCCGGAAGTGTACGTCCGAAAGGTAATTCTTGGGGGACAACCCGGTCTGGTGGAGAAGATCCAGGTAGTAGAAGACCTGGTGCCGGTTCAGTTTCTTGATGCGTGGTTTCGCCCGTCGAGTCAGAAGAAATCGGCGGCCGTCCGTCGAGTACCCGGCCCGGTCGGGAATTCGAGCCAGGAAGGCCACGAGCGCCGCCTCAAAGGCATTCTGGAAAAGAATAGCCTGATCGCAACTCCGGACCTTGCCGATCATTGACCGCACTTGCTGGAGTTGGCTTTCTCCCGGGTCAACCGGATGAACCTCGTCAACCAGCCCTTGGTTCTCGAACAGGCCCGCGACCCAAGGACGGGCGATCAGGAGGAGCCGGCTTTCAGGCAACAGGCGTCTGATCTCTCGAAGTGCGGCGACGGACATCACCGCGTCCCCGATCCAGTTGGTGCTCCTGATGAAAACCCGATGTGGCATAAAGATGAGTGGTAGTCTAGCATTTTGAAGCGTCGAAAGGACCTGATCCACGAACGACGGCGACAAATGGGCGGCGCCGTCCTTCGTGTTACAACGTGACAATTGATCGCGTGTGGAGTTGAATGTTGCGCCTCGGGACACTCCGGGCTCACGCGCTGGAAGACATCAGAACCGCAAGCGAAGCGCGCGGGCCGAGACAGTTACCGGGCTTCAGGAACTCTGCCAGAACTCCGTCTCAGCCGGTACGTGTTCGGGCCCGCGCGCTTCGCTTGCGGTTCTGATGTCTTTCACCGCTTGAGTTTCGCCGTCCCCACCAACGCTCCTTCGGAATCCGCTGTCTTTTGGTTGCGGCTACGCCGCGCTGTGTCCGTTCGTGTCCTTCGTGGATCAGGTCCTTTCGAATGCCACACGCACTTCCTCCAGGAACAGACGCGCGAAATGCTCGTCGTCGTCCGGTTTGGCAGCAATGTTGAACGAGAAGAAGGTTCCCGAATCGAGCGGCAGCTGCTGCAGCCTGACGGCATCTTTTTCGGTCGTGATGATCGCCTCGGCGCCAGTTGACCGCATAATCGCGACCGCCCTGTCAACGTCCTGTTGAGAGAAGGCATGGTGGTCCCGGAACGTGAGGCTGTCGACAACGACGCAGCCGTAATGGGCAAGATCCGTCAAAAATACGGCCGGATTGCCGATTCCAGACAGCGCGATCACACGCGCCCCCTGGAGACGGCGAATTGCCTCGGTCTCGCCGGTTCGGACATCGGTCAGGGAGACGGCATCGTGGTAGAAATACCAGATCGGCGCGGTGCGGTTGCGACGCCTGATCTCGAGCTCCAGGTCGTCGCTTTCCTCGGCGAGGTGTGCCCGAGTTACCGCAATAATGTCCGCTCGGACTATGGCGGAGGTCGGTTCCCTGAGGCGTCCGACCGGGAGCACCAAACCGTTGTCGAAAGGATTCGTCGCGTCGATCACCAGGATGTCGAGGTCGCGGCAAAGCTGCAGATGCTGGAAACCGTCGTCCAGCAGGTAGACAGCCTTGGGGTCATCCAGCCCGGCAAGTTGTGCGCCGGCGTAGCGGTTCTTCCCGACGACAACCTTGCTGCCGGGTAACGAACGGGCCAGCAGGAACGGCTCGTCGCCGCACTCGGACGGGGTCGAGCGCAGGCCGCCGCTGTCTGAGACAAGCAAATTAGTGTGCTCGGCGCTGCCTTTGTACCCCCGGCTGAGGATCACTGGATGGTAGCCGCCCTGCACGAGGGTTTTCGCAAGAAGGATGACGAGCGGCGTCTTCCCGGTTCCTCCCAGGGTCAGGTTGCCCACGCTGACGACCGGTCTGGGCAGCCGCCGGGCACGCAGCACGCCCCGTCGGTAGAGCTCCCCGCGCGCCCGGACAGCTAATAGATAAGGTAATGAAAGTAAGTACTTCATCATTACCCCTCTTTTTCCTCTCCCAGCGCCTGTCGGATCAGCTCGAGTGTCCGCTTGAGCGCTCCCTGGTTTTCCCGAACCACTTTGCGCGCGTTTGTTGAAAGCCATTTGCGGGCGGCGGGGTCCTGTATCAAATCACGCAGGCGAGCGATCAACTCCTCCGTCGACTTGACCTGCAGTGCCGCGTACGACTTCACGAATGTCTGCGAGATCTCCGCGAAGTTCCCCATGTATGGACCAAATACGATGGGTTTCCCGAAGTGAGCCGGTTCGATTGGGTTCTGGCCCCCGGTGTCCACCAGGCTGCCCCCGACGAAGACAAGATCCGCGATCTGGTAGACGTAGGCAAGCTCGCCGATGGAGTCGAGAATGATGACGTCCGGTGCGCTCTTTGTCTGGTGTGCGATTTCCGAACGTCGGATCAGGCGCAATCCCGCCTGCTTGAGCAGTGCGGCGATCTCGTCGGAACGGTGCGGGTGACGAGGCGCCAGCACCCACCGCAGGGCTGGGAAGTCGCGTCGGAGCTCGGTGTAAGCCCTGAGCAACAGTGCTTCCTCGCCCTCTCGCGTGCTGCCGCACAGCCAGATCATCTCGTCGCCCGACACACGCAACGCGCCGGCGACTCGCTCAGCGAGGCGCGTCTTCCCCTGGTCCGGTGTCAGCTCGTAGTCGTATTTCAGGTTCCCGGCGAGATGAACTCGATCGGGCGGCGCGCCCAGCTCGAGCATTCGCGACCGATCCTGGCGCGATTGCATGCTCAGGTGGTCGAACTGAGCGAGCAGAGGCGCAACCAGGCGGCGGAATTTTCTATAGCGGCGAAAGGACCGGTCCGAAAAGCGTCCGTTAATTAGCATCAGCGGGATGCGTCTACGCCGAACGGCTGAGATGAAATTGGGCCAGATCTCGGTCTCGGCGACAACGACGAGCGCTGGACGAAGTCGGCGGAGGCACCGCCGGCACGCGGATTGAAGGTCGAGAGGAAAATAGAAAACCGAGACGCTTGTACCGAACAACTTTCGGGCCAGGCTATTCCCGGTTTCGGTAGTCGTCGAGAGAAATACCGCCTTTCCTTGAGCCACCAGTGCGGAGATCAGAGGCCGCACCGCGTTAACCTCACCCACGGAGACTGCGTGAATCCAGACGCGCTTCGCCCCGTCGGCCGTCCCCGGAGGAGGAGCGGGACAGCTGCCCAGCCGCTCGCGCAGGTGCAGCCCGCGCCGCTCTCGCCGTGCGCGCCGAACATAGTGCGGCAGGTACGCGACCAGGGCGAGCAGGTAGACCAGCGAGTAGAACGGCAAAAAGAAACGCACCATTGAAACCTGTCTCGAAATAGTTCATCCTAATACCGGACCGTTGCTCCTGCAACCGCAGGGGATTCCACCCTTTAAATTTGGTTTGTAGTTTGGCCAAGGGGTTGCTAGAATAAATCCTCTCGCGGCTTGACAGGTGTGCATTCCGTCAGCTAAGATTCGAGGCTCGTTATTTGACAGTTTGCTCAAATAGAGAATGATGCCTCGGCATCATTTTTTATTTTAAGGAGATCGGGAGTGCCAACGTTCAACCAGCTAGTTCGCAAAGGAAGGCAGCGCGTCAAGGTCAAGACGAAAAGCCCCGCGCTGCAGGGATGCCCGCAGAAGCGAGGGGTATGCGTGCGCGTCTACACCCAGACGCCCAAGAAGCCCAACTCCGCGTTGCGGAAAGTGGCCCGTGTGCGTCTGACCAATGGTATCGAAGTGACTACCTACATTCCCGGAATTGGTCACAACCTGCAGGAGCACTCGATCGTGCTCATCCGCGGGGGACGCGTCAAGGATTTGCCCGGCGTCCGTTACCACATCATCCGCGGGACCCTGGATGCAGTCGGGGTCGAGGGCCGCAATAAAGGTCGCTCCAAGTACGGAGCCAAGAGGCCCAAGGGATAGCGAACTTCTGGTTAAGAAAAGCTGCACTGACTGGCTCTCTGCAGCTTGTTTTGTTTCTGGAGCAACAGATGCCAAGGCGAAGAGAGGTACCGAAACGAGAGGTTCTGCCGGACTCGGTTTATAACAGCGAGTTGGTGACGAAGTTCGTGAACAAGGTCATGGAGCGAGGGAAGAAAAGCACCGCCGAGGGCATCTTCTACAGCGCCATGGAGTTGATCCGCGAGCGGACCAGCGAAGATCCGATGAAGATCTTCAAAAAGGCCCTGGATAACGTCAAGCCCATCCTGGAAACCAAGTCGCGCCGGGTCGGCGGATCCACCTATCAGGTCCCGATGGAAGTCAGTCAGAGCCGACGAACCTCGCTTGCCATCCGCTGGATTGTCAGCTATTCGCGGCAGCGGGGCGAGAAGACGATGACCGAGAAGCTGGCCGGGGAAGTTCTTGATGCGGCCAACAATCGGGGTGGCTCAGTGAAGAAGAAGGAAGACGTCCACCGGATGGCGGATGCCAACAAGGCGTTTGCCCACTACCGGTGGTAACTTAGAAGACCAACCCCGAGGATGCGGCTCCAAGTATCGTATCCTCCGTCCCATCAGGGTTGTCAGCATTTTTCGATTGTAGAGCTCGGCCTCCGACAGGGGTTCGGGCTGTCCGTGCGTCAGCAGGGGGCTGGGGCCCGTGCCTCCGGACGGTGTTGTGCACCTGCCCGGAGACCGACCGTAAGTTAGTCAGTCGGTCAGTTGGTCAGCAGTATCTCGAGGAGTTTTAAGCGTGCCGCGTACAGTTCCGTTAGAGAAAACGCGAAACATCGGAATCATGGCGCATATCGACGCCGGGAAGACGACGACTACCGAGCGGATTCTCTACTACACGGGTATCACATATAAGATCGGCGAGGTCCATGAGGGAACTGCGACCATGGACTGGATGGCCCAGGAGCAGGAGCGGGGCATCACCATTACCTCGGCTGCGACCACCTGTTTCTGGAGCGGCGTGCGGATCAATATCATCGACACGCCCGGCCACGTGGACTTCACCGCCGAGGTAGAGCGCTCCCTTCGCGTCCTTGACGGCGCTGTCGCTGTCTTTGATGCCGTTGCCGGAGTCGAGCCCCAGTCGGAGACCGTCTGGCGCCAGGCCGACAAGTACAGCGTTCCCCGCATTGCCTTCATGAACAAGATGGACCGCCCCGGTGCAGACTTCTTCGCCTCGATGGAATCGATGAAGAAGCGCCTTTCCGCCACTCCGGTCCCGGTTCAGATCCCTCTTGGTGCCGAAGACAAGTTCGAAGGTGTCATCGATCTGATCAGGATGAAGGCTGTCTCCTATACGCAGGCCACTCTTGGCGGCGAATTCAGCGTCGGCGATATTCCTGCCGAGTACCAGGCAAAAGCCGAGGAGTGGCGCGAGAAGATGATCGAGTTGATCGTCGAGGTGGATGACCACCTGATGGAAAAGTATCTGGCGGGAGAGCCGCTGACCGAACAGGAGATCCATGGCGCGATCCGCAAAGGAACGATCGGCCTACGTTTTACGCCGGTCGTATGCGGTGCCGCCTTCAAGAACAAAGGCGTCCAGCAGCTGCTGGACGCCATTGTGAGTTACCTTCCGTCCCCCCTCGACATCCCCCCGGTTCAAGGAATCGACCCCAACAAAGAACAATTGGTCACCCGGAAAGCGGACGATTCCGAGCCGTTCGCCGCCCTGATCTTCAAGATCATGACGGACCCCTTCGTCGGGCAGTTGGCATTTCTTCGCGTGTACTCGGGGTCCGTGAAGTCAGGCTCCACCGTTTACAACATGACGCGCAAGCGCGACGAGCGAATCGGGCGGCTTCTCAAGATGCACGCCAACAAACGCGAGGAAATCTCCGACGTCTATGCCGGGGATATCGCTGCGGCTGTCGGCCTGCGCGACGTCACGACCGGCGACACCATCTGCGCCAAGGGCCACCCCATCGTCCTCGAGGCGATGGAGTTCCCGACGCCCGTCATTTCGGTTGCGATTGAACCGAAGACCCGCGCGGATCAGGACAAGCTGGGATTCTCGCTGGCCAAGCTGATGCAGGAGGATCCAACCTTCAAGGTGCACACCGACCCCGATTCCGGACAGACAATCATCTCCGGGATGGGCGAGCTTCACCTGGAGATCATCGTCGACCGGCTCTTGCGCGAATTCGACGTTTCCGCAAACGTCGGCAAGCCACAGGTCGCTTACAAAGAAACCATTACGAAGTCGGCCGAGGCGGAGGGTAAGTACGTCCGCCAAACGGGCGGACATGGCCAGTACGGTCACGTCAAGATCCGTGTGGAACCGTCGGAGTCTGGTGAAGGGCTCGAATTCGAGAACGCTATCATAGGCGGCAAGATCCCCCGGGAGTTCATTAACCCGATCGAAAAGGGGATCGAAGAAGCCATGGAGAGTGGTGTTCTGGCCGGCAACAAGGTCGAAGGGGTGAAGGTGACCTTGTTTGACGGGTCCTACCACGAGGTCGACTCGTCCGAAATTGCTTTCAAAATCGCCGGCTCGATGGCGTTCAAGACCGCGGCGGCAAAAGCCGGCCCCGTTCTTCTCGAGCCGATTATGCGGGTGGAAGTTGTGGTCCCGCAGGAGTACATGGGCGAGGTTATCGGCGACCTGAACGGTCGGCGGGGCAAGATTGCTCATATGGAGCCCCGGGGGAGCAGCCAGGTGATCACGGCTCACGTCCCCCTCGGTGACATGTTTGGATATGCGACGACTTTGCGGTCGCTCAGCCAGGGTCGAGCGACCTACAGCATGCATTTCGAGCGTTACGAGCAGGTTCCAAAACAGATCGCTGATGAGCTCGTGGCTCGTGCACAGGGCAGGCTTATAAACAGTCCGACGGGCAGATAGAAAGTCCAGAGAGTCAACTATGGCGAAAGAGAAATTTTCGAGGACGAAGCCGCACGTAAACATCGGGACGATCGGGCACGTGGATCATGGGAAGACGACGCTGACGTCGGCGATCACCATGGTGCTGGCCAAGCAGGATCCGACGATCCTGGTGCGGTCGTTTGATTCGATCGACAACGCTCCGGAAGAGAAGGAGCGTGGTATCACGA
>Ga0105104_10002635_pt1 | contig 12988 bp, 14 predicted proteins | sample PPLLaktember2015_3_FD_87034 | JGI IMG/M metagenome (GOLD analysis project Ga0105104, IMG submission 87034) | Freshwater sediment microbial communities from Prairie Pothole Lake near Jamestown, North Dakota, USA - PPLs Lake P7 Core (6) Depth... | ecosystem: Environmental > Aquatic > Freshwater >...
ATACCGCCAGCACAAGATTGATTCTAACAGCCGGCGGACCAGGAAGCGACCCCGCCGATGCCTCATCAGCCGCCGGTCACGTGATCGAAGCATTCGGAAATTTCGTAGCAGGAGGTTCGCTCGCCGTAGGACTGATCAGCTTCATGATCCTGATCGTAATTCAGTTCGTAGTCATCACCAAAGGCGCAACGCGTATTTCCGAAGTCGCCGCCAGATTCACCCTCGACGCCATGCCCGGAAAACAAATGGCAATCGACGCCGACCTCAACGCCGGCCTTATCACCGAACAGCAGGCCAACGAAAGAAGAACAAAAATTGTCAAGGAAAGCGAATTCTACGGCGCAATGGACGGCGCCAGCAAATTCATCCGCGGCGACGCCAAAGCGGGCCTGATTATCACCGGGATAAATCTCGCCGGCGGTATCGCGATGGGTTATTTTAACGGCCTTTCCTTAATGTCGGCCGTCAAAATGTACAGCATACTTTCAATCGGCGACGGCTTAGTCAACCAGATACCGTCGGTGATAATCTCTATAAGCTCGGGATTTCTCGTTACGAAAATCTCCTCGCAGCACAGCGTTGGCCAGGACCTCGGCAGGCAGTTCCTCAAAGGCGGCGAGCAGCTTTCCATCGCGTCATTCATAATCGCGTCTCTTGCCCTCGTGCCGGGATTGCCCAAACTACCGTTTTTGATTCTCGCTGCCGGCACAATGTTAATCGGCAGATTCGCCTCGAAAGGCAAATCCCCCGGCCAGAAAAAACCGCTGGCCGACGGCCAGAAAAGCAAAGAGCAGGAGCAGCCCGTCGAAGAATTACTCGACGTTGACCGTATTTCAGTCCTCGTAGGCGTCCGGCTTATCTCGATGGTTGACCCGCGAAAAGGAAGCCAGCTTTTTGACCGCATCGGCGCTTTACGTCGAAGATTCGCACAGCAATTAGGCCTCATTATCCCGCTTGTGCGTCTGCGCGATAATATCAACCTCGAACCCAACGCCTACGAAATCCGCCTGTCGGATCTGGCCGTAACAAGGGGCCGGCTTGAGCCGGATATGCTCCTGGCGATGGATTCGGGAACGGTGCAGACAAAAATCAAGGGTATCGAAACCGCGGAACCTGTTTTCGGTTTGCCTGCCCTGTGGATAAAGCCGCAGGATAAGGAAAAAGCAGAGCTTAGCGGCTACACCGTTATCGACCCGGAATCGGTTTTCATAACGCATCTCGCTGAGACGCTCAAAAAGCACGCCTTCGAGCTGCTCAGCAGGGAAGATGTTCAGCTTTTAGTTGACCGGCTTCGCAAAATTCAGCCCTCGCTTGTCGGCGACGTCCTCGCGACCGACGGCCCCGTATCAATCGGCCTGCTTCAGAGGGTTTTAAGAAACCTCCTGAAAGACCAGATTCCCGTCCGGGAGCTTACGACGGTAATCGAGACGCTGTCCGAGTACGCACCCAAGAGCAAAAATCCCGCAGTGCTGACGGAAATGGTTCGCAAGTCGCTTTCCCGGACCATAACCGACCGTCTCAAAGACGAAAGCGGAAAAATCCCCGCAATAACCTTGGAGCCGGCGACCGAGCATCTTATGCTAAACAGCATAAAACAGGACACCGAGACGATAACCCTCGCGATGCCCGCCCAGGTAACGATGGACGTAAGCAGGAAAATCGCCCAGGCCTGGAGGCAGGTTATGGATAAAGGCAAAGACAGGGTTGTTTTACTTTGCGATTCGCGGTTGCGTCCGGCGTTATCGGATATGTTATCGAGAAGCGTGCCTAATTTGCCCGTGGCTGCCTATGATGAAATCATCCTCGGAACCGAAGTCGAGCCGTTGGAGACGGTTTCCGCTGAACAGCCGCAGCTTTCGACATCAACGGCGCCGGTCAATCATCAGCTCGTAGGAGCAGTGCAATGAAATTATCAACCAATGAAATAAACAAGGACAATTGATTATGCTCATACACGTACGACCGATAGCGATAAGTTTGGCGGTAACGGCATTTTTCGCCGTCAGCTTCATCGGGCTTTTTTACGGATTGACGCCCTTTACCTGCTGCAAGAGGGCATTTTTATGCGCCGCCGCCATTTATCTGGCAGCGTCGATTGCGGTAAATATCGTCAACGCGATTTTGACAAGCGCTATTATCGAAAGCCACACCAATAAACAAAAGGAAACACAACGTGCCGGCTGAAACAGACAGTTTGATTGACCAGAAAAAGGCGGAAACCGTCAGCGCCAACGGCCATCTCAAGGTCGCAAAGCGGGCCTACGACAGCCAGAAAAAACCCGCGGCGCCTGCCCTCGACGAGCAGCAGATTGCCCAGTATTTACCGCTTGTCCATAAAATCGCCCAGCGTGCCGGCACTTATCTGAGGCCTCCCCTGACTTATGACGACCTCGTCTCTGCGGGCACGGTTGGCTTAGTCAAGGCAGCACGGGATTTCGACCCGTCGTTTAACGCTGAATTCAAGACCTATGCTTATATAAGAATCAAAGGGGCAATCCTCGACGAGCTTCGTGGCTGGGCCTTTATCCCGCCCAACGTAAATAAGCAGATTCGCCGGACGATGGACCTGACCGTCGAAATCACAAAACAGACGGGCGTCGCGCCGACCGAAACCGAATTGGCGGAAAAACTGGGCGTAACCATCGATGAAGTATATCAAACCCTCGATAACGCCCGCGCCCAGCAGTTCCTTTCGCTGGATGGCTCAGGCAAAGAAACACCCGCCCTTGCCAATATACTCTCAGAGCCAGACGCGCAAACCCCCGACGTGCAGCTCGAACAAACCGAGCTTGTAGAACACCTGGCCCAGGCCATTCAGCAGCTTGAGGAACGCCAGCGCCAGGTAATTTTGCTTTATTACCAGCAGCATCTCACAATGAAACAGATAGCTGAAGTTTTCGATGTAACCGAGCCGCGCGTCAGCCAGATGCACGCGGCCGCTTTATTCAGTTTGTTCTCGAAATTAAGGCAGTTCAATGATGCAGGACAATGATTACAATATTATCAGGCCGGTGGAAAACCTGCAGAATATCAACGCGATGAAACCGATTGACCGGGAAACCAGGAAACAGCAACGCCAGAACCGGCACAAACAGCACAGCGAGGAAATCGAAAAGCAGGTTGACGACGAAAACGCCGCGACAGGCGTCAAACCCGGCGAACAAAGCTCAATCGATTACCGCGCCTGAGAAAGGAATTATAAATATGACACATTCAGCAGGCAAAATTTTAAAAAGCAGCGACGTCGAGGTCGAAGGCCGGCTTCACCTCGATTTCGGACACCCTGCTCATCCGGCGCAGGCCTCCAAAAATACCGCAGGCCAGGCAGCCAAAGTCAGGATGCTCGAAAACCAGCTCCAATACGCCGTGATGGAAATTACCTGCCCCTGCGGCAGAAAGACCGTAATCAGGTGCGACTACGGCGAATCGGCGTCGGTAAAAAATCCTCAATCGAAACCTGAAGCGGCTTTACCTAAGAAACAATAAACGGAGAACAAATATGTCATTGAAAGCAAAAATTATCATACTGATGGCAACTGCCCTGATACTGCCTTTCGCCGGCTGTTTCCACGGCGAAAACCCCGGCGAAACACGCCAATTGAGCAGCCGGCCAATAACAATCCAGCAGCCCACGGCGGTGGAATCAGCGATAGCGCTATCCGACAAATACGCGAAACTTTCCGATGAGGCCTCGGCTTTGAGACAGCAAAAACAGACGCTCGAAGCGGAAAACAAACGTCTCAAAGAGGAAATGCAGGCCTGCCGGACTAAGCTCGATGAGGCACAAAAAGAATTGAGCGAGGTTAACGACCTGATGGTCGAGATGCGGCTGGAGCTGAATAACTGGAAAACAGACGTGCTTGGTTTTCGCGGCGAGATGCGCGAAGCCGAAAAAGCGCAGTTGGAAGCGCTTTTGAAAATCCTCAAGCTTATGGGCGGAGAGGTTAATCAGGCGGCGGACCTGCAGCCGGCTAAAGAGGAACAAAAATGAACCGGAAATCAATAACAATCCTGTTAATACTTTCGTCAGCGATTATAACGGGCTGCTCAAGACAAGGCATATCAACGCACGCGGCTAATCCCGTCGAGTCGGTCAATCTTCAAACAATCAGGACGCTTTGTCTGGTCGAATTATATAACAGCACCGCTTACCCGCAGGTTTCCGCGGACGTTACCGATTCGCTTTACCAGGCGCTTCAAAAAAAGAATATATCGGGCTTGTCTTTACTTCGTCAAAACGAGGCCGTCTGGCGAAACCTGCCTATTGCCTCCGGCTCGTCTTACACGCTCGAACAACTGCTCGAAATGCGTAAAATCATCGGCGTCGATGCCGTATTGACCGGCACGGTTACAAGCTATGCGCCTTATCCGCATATGTCGATGGGGCTTCAAATCAAACTTGTTGACTTAAGAGACGGCCAGGTTGTTTGCTCAATCGACAAAATGTGGGATACAGCCGACAAGGCCACCGAACAGAGGATAAAAAAATATTACGAAAAACAGCTCCGCAAGGGTTTTGCCCCGCTAAACGAACAGTTAGCTTCGCTTAGCTCGATAAACTTTGTAAGGTTCGTTACTTATGACGTAGCTGAGACATTGAAGCCGGAATAAGGGATATGCCTGAATCGGACGAAAAGAACATTATCGGCCTGAAACCGGCGGCTACTTTAGAAAAAACAAAAAAATATTTTTTATACCCTTAAGTTATTCGATAAATATACGAAAAGAAATCAGAACGATAATTATTCGGTAGTGATGCAATGATAGACAAAATAAATACAAATCAGATTCAGGATCGACTTGACGGCCCGACGCCGGGTCAGCCAAACCGCCCCAAACAGGCGGCAAATCAGCAGCCGGACGCTACACTGCAAATCGACTTTGGCCGGCTCATCGAACAGGCGACCAGGATGCCCGCGACCGATAATGAAGCCGTGCAAAGGGCTAAGGAGCTTCTGTTGTCGGGTCAGCTCGATAATCCCGCCAATATAAAGCAGGCCGCGGAAAATATCGTCAAGTTCGGAATATAAAGATAAAGAACTGCCGTGTCAGTCGTCCAGGGAAGGACGACGCATTGAGCTTACTGGATGAGCAAATCGGCCAGGAATTGTGTAAAGGGCTTCCCCAAACCCGGTTACCTTACCTGGCCTTTTTTATTTCTGTGTCGCAGGCATCTTGCCTGCGTTTTTAATTTAATTCGCGGGCGGGACGCCCGCGACACATTTCAGCCGCTTTTTCAGGCGTAATAATCGAGCTGCCCGCTTTCACGAATGAGGTTGTCGAACAGCTTATCTATATTAACAATTGCTTTTGGAATCATCGGCTTAGGTTTCGCAAGACAATCCTCGCCCCACGACTTAACAATTAGCAAGCCGCCGGCCGGGTAATAAATCTTCGTTTTAATAACTTTGCAGGAAATTTTCTTTTGCAATTACCTTTACCCCCTTATGATAACATTGTAGCCGATTTATGGTGTTAATTCAAGCAAAATCGGTAAGCTGGGCAAGCTGAGCCGTTGATATGCAGATGCCAAAAAGCAATCAGGGACTTTATAGGACAAAAGGCAAAACTGCCCTGAGAAATTCCTTTGCCCTCAGGAATCCCAAAGGGATTCCGAGGACTTAGCCCCGGGAATTCCTTGAATTCCACGGGGGAATTTCCAGGACTTTAGTCCCGGAAATCTTTCAGATTTCACGGGGCCGATGATTAAATTCAGGTGCTGATTATGAAAATTATCTCACAATGCCCCTTTTGCGGCCATACGTGGCTATTGGACGAAAGCGCAGCCGACAGGCGAATCCGCTGCCTAAAGTGTCTGCGTCTTTTCAAGGTGCCGAAACTGGATGAGGTCCCCAAAGCCGAAAAAGTAATCAAAGACGCCAAAGCAACCGTTTACGTTGACGAATCCGGCAAAACCTTCGGCTAAAAACTCTTTGGAGAACTAATATGACCGCTGATTTCAACGAGGAAAATAATACCCCAGGCCAAAACGAGGACAACCCTGAGCAGACCGAGGAAACCCCCTACCAAAAAATTCTTTCCGAAATCGATAACCAGCAAAACAAGCAAAAAAGCTGGGTGAAAAACATCGCTATTTTCGCGGTTTCCCTGCTCATATTTTTTCAGCTCGGGCTTTTTTCCAACGGCGTGCAAAGCGTCCTGAATCTCGTCCTCGTGCTGCTTATCCACGAGACCGGCCACATGCTCGGTATGAAATTATTCGGTTACCATAACATGCAAATGCTTTTTATCCCCTTTTTCGGCGCGGCTGTTTCCGGGGAAAGCCGAAACGTCGCGACTTACAAAAAAGCCATCGTCAGCTTACTTGGCCCCCTGCCGGGCGTAATAATCGGATGCGTTTTGCTATTGATGTATGCGGCAACGGGGCTTGCGACTTATTGGGGTCTTGCTACAATGTTTTTATTAATTAACGTATTCAATCTCCTGCCCTTTTATCCTCTCGACGGCGGCCGGTTCCTTTATCTGACCGTTTTTTCGAGAAATCGATACCTCGAATTGTTATTTAGAGTTTTCGCGGCACTGGCATTGATTGCAATCGGGCTGGCTTTAAGCTCCTGGCTGCTCGCTTTGCTTGGCCTGTTTAATCTTGTTGGCGTGCGAATTCCTTTTAAGCTGGCAAAGATTTCAAAAGAGGTAAGACAATCGGAACAATTTCAGGATTTATCTGAAGATTCCGAATCAATTCCTCTGAGTAATGCAATACCTATCATTGATAAAATATACGAATATTTTCCTCCGCCAATCAATATAAGCGCGGTGGCCGGCTACACCAGGCAAATCTGGGAAAAGGTTTCTATCAGGCCAAGCGGGATAATTTCCACTTCGGCGTTGTTTGTCGTCTATGCTGCGGGTTTCTTCCTGCCGATAGCCGCCCTGATAGGCGCGATGATAGTTTCAACCGCAGAGAGGAAAGGCCTTGTCGATACCAAACTTATCGAATACCAGAATCAGGACGGCTCAAAACGGCTGAAGGAACAAATGTACCTTGGCTCGAAACTTCACTCCGAAATTGAAGTTGACCCCAACAACTTTTTATACGACGGCAACGATGTAATATACGGGGATGCGAACAGCGTTATATACACATGCGCGTGGTCTCAGGGAATGCGTAACGGCGTGTCCCAGGCATATAATGATAACGGTGAGCTGATTCGCGTTACCGTCTATGACAAAGGAAACTTCGTATCGCGCAAAATCAACTCCGATGGTCAGTGGCAGGAAAAAAATTGGGACGAATTGTCTTTTTTAACAAAATGGCATATAAAAAGAGATTCCAAAGGTCCGCAAGGCCCATCGTCGAGGAGAATACAACAATGAAAAACAAAAAATCAGGCAATCGCAGAGATTTTATAAAATACGCGACGGGAGCGGCGGTATCGGGTACGATGCTGCTTGGCGGAATGGCGACGGCTCAAAAATCATCACAAAAATACCCGATTTTTGATGAGGTGGAAGTATTAGTAGTCGGGGGAGGGCCTGCGGGTATCGGGGCGGCGATGGGGGCGACTCGGGCGGGGGCAAAGACGCTATTGATTGAAAACCATTCGTTTTTCGGGGGCGTCGGCGCCTGGTGCGTCGGTATGCCGATTAATCAGATGAGGCCGATGGGAAAACCACGCTCGAAGATTCATGAATTAGTCATTACAAAGCTGCTCGCCCTCGGCAAACAGGCGGTCCGAATCAATCAGCATCAGCTTTTATGCAACGTCGATTACCTGAAAGTCGCAATAGCTGATGCCTTAGACGAAACCGGCTGCAAGTATCTCGTCGCTACCCGCGCGGTCGATTCAATCGTTGAGGATAATCGAGTCACTGGAGTCGTTATCGCTACTAAGAATGGCCTGATGACTAGCAAGGCCAATATGGTTATTGATTGCACGGGCGATGCCGATATTGCCTATTTTGCCGGCGCTGAAACGATGAAAGAAACGGGAAATCTTTCGCCTATGACCTTATGCCTGAGTGTTACCAACGTTGATAAGGAAAAACTAAGCCGGGTAAATATCAGGGATATGGTTCCAAAGGCCAAACAAAAATACCCGCTCCTGCCGCCTGAGTGGGGCCTGGTTCAGATTGACCACAGCCACAGCTACGTAATTAATCACGCCGGCACGCGCGGCTTCGCGGAATTGACCCTCGACGCCACCGACCCGAAGACCCGGACTTTCGCCGAGTGTATGAGCCGGCGACAGGTGCTTCAGATGATTGACGCGATGCGCGAATTCGGCGGCGAGGCATTGAAGGAGGTCGAGCTTACCGGAACCGGAACACAGGTCGGGGTGCGTGAAACGCGAAGGGTCAAGGGGCTTTATATTTTGACCGAGCAAGACGCCAAAAACGGCGCGCGGTTCGATGACGTTATCGCCTGGCGTTCAGGATACCTCGATATCGGCTTTGTGCGGTTCGAGCAGATGAAAATCCACGATGTGCCCTACCGGGCGATTGTGCCTGAGAAAATGGACGGTTTACTTACCGCCGGCAGGTGTATTTCCGCAACGCACGAGGCCGCCTCAGCGGGTAAATCAATGGGCAATTGCATCGCTCTCGGTCACGCCGCGGGAATAGCCGCCGCTATGGCAAACAAAAATCGGTGCCAGCCGCGAGAGGTTAACGTGGCGAAATTGCAGGACGCCCTGCGGGCTGAAGATGTTGACCTTGAAATCGGCCTTCGCGAGCAATCCGGCAGTATGCCTACTTAGCGCCGGATGTCTTTGTGGCTTTGGGAATGATATTGCCGTTGGGGTCGATGCCGAGGGCTTTTTCGATTCTGGCCAATCTTGTCGAAAGCTCGCCCAGCTTCACATCAATCGAATCCAGTTTCTGTGCTGCCGACTGGTTATCGACAAGATACGATTCCGACAATTCAACGTATCGCTCCATCAGTCGCTCGTAAGCGTCAATGGCGCGGGCGGCGTCGGACTTATACTCGGGCGTCGTTATCTCCTCGAAATTGTAGTTCCTGTGATTACCCGTAACCGATATCGCCAGCCGGGCGGCTATCAGACAAATCACAACACTCGCTATAACAGCTAAAATTCTTTTGCTTTTTTTCATAGTTTTTAATTCATACACACAGCGGCAAGGGCCTTAGTATTTTTCGCCGGCTTATGCTCTTTGGGCAGCGTAAACGAGAACGTGCTGCCCGCGCCCGGCGTTGACTGCACCCAGATTTTGCCGCCGTGGAATTCGATGATTTTTTTGGTTATCGTCAGGCCCACACCCGTGCTTTCGATATTTTCTTTCGGCGAGAGCGTCTGGAACATCCTGAAAATCCTGTCGAAGTGCTTTTCCTCAATTCCCGGCCCGTTATCCGTAACGCTGAATTTCCAGTAATTATGTTCATCGGTCCAATTGATAACAATCCTGCCGTCGGTTTTATCAATAAAGTTGACGGCGTTGCTTATCAGTTGGCAGAACACCTGCCTTATGCTGCTCCTGCCGCAAAAAACAACGGGAAGCTGCTGGCTTATCACGACGGTTATACTTTCAGGAATGTCTATCTCCGTTTTTATTTCTGAGATTATGTCGTTGAGGTCAACTTCGACGCTCCTTTCCCTGCGTGCGACCTGTGAATACTCCAGCACACCGTCGATGAGGTTATACATTCTCGTTACACGGGCGAGCAAAAGCTTTATATGCTCTTTACCTTCGTCGCCGAGCTTATCGCCGTAGTCGGTTGAAATCCAGCCGGCCAGCGCGCTAATACCCCTTAGCGGCGCCTTGAGGTCGTGCGAGGCGATATAGGCGAAATCCTTCAGCTCTTCGGTCGCCTGTTCAAGCTCGCCTAATAACTGCATCTGGACCTGCTCGGCCACCTTCAGCTCGGTTATATCCTGCAATAAGCCGTCGTATGACTGAATCTTGCCCTGCGAATCATAGCTTGGCACAAGCGTCCTTCTCACCCAGCGAATCGAGCCGTCCTTTTTGATAATCCTGTGCTCGACCGGCGGACATGCCTGCCCGCAGATACACCGCGAAACCTGCTCGCGGACCACTTCCAAATCCTCGGAATGCACGATATTGAGCCAGAGTTTGGGCTCGGCCTTAAGCTCTTCCGGCGAATAGCCCGTTACCGCGATACTGCTTTGACTATGAATGGTCTCGACGGGCCTGCTTCCGTTAAAACCAACGGTATAAAGATAATCCGTTACCGCCTCGGTAATCCGGCGATATCGCTCCTCGCTTGAGGCAAGCGCCTTCTGCGCATTTTTCAGCGAGACGAGGTCCTTTTTTTCAGTTATATCGTGGACAACGCCCTGGATTCCGTCAACCTGGCTGTGAACGTTCCTGGTCAAGCTCGAATAAACCGTGATATCGACCCGTTTGCCCCCGGTGGTTTTAAGAGTCAAATCGCTTATATGCACTGCGCCTTTTTTAAGTTTCTTTATAAACGGCTCTCTTTCACGCGGGTCGAACCAGAACCGCTCGGGCAAAAACTGCGTGCCTAACATTTCCTGTTTTTCAGACACCTCGAGCAGCCGCATAAAGGCGGGATTAACGTAAGTTGTCCTGCAATCAAAATCGAGCGTAAAAACGCAGGTATCGGATTCTTCCAGCGATTTGAGGTTCTTTTCCTCTTCCTGGCGCCACCTGTCCTCGACTGCCCTGAAGATATCGGTCTGGGTAACTACTCCGCACAGGCCGACGTTGTCCTCGACAATGAGCCGGCGAACATGAAGCTTTTCCATAATCCGGCTGGTAGTGAAAACCGAATAATGCGAAGGAACTTTTAAAGCCGGATACGACATTACATCTTCAACCTTGACGCATTCCGGGTCTTTTCCCGCGGCGATTACTCTTTTAAGAAGGTCTCTTTCGGTCATTACCCCGATAACCTGGTCTGCCTGCATAACGGCAATACCGGAAATGCACCTCGCTGCCATAATCGACGCCGCCTCAGCCACGCTCGAATCCCGCTGGATGGTCGCCACGTCTCTGGTCATTATCTCTGAAATATCACGCCACATACCATAAGAGGTAAGCACGCGAATCAGGTCGGTCTGTGTAACAATGCCTATAAGCTTGCCGTTATCTATCACAGGCAGCCGTTTGACGTGTCTTTCCTCTACTACCTGCCCGGCTTCGAGAACCGTCGCCTCGGACGATACGCTTACTACCGGACCGGACATTACCTCGCTTACCTTTATATCTATCGCGCTTCTGCTTTTTGCGACGACTTTTTCGAGAAAGTCCTTCTCCGTGATAATACCGACAACCAGGCCGTTATCCACGACTACCAGCGATGACAAAGAATCGTCCGCCATCATATTGGCCGCCAGCGCCATTGTCTGCTGAGGCCCGATGGTTACGACCTCGGCGCTCATAACGTCTTTGACCCTCAGCCAGACCCGGCAGGTGGTCACAAGACAGCTCGAAGATATGTCCTGCATCCTGTTTTTTATCAGCTCTCTGATTCTTTCATCGTTTGCCATTCGACCGCCTCACGCTATAATTTTATTATGTTAATATTGGATAAACCTTCCACCTTCCTTTGTGTTCGTCAAATGACCGTTCGGGGTATATTGCGGATATTACCTGATTGCACGAAAAGTTTTGAGTTGTAACTATTGAGTTTGAGGGTCTTTACGGTGAGAGAATACTAAACAATCCCCGAGGTAATCGCCTGCCTTACAAGCTCGGCGGCGTTATGTGCGGCCATTTTCCGCATCAGCCGGTTGCGGTGATACTCGACGGTCCTCTCGCTTCGCGAAAGCCGGCGGGCGATTTGCTTATTGGTCTGACCAACAACTATCATTCGAAGAATCTCTTCTTCCCGTTTAGTCAAAACCGTGGCCTTATCGGTGTCAAAAATAAGGGTGTTTTCAAGCAATCCGTCGGTGGAGTGCTCTATATGAAGATTGTTTTCCATTTCTAAAATTATCGGCTGCTCTTTCATATATTCTCAATAATTAATTATCGAGACCAGCCGTCATATCTTAAGCCCTTATAAAAGGACTTTTGTCGGGCAGTATATTATCGGACATTGATTTTCACAGCCGCCGGTTTCAATCCGGCTGATTCGGCTGTCAGCGTCATCTCGCCTGCCTGCTGCCGGGACTGCACGATTATCTGCGCCAGGCCATTAAACGCCTTGCGTTTCCATCCCTTAGCCGGGACAAAAACCTGCACCACTCCCGGGTCGGAGTTAAGCTCTTCAAATTGACGCCTCACCACAAACGGGGCGCCGACAACCGCGAAAACATTTTTCCCTTCCCTCAGGATACCGTTATCCAGTTTATAATCCTGATTGGGGCTGTTTCGCTTAATATCCTTTGCTATCAAATTCCCGTTGACGTAAAGGGACTGGTTTTCGCAGATACTCTTGCCAAATAAAGAAACCTTCATATCGTCGCTGACTGCCGGTAATTGGAACGAGCCGCGAATAACAATCTGTTTATCCGTCTTGGGCATATTGACTTCAGTTGCCTGTTTGAAGCCGTCCCAGCTCGAATCGTTAAAATCAAAGCCAACTTCCTCGTAAGTTTCTTTCTGAGAAACAAACGCCATTTTCATTTCCCGAATCAGCTCAATCTTTGTGGTATCGAGAAACTTGTCCGGCTCATGACTCGACGGATTGCCGTTGCCCACGCCGATAATTTTACCCTGCCCTTCGAGCTTGAATGATATTTCATTACCCGCCACGGGCACGACCCGCCCTTTATCATCTTCGACCTGAACCGTTACAACCGACACATCGGCGCCGTCTGCCTTAATCGAATCGCGGTCCGGTATCAACCTAATCGCCGCCGGCTCGCCGGTCGTTTCAACTTTTTCGGTAATTATCTCTTTGTCGCCCTTATACCCGCGAGCCAAAAGCGTCCCCGGCTCATAATTCACGTCCCAGGCGATATGCGAAAGTTTAGGCATCTTTTTTCTGCCAATAGGTTTATCATTAAGGAAAAGCTCGACTTCATCGCAATTACTATAAGCCCAGACGTTGATTGTTTTTCCTTCTTTGCCCTTCCAG
>Ga0105104_10002636_pt1 | contig 12981 bp, 12 predicted proteins | sample PPLLaktember2015_3_FD_87034 | JGI IMG/M metagenome (GOLD analysis project Ga0105104, IMG submission 87034) | Freshwater sediment microbial communities from Prairie Pothole Lake near Jamestown, North Dakota, USA - PPLs Lake P7 Core (6) Depth... | ecosystem: Environmental > Aquatic > Freshwater >...
CATCCGTTCATTCAGGTTCAGGTTCAGGCCGGCGGTGCTTGCCAGATGCTTATCCAGCCACTTCTCCGGAGTCAGCATCAGGGTGAAGTTGCTGGTGTAAATAAAAGCGATCGTCAGGAACGCAACCAGGGAAACGACCGACAGGTGGCGATAATGGCTTCCTTCCCCTTTGAAGGCGACGGCATAGGCGGCATAGTAGCTGACGGTCAGCACCCCGATCACCGACAGCCAGGGCCAGGCGAGGATCACAGACGAGGAATAGAAGAACTGCCCATAGAGGACCTGCACGAAAAGCAGCGGTGCGACTCCCAGTGTGATCGTGGCGGCCAGAAACGAGGGTATTTTCCTGGCGAGATCCCCGGCCAGCCGTCCAAAAAACGGGTTGCCTCGACGGAAGCGAGCGGCAATCGAGATAAGGGTGCCGCCCACGACGCAGTTCATGGCAATGGTATGAAGCAGGAACGTTACAACAAGCAACGTCCAGAAGAGCCAGGCAGGTCCGGGCAGTGGGATCGGGTCGACGGCAGGTATGACAGGTTGAGTTTGCATCTCTTTCTTTAGTCTGCGACTTTGCCCCGGAGCCAGGCAGCCAGGACCTTTCGCTCGCGATCCGTGCCGCCAAAGGGCGGCATCGCCGGATTCAGTGTGTTGAGGCTTCCGATGAGCTCGTAGATCTCCGTTTCATCGCGTTGTCTGAGCCGTGAGAAGAGCGGGTCGTCGGGTGACTCCAGATGGCAGTCCGCACAGCTTTGCTCGAAGACCTTGCCGCCGGTCATTTCGGGCAGGGGGCCAGGCAAGGTCTGCGAGGGTGGGATACCCGGATTCAAGCCGGCGAGGAAGCGGGCAAGGGCGCGCCTCTCGGCGTCGGTTCCGACGAAAGGCGGCATTGCTCCGTTCACCATTTTGTCGAGGCTCCCGAGACGGAAGTAAATCGCCGACTCATCCCAGTTCCTGGCGCGAAGCAGTTGGGTCAGACCGCGGTAATGGCTTATCGTGTGGCAACTCTGGCATTGCAGCCTGAACACTTCTTGTCCTGCCTGGGCTTCGTTGCCGGGACTGATCTCCTTGTACCGGCTCCACCGCGCACTCGCCAGTACGCCGCGTTCCCGGATCCGGTCGACGCTCAGTCCTCCGTCACCGGGGCCGGCATGCGCCAGGACCGCGTTGCTGTACATGTAGCCGTAGATCACGTAGGGCTTCCGGACGGATTCGCGTATGAACTCAAACGAACCCATCGTGAGAAACGCTGCCGCAAAGACGACCACGCTGGCCGCCAAGGGGAAGCGTCGCGGTTTCAAAAGGGCCCAGACAGAGCCAGCCAGCGCAAACCCCGAGAAGACAAGGATCAGAGTCGCGTGCCGTGTCGGGGTAGGCGTTCGTCCTTGGGCGCTCGCCCAGACCGTCGCAGGCAGTTTCGAGATGTACCAGTAGGCGAAAAGCGGCAGTGTGGCGAACGCCGGAACGATCCAGCGGGCACTCCATGAGACGAGTGTCGCCCGCAACACTCGATCTTTTTCGCGACTGGCTCTCAGCAGGGCATAGACGCCGGCGAGAACCAGGGAGAACCCGAAACGGATCCCGAGGGAAGGGAGGTACGTCGGATTCAGGAAACCATCCCAGAAAGTCCCGGACTCGAGCCACGCGCCGGGCGTCAGCATGAAGGTGATAATGCCGTTGATCACAACCATGCTCATAAACGACGACCAGAAGTAGACCCAGCCGATCCAGAGATGAGTCTTTCGATCGAGCGTCTTCCAGCCGTAAAGGTAGAGAAGGGAAGCCGTAATTTCCAAAAAGAAGAAAAGCCATTCAATGGCCCAGGCCCAGACATAGGAGCGTATGAGAGCGCTGGTCGCGGACGGATGAACCAGGCTGATCGTGAACCAGATCCCGACACCGGTGACGGCGCCGAAAACGACCGTCAGGAGGACAAAGAAACGAGTATGACGCGCGACCCAGTCCAGGAAGGCCTGATCGTTCAGACGGTATCCTCTTTTCTCGGAGACGACTAGGAAAAGGCCGCCGCCGATCGCGAAATGCGAGACGAAGACGTGGACGATGGAGATGACCGCAATCAGAAGCCCCGAGCCAAAGGCCACATCCCAGACGGGATAATTCATGCTCGGGAGCATACTTCAAACCCCGGGAGAAGTGAAATATCGGGAGAATGTCCTTGAAAACGCTTTAAGATCGATAGAGCCCAGCTTGGCGGGACGAACCGTACACCCGTTCGGTGAATCTAGAGCGTTTTCATTAGGCAGGATCTCAGCGGCAGTTGAGTGACTCCGACTCGGGAAGGGCGTCCGCTGGGAGCGCAGGCGTCTCGCCTGCACTGGGGTCGCAGGCGTCTCGCCTGCGGTGCACCCTCGATCCAGCACCGCAGGCGAGACGCCTGCGCTCCCAGCGGACGCCCTTCCCGAGTCGGAGTCACTCAAAGGGCGCTGAGATCCTGCCAGGCTCACGGGGCTTAGAGCGTTTTTAGGAGAGTGTGATCTCGGCTGCTTGACTGCGGAGGCCGTTTGATTGCAGCATTTACGCTCAGCGAGGACTTGATGGCCCTACAACCCCAGTTTGGTATTGGTGTCGCGCTCGTCGCCTTGTCGATTCCTCTGGTTGCACGGATGGTGCCGCGAAACCCGCTTTACGGAGTGCGGATCGCCAAGGCATTCATTTCGGATCGGCACTGGTACGAGATCAACGCTTACGGCGGCAAGCTGTTCCTGGTCTATGGGCTGCTCCTTGCCATCTTCGGTGTGCTTGGCGAGGATCACCTGCCGCCGGCACCGAGCCTCGGTGCCGCTTTGGCTACGGCCGGCCCGCTCGTTCTAATCTTCCCCATCCTGCTCATGATCCGCTCCTACGCCCGGCGGATGCCGGACCGTTAGCCGCGAGCCAAGAAACGACTGTGCGGGCCTTAAACGAGACGTTTACGAAGTCTCTGGTAAGTTGTCACCAGCGTGCTGTCGTCGAGCGCTTGCTCGAACTGCCTCAACCAGTCGATGATGTAATCATCATCCAACTTATCACCTTGTCGTCTTACGATCCCACGGGCGTCCTCATGATCGCGGGGTCTCGTAGCGATGAGCTTATAAATGAGAAGATCCTCGGCTGAGCATACCCGGACGGAAAGGCCGCCAGAGACGCCAACAATCCGGGCACGGTGAATGGCAGTCTCATCGAACGCCGTTTCAGCGAGGAGTAGATCCAGTCGCGTGTCGGCGCTGTCCCGGACGAAAAGTATCCCCTGCCGGCGTAGCGCGTTCAGAGGATCGGCAAGGAAAGGAACGTATTCCGCAGGCAGGGCATCCAGTAATCGCTGAGCCGATTCCCGCTGGAGCAGCACCTTGACATCGGCATCACGGGTGACTCGTGGTTCACCCCAGACGCTGACGGCTAATCCCCCGATGACCATGGACGGGAGTCCCGCGGCTTGGAGGTAACATTGGAGATTTACCACCGACTCAATCAGCTTTTTCACCGGTGTCCTTCGAGATCACAGAGACGGAGCAACCGACGCTGGAATTCAGCGAGATACTCGATCCGTTCCTCGCGGAAAAACGACTCAGTCTCTCGGAGACTCTCTTCGAACTCGCCCTGCAAATCCAAGTACACCTGCACGCTTTCAGGAATGGACAGATCGGTTGAAAGCCGAGCTTGATCACGCTCGATACCTTCCCACCCATCTCTCAAGGTGGCTAGGGGGCGCATGAGGCGATTATAGCCCAAGGACAAAGGAGTCTGCCTTCTGCAGGATCCCACGATTCGGTAGTGGGTCAGTTTGGTGCTGGAGGCGCGTTACTGAGCCGCGCACGGAGCGGGTGGCTTGCCACACGGGCTGCGGAGCGCTTTCCGCGTAGCAGCCTGGAGCGAAGTAAGCGGGACCACCCATCGAACCTAAAGGCGCGTTGGGTGGTCCCGCTTACTCCGCTCCAGGCTGCTTCGCGGAAAGCGCTCCGCAGCCCGTGTGGCAAGCCACCCGCTCCGTGCGCGGCTCAGTAACGCGCCTCCAGCACCAAACTGACCCACTACGCGCGATTCTCACGGCTTTTGAAAGCGTCGCCCGTCGTGCTAAGCTGTCGGCAGAATCTAGTACGGGCGGTTAGCTCAGCTGGCAGAGCGTCTGTCTTACACACAGAAGGCCACTGGTTCGATCCCGGTACCGCCCACCAGACTTACTCCTCTGTTCCAGTCCCCTGCCGTAGCCTGCGTCTCCTGGTAACCCGCTTCGATTGACACCCATGACATCATGAGGACCATGTACAGGCATTAGTGGCCGCGGGACTTCACGCAGGTCGGGTCGGGGGTGGGCGGTAAAACGATCGCTAGCGGCCGATCACTCCAGAAGGGTCTGGCCGGTGTTGATGATCGTGATCCCGGTATCGAAGCCGGCCTGGTTCGTCACAAAAGGAAAGAGCAGCCTGGTTTTTCCGTCAGAAGCCGTTTCCCAGAGTGTGTTGACTGGGTGCCCGGGTTGTGGATCGAAAAGCTGGTCTCAGATCCGGCTCCTGCCGCCAGTTGGGGGAAGTACTGCACCTGGGTGCCGAACTGAGCCCAGGTTGTTACGGTGAGAACGAGCCCAAGAAAGAAAACCGCGAGCACGCAAAGCCTCTTTCCAATAGGCACCCAGCCTCCTCCGACGGTGGCTCTGCTGCCCCGCGACAGTGAGTAGACAGCGCCCACCGACACCTGTCTTCGAAGGTGCCCATCATATCGTTTCCCGGCTGCCGCGGTTGACAAGAGAGTGGATTACCGAGAGTGATTTAGCGGCGACCAACCATTCCTCCTTGACACCCGCTCCGCAGGCCAGCTAGATTACCCCCCAGATTCTACATTTTTTCCGGAGGATGCTATGCGGAATGTCCTGGTTTTGACGGTAACTCTCGTCCTGGCAGTCGGAATGTTCTGGGTTTATGCCGGTCCTTCTGACGGAAAAATGGCCTTGAAGGTCGGCGATGAAATAAACGCCTGCGGTTGTGGTACAGCCTGCCCTTGCCAAACGATTTCAGACCGAGAAGGCACGTGCGGCTGTGGCCACAAATTGGTCAAAGCAAAAGTAGTCAAAGTCGGGGACGGAACGGCGGATCTGCAGATCGGTAGCGATACCCGGACTTTCAAAACGGTCGGGAAGTTCGTGTGCGGCTGTGGCGGCGAGTGCTGCCAGACCATTTCTCAGAAGGCCGGAAAGTGCGGCTGCGGGAAAGAGCTTGTGGCGGTGAAGTAATCTCCGTCCGGTCCCGCGTGACAACCCATCTACGTAATACCCTCGGCAAACCCGTGCCAGTTCTGGCCCTCGCCGAGGGTACCGCCCAGACTCCTGATTTCCTGCGCCTTCTGTCTGTTTTTCTTGCACTCGACACGGCCTCCTTGCTCTGCAGGCCCCGGAAGAACAGTGCCAGGACCTCCGCCGTTCTGGCGCACTTGTTGCAACCCGGCCGGTGCTGAGGAGGTCAAAGGACATGAGAGTTTGGATTGGATGCGGCTTGGTTCTTCTTCTGATGTCAGCCGTTTTCGCGCAGCAGCCACCGACGTCGGCGAAGCAGGAGAAGGCGACCTGGCGCACTGTGGGGTTGTTGGCGGGTGCCGGGGGCGGGTTTCTAGTGGGGATGACGATTGGTTTCGCGAAGTACGACGACGCGATCAACTCGGACCGAAAGGTGTGGACGGCGACGATCATCGGTGCCATTGCGGGCGGAGTAGGAGGCTATTTCGCCGGACGGGCCATCGACAAACACAACGCGACCGCCTGGAACCTTGATCCCATGGATCGGAGCCTGCTTCATGCCCGGCATGCGCAGATGCGTCAACTGGAACGCGGAGGGGTGACGAGGTGAGCGTCGCCCGGAGCGCGGGGCGCTATTCGCCATCTGAACCGAGCTTCACATGAGAGCGCACGCTTGCTTCTAGCCTGCGCTCCCACTGGTTGTCCCGTTATTGCTGAACCAACTCCACGCGCCGGTTTTTGGCCTTGCCTTCATCGGTCGCGTTGGAGGCGACCGGCGCATATGGTCCGGCGCCGAAAGCGTTCAAGCGATTAGCCGCAACGCCCTGTTTTGCAGTCAAAGCGGCAACGACAGCGGCTGCCCGAGCCTGAGACAGTTTCATGTTCATCGCCAGGTCACCAACGTTATCCGTGTGCCCGACCACGTGCAGCTTCAGAGAAGGGTTTTGCTTCATCATGCCGGCAATTTCCTTCAACGCGGCGTCTGATTCCGGCTTGATCTCGGACTTGCCGGTGTCGAACAGGATGTCGTAGACGGCGATGTGGCCGGTTTCGGCGAGTCCCTTTTGCAACTCGGCGGCGTTGACCACGATATCCTGTTTCATCTTTTCCCGTTCGATGATTTGGATGCCGTAACCGGATTCGCCCAGTACCTGCATGTAGGCCCAGACTTCTTTTTCAGAGGTGACGAATTTCATCGAAACACCCCAGTTCGTGCATGTGTTCCCGAGGCGCGAGTCGTATTCGACATATGCCGTACACCAGTTCGGATACGTGCCCTGGACGGTGCCGCCGGCGCGCTTGGCGGCGTTTTCGAAGTTCCGCATGATTTGAAGTCCACTGGCCGGAGTGGCTCCTTCATTCAGCTGGTACTGAAGGAAAATCAGCTTGCCTTCGACCTCGACCACCTTGGGTTTCTGTTCTTCGAGCGGCGGACCGACCGGGAATTTGCGCGAGTCAAACTCGACATTCTGACAGTCGACTATATGGTAGTTGGGCATTCGGTTGAACAGCGGATAGTCCTTACAGCCCTCCATATCGCTGTTTTGAGCCAGGAGGAAGGGAAACGTCAGAGTCGTAGATACTATCAACAAGAATAGCAGACACACTTTTTTCACGCGCTACCTCCCCTATTGGTAAACCGTAGACTGCAACGCAGAAAGCCCGTACCATCGATCGATCCGGCAAATCGAGGCATGAATCATACCGCTGATCGCTCGTCCGCGCCACCGAGGTGAAGGGCGACTCCGGATCCTTTTCTTGCGTCGTTTCCTGGTCCGCTCTTCGATCTCCGCCACATAACTGCGGCTCCCTACCGCGATGCTCTGGTTCCACGAAGGGTGGACCTGGGGTCGGACCTGAATAACTCTTTACCTGCTTTGTATTTATCCGATTCTGACGTTCTATTCAGGCCCTTACGACCGATTTTCGGCGTTGTTTTTGCTCTCTAAGGGTTCGGGTCGCTTCCGGCATAGCTCGGGGCAACTTCGCGGATGACCCAGACGCCGTCAACCGCCTGGCTGGTGTCCAGGCGGCGCCTGTAAAGGGTTTGGGCTTTCACGCGCTGGATGAACTCCTCGGAGCCTACAGCGATACTCTCGGTCCACCACGGTTCCCGCTCCAGCTTCCGCCGGGCGATCGCGTCTGCGATTTCGCAGCGATACGCCTGTTCAAAGTCATCCCGCAGGCCGGGTCCGAGCAGAGTGGCCAACCCGTCTCGATCAATCAGCCGATATCGGCTGCGCTCTCCAACCAATTCGTCATGCCCGCACCAGCGCCATTCGGACGGGTGCCTGACCACCCCTGCCCGAACCATGTTCAGGTGAATGTAAACCGTGCAATTCAGGAAGTAGCTTCCTTCGCCAATCATGGTTGTATGGAATCGATCCTCCCAGAAGGCGCCGCGCCGCGCACGCTTCCCGTTGTAATACTGGGCAAATTCCCCTTCCAGCTTCTGCATCATACGGCTGATGTCGTTCTTCACCCGGCAGGCCAGCAACAGATGGGTATGGTTCGAAGTGATGCAATAGGAGAAGAGCGAAATCCGGTATTCCTGTAGGGCCAGCCGCAAGCGCTCCCGATACTCGGTCCGATCGACTCCGAACTTCAGGAGAAAGCGGCGATCATGGCAGCGGTGGGTCACGTGATAGATGTAGCCGGGCAGGATGTAGCGATTGGATCGGGGCATATGGCCAACCTCCCGCGTCCGAGTCTGCTTCTGCTTAGAACGCAAAATCAAGCCCGATTCTCAGTTCTAAGGGCCATGTTTCGAGGTCTGAAGAGCGCAACTATATGCAGCTACGGTAGATCCTCAGGTCCGACCCGCTATCCTCACCATAAGAGCGAAATCCGGTATTCCTGTAGGGCCAGCCGCAAGCGCTCCCGATACTCGGTCCGATCGACTGATCGACTCCGAACTTCAGGAGAAAGCGGCGATCATGGCAGCGGTGGGTCACGTGATAGATGTAGCCGGGCAGGATGTAGCGATTGGATCGGGGCATATGGCCAACTTCCCGCGTCCGAGTCTGCTTCTGCTTAGAACGCAAAATCAAGCCCGATTCTGAGTTCTAGGGGACTTTTTCAAGGTCTGAAGAGCGCAACTATATGCAGCTACGGTAGATCCTCAGGTCCGACCCTCGGTACCCGCGCGGTACCCGCGCACTTTTTGACCCTCCGATTTGACTTAACTTATTGCCTTCACAACAATAATCTCGGTCCGACCCAGTTATTCCCCAATTGACCCAGTTATTCCCCAATTATTACTCTTTCCTATTTCACGCTTGCGCTTTAATTTCTCGAATTACTGCCCGGCGTAGGTCATCCATCCATACAATAATTGGCTCAGTTTCTTCGGATTTCGGAGGACCGGAATATGACGCGAAGAGATGGCTCGACTTTGTGTCGAGCCATAGCGAGTACTTGGTCCCATCGAGCACGACGGCGGGGGATAGCCGTGTCCCAATGCAGATGGAGTCAATTCCCTTAAGCAATCGCTCGATTTCTTCGTTCGGACGGATGGCGGCTTCCCGCACGCTCAACTGCGCGGCTACTTCGGTTGCGCTGAGAGTTTTGTCGTTCTTGAGGATCCTGGCAATCTGAGATTGAAGGCTCCGCTCGTCGTCGGCAAGCAAGTATGCGGTAACCTCCACCTTGTCCCAGAACCTCTCAATCGAGACTTGTATTGGGGCGGCGAAGCTTGGATCAATTCGCAAGGTAATAGTGGAGTCCTTTTCAAGAACCTGAAACGACGTACGTCTGCGGAAAATCTTCTCCATCACCTGATTGTAGAAGTCAAGAGAAACGTCCCCTTCTTCCGATGTGACGCCATAAACGGGACACAATTCAACCAGAAGAACCACAAGACAAGTTCTTAAGCTTAGTCTTACTATTTTTTGCCACATGGCTTACTCCACGGTATATAAGCAGTTTCATTCTCACCGCCACGTACGTAGCCATCGTGATCGTTGGCGGGGTTGTAGACGGTTAGTGCTGTTTTTGATATCACATAGACCCGAACTCCCAGCTGCTCTGCTGCCTGCTTGTCTCCCTCGCTTGGACTCTGGCTCATTCCGTTCGGGTGGGTATGATAAAGCGCCAACAGCTGATCTCCCGGCCTAAGATAATCTTTGAGGTCTATCGACATCTTGCCGTATTCGTTTGTGTTGCCTAGATTCACGGTATCAACCACTCCGCCTCGATTGACCAACAAAAACCCCGCTTCCGTGTTCGCTATCCCGTTCTTGGCCCTCATCCAAGCTTTGGTCATAGCCGAAATGATTTTGGGCGAACAAGGAGATGTGGACAATGAATCATCAGGCGGATCGCCAGACGGATTCATTTTTTGGTTTTCCTCGTAGTAACTCCAATCTATCAGGTTAGAGTCTCTGCAGCCTTCTGCGTCGCAGTAAACAATGACTATCCACGGGCTGATAAGCGCAGGACGGAATGGGTCAAACGGATCTCCGTCATAAGTCGTCTGCTGTCTGAATGAACCATATGTCGTCGGTTGCCTCCCGTCTTCATCGGTGTAATTCACCGGGTCATTAAGCGAATAGGAGTAAAGGTTCAATCGTTGAGGGTTCCGTTGATTCCCTGCCACCGGGTCCACGCTCAACCACCTGGCGCTCCCCGCAGAGTAGTACCTGGCCCCGAAGTAGTCATTGGCGGATTCGGGGTCGCGTTCCTTGCCGGTGTAGTGGTGCTGGTTGCCGACACCGCCGGTTGTGGCCCACTGCTCGCCGAAGGGGTAGGCGTCCCAGGTCTCGACGACCGCGCCGGCGAGGTTGGTCTGGACGCGGGGGGTGCCCAGGTGGTCCGAGTGGAAGAAGTAGGTCGTTCCGTTGGAGTACTCGACGAGCTTCTGGCCGTTAAGTGACACGTAGAGCTTTTCCCACACGCCTCCCGAGTATTCTCCCGTGCCGAAGACGTAATATGTCGTCTTGGTGGGAGTTATCTTCATGACGCGGTTGCCCTGCGCGTCGTACCTGTACTGCGCGGCCGTCCCGTCCATGGTCGTCTGCTGGTTGAGCGCGTTCCAGGTGTAGATGTGCCGGCCGTCATTGAGCGTGTTGCCGGCATTGTCGTACGTCCAGCCGTTCACGCGGTTGTTGGCGGCATTGTACGTGAGACTGCTCGTCGGCGCGGTTCCTTTCGTGATGGATTGGGTGAGCCGGTTTCCGTAGCGGTCACACGTCCAGGAGAGGCCCCAATGTGAGCCTGCTGTCTGGGCGGTCGCCAGACGATAGAGCCGGTCGTAGGTGAAGCTTAGATCCTTTGTCCGGTCGTTGTAATTGGTGATACCCATGATCCGGCCGTTATTCGCCACCGTCTCCTGGTAATTGTACTCGAAGTCGAGGAGCGAGTCCGGGCTGCCGATCGTCCCGTGCTGCAGGGTCTTCAACTGCAAGCCCGAGTTGAAGGTGCGCGTCATGCGGGTCCCGTTTCCGAAATCCACCTGCGCGACCGCCTGCGCGGCATTGTAGACGAAGCCTGAAGCGAGCGTTGCCGGATGGTTCCCGTCGACCCAGTCGGAAGTCAGTGACGCGAGCCGCCCTACGATATCGTTGTTGTTGGTGAGGATCGTGCCGTTAGGCAACCGCGCTGTCGTCACCTGGCCCGCCAGGTTGTAGCCGTAGGTCGTGTAGAAGGCCACACCATTTATCGTCTTGTCTTCCCGGGTCACCTGCCCCATGTTGTTGTACGTGTACGTGCTCGTCGCCACTCCGTTGGTCAGTGAGTAAAGCCGCCCGATCCCGTAAGCGCCTTGGTCGTACGTGTAGGTAATGCCCGGGGTCCCGTCGCTGAACGTGACGCTGGTCGGCCGGTTGATCTCGTCATAGTAAGTCGTGGTCACAATGCCCCGGCTGTCGGTCTTCGTGACCACGCGGCCGGCATCATCGTAGGTAAAGGTCGTGAGGCCGCTTTCCGCCTGCTGGTCGCTCGTCACCCGCCCCAGGCTGTCGATCTGCTGCCAGCGGGTCTGCGCCCCTTGGATAATCGTGGGGAGGCTGTAGCGGACGTAGTGGGCCACTCCATTGTAGAAGGTGTTCGAGTCGACTCGTGGCCGGTACTCCGTTATATAAGACGAGGAGAAATCGGCGGCGGCGTCTTCCCGGACCTCGACGAGCTGTCCTTCAAGGTCGTAGCTCTGAACCCGTCCCACGCCTTTGGCATCGAAGACGCCGACCATCTGACGCGTCTGGGGGCCCAGCGACATGTAAGGGCCGCCGTCGTAGAGTGGGACATAGGCCCGCAGAACCCTGTAGCGGTACTCGGTGTAATTGGAGGTCGGCGAGCCGTCCGGCGGGATCACCTTGCGGATGCGACCGAGACCGTCGTACTGCGTCTGGGTCCAGTAGACTGGGTTCCCCGCCCGGTACGGCATGGAAACCCGGGAGGTCTTCCCGGAACAACTGCACGCTGCATACTCCCGGTCAACGGTATCGTATTGCCCGGGCGAGCCGAGCGTCTGTGTCTTCAGAACACGGCCCAGTCCGTCATAGAAGTTCCACTCCTCGCTCGAGGTTCCTGCAGAAACGCTCTTGCGAGTTACCGTATAGGTCCGGTACGGACCGCTGAAGTAGTTGTCTACGTAGGACCGGGTCTCCCACCCGCCGTCCGGGCGGTCCACACGAGAAAGCCGATTGTAGGCGTCGTACTGGAAACTCGTCGTCTGGTTGTTGGCGTCGGTGACCGTCGCCGGCAGACTCGTGTAAAAGTTGTAGGAAGTCTGGACGGTATATCCCCGGGCATTGGTCACCGCCGTGGGATAGGCATAGTGGGAGGCTAACGTATAGGCCGTGCTCGTGCTGTGGTTCAAGGGATCGGTGACCTGCACGACGTTGCCTACCGTGTCATACTGCGACGTCGTGTCGATCGAGCGGTCTTCCGAGACCAGGTAACGGCGCACCCTCGTCACATTTCCGCGGGCCGTGTAGCCCGGTCCGTAACCGGGTGCCTGCTGGGTAACCGTGCCACGATCCGTCAAAGGGAATTCGTCGTAGAAGTAACTGGTCGAACTCGTTACACTCTCCATCAAACTGGAGGATCTGGAGAATGACCTCCATGTCTCTTCTTTGACGAGCTTCACAAGGTAAGGCGAACTGCTGAACTGGAACTGCCTGGTCGTTCTGGTTCGGGGCCAGCCGAAATAATCCGCGTAGAAGCGGGTTTCCGTCGGGTTCCCCCAGGAATCGTAAGATTGTTCCGTGCGCGAAGTGGATACCTCCGTCCCGTTGTCGTAGTAGCCCGTCACGGTAAATCCCACGTATTTTCCCGAAGTCGTCGGTGTCCAGCCGGTCGCGACTCTTTGCATCAGGGTCACACCGTCGGTATCTGCTATATATTCGGTATTCCGGAGGAACGGGTCGGCTGATCCCGCCGTGTTCCACACGACGCCACGCTTGCTTCCATCCGGGCGAGTCTCGGTCGTGGTGGTAACGTTATACAAGCTGTCGTAGGTATAGGTGTAAGTTGTCGTGAGCGGCTGTCCCGCACCCGGGTCTACCGTGACTGCCCCGACCATATGCGCCAGGCGCAGGTCGTAGACTCTCGATGACAGAAAGTCACAGCCCCCAGGGACGGGCGCATAGGCTACGGAAACTGAAGCTCCGGTCGGCAAAGCCATCGACGTCAACTGTAGGGTTGATAAAGTGACGGCGGGGTATCCCGGGCAGGTGCTGATGACGTCATCGTTATAGGTGAAATGGTAACTGGTTCCGTTGGGCAAGGTCAGATTGGAAAGTACCGGTACTGACTGGCCA
>Ga0105104_10002637_pt1 | contig 12971 bp, 10 predicted proteins | sample PPLLaktember2015_3_FD_87034 | JGI IMG/M metagenome (GOLD analysis project Ga0105104, IMG submission 87034) | Freshwater sediment microbial communities from Prairie Pothole Lake near Jamestown, North Dakota, USA - PPLs Lake P7 Core (6) Depth... | ecosystem: Environmental > Aquatic > Freshwater >...
TGATCAATTCTTTAACGGTTTTCCGGGAAAGGACAGAACAATATCCGGATCAGTCCTAAGTATCAAATGTCGATTAGGCATTAAATAGCCATGTTTTTTTGATGGTTTTTCGTATCCGTTTTCTACCTTGTTAATTGTAGGGTATTCCCTACAAGACTTTCATCTAATTCCCACTATTGTATTACCTCAAATTAGTTTAAGATATAATCAGTCTATTAACTGCAATTCCTAAATTTTTATCATTCATTAATCTTTTCGGAGGTTCGTATGACAAATTATGTAAAAGACCTTGTTGCAGAGGTTAAAGCAAAAAATCCTGCGGAACCTGAGTTCCATCAAGCTGTACAGGAAGTTGCTGAATCGCTTTCTCTTGTTCTTGAGCGTCATCCTGAGTATCGTTCATCAAAAATCCTTGAGCGTATTATCGAACCGGAACGTGTCATTTTGTTTCGAGTACCTTGGGTAGATGACCAGGGCGAGGTTCATATCAATCGCGGGTATCGCATCCAGATGAATAGTGCTATCGGACCATATAAAGGCGGTTTGCGGTTTCATCCTTCTGTGACACTTGGCATTTTAAAATTTCTTGCTTTCGAACAAGTATTCAAAAACAGCCTTACGACGCTGCCTATGGGTGGAGCAAAAGGCGGATCAGACTTTGATCCAAAAGGCAAGAGCGACCTGAAAATTATGCGTTTCTGTCAGGCGTTTATGACTGAATTATATCGACATGTCGGTGCCGATACTGACGTACCTGCCGGCGATATTGGTGTAGGCGGTCGTGAGATTGGATATCTTTTTGGCCAGTATAAGAAGTTAAAAAATGAATTCACTGGTGTTCTTACAGGTAAAGGATTGAATTGGGGTGGTTCACTTGTTCGTCCGGAAGCGACCGGTTATGGGTCTGTCTATTTTGCCTCAGAAATGCTGGCCACGAAAGGAAAAACGCTGGAAGGTAAGATATGTCTAGTCTCCGGGAGCGGAAATGTAGCCCAATACACAGTCGAAAAAGCTAACCAGCTTGGCGGAAAAGTAGTAACACTTTCAGATTCAAATGGTTATATTTATGATGAAGAGGGTATTGACGAGAAGAAGCTTGCATTTGCAATGGAATTGAAAAATGTCCGGCGCGGACGCATCTCGGAATACACTGAAAAATATAAAAAAGCGGTCTATACACCTGTCGATCCGAAACTCGACTATAATCCGCTATGGAATCATAAAGCGGATTGCGCTTTTCCAAGCGCAACACAGAACGAGATTAACGGCAAGGATGCACAAAACTTGCTGAAAAATGGTATCTATGTTGTAGCGGAAGGAGCAAATATGCCGACTACACTCGATGGTGTGAAGCTCTTTCTTGATGCGAAGATCCTTTATGGCCCGGGTAAAGCGGCAAATGCCGGCGGTGTGGCAACATCAGGATTGGAAATGTCACAAAACAGTATGCGTTTACCTTGGACACGCGAAGAAGTTGACAACCGGCTCCGTCAGATTATGAAGAGCATTCATAAGACGTGCGTAGAAGTATCTGAACGGTTTGGTACACCTGGTAATTATGTCAACGGCGCTAACATCGGAGGATTCTTAAAAGTTGCCGATGCGATGATGGATCAAGGAGTAGTATAACCCGCGATACAAATACTATAAAGATCGAAGCGACCGTCGCCGACAGGTTTCCTTGGAGAAAAAGCGGCGGTCACTTATATTTACGAGCGTGGATATATGGGAAAGAATGCAGATCCAATCGTCAATTCTATAGATCCACCCTCAGTTGAATACGGGTATGGAAATCTATTCTACGGTATCCAGAACCCGATGCGAATCCGCATCAGTAATGTTCTGCTTGTCTCCAGCCTATATGATTTGTATCTCTTCGAAGAGGAAGGCCGTCTCTACGAGTTGAATCGTGGTGAATACGAAGGGCTGAACCTTAGCCAATCTCCCGAACTCACGTGCGTCTCAAGCGGTAAGGAAGCGATGATGCTTGCCAAGGAAGAGCATCGCTTTGACCTCATTCTCACCACGCTGCATATTGACGATATGGAAGCTATCGATTTTGCGCAGATGGTGAAGAAGTCCGGTTTAAATATTCCCGTTGTATTGTTGATGCATGATAATCGCGAACTCAAACATTTTATTACAGGCCATGATACTTCGATTTTTGACAAGATTTTTATCTGGCAGGGCGATTTTCGCATCATTATTGCGATTATTAAATTTCTTGAAGATCGGTTGAATGTAGAGCATGATACACAAACGGTGGGCGTGCAATCGATCATGGTTATCGAAGATAACGTCAAATACTATTCGTCCTTTCTCCCTATCATTTACACGGAAATATTAAAACAATCACAGCGATTGATTTCGGAAGGAATAGACCTCGGTCATAAATTTTTACGTATGCGTGCCAGCCCAAAAATTCTTCTGTGCAGCACGTATGAAGAAGCCTGGACATATTATAAACGATATAAAAAGTTTCTACTTGGAATAATTTCCGATGTGGATTTTCCCCGCCAGGGCGTTCAAGATCCGCGTGCCGGCATCGATTTAGTAAATGCTGTACGGAAAGAAAAACCGGACCTGCCGATTCTTCTTTTTTCAAATGTCCAGGAAAACCGGCAGATTGCAGAAGATATAGGCGTATCGTTTGTATTGAAAGAATCTCCAATGCTGCTGCAGGAGCTTCAGCAGTTTATGGTGTATCATTTCAGCTTTGGTGATTTTATTTTTCGGATGCCCGACGGAACAGAAGTCGGCCGTGCAAGCGATATGAAAAGCCTGGAAGAGATGCTGAGAGTGGTTCCTGAAGAAAGTATTCGGTATCACGCAGATCGAAACCACTTTTCCAGCTGGCTCAAAGCACGTACTGAATTCTGGCTTGCCGATAAGATTCGGCCGCGTAAAGTTACGGACTTTCCCACTCTGGAAGGATTGAGAAAAGATCTAGTCCGTTCCCTTCATCATTACCGTAATTTGTGCCAACGCGGAATAGTTGCGAGTTTTTCAAAGGAAACATTTGGCTCTGAAACAAGTTTTGCCCGTATCGGCGGCGGATCACTCGGCGGAAAAGCACGAGGACTTGGCTTTGTAGATATGCTTCTCAACGACTATAATGTGCGAAATCGATTTAAAAATGTAAATATATACGTTCCTTCAGCTGTTGTTTTAGGAACCGAAGTATTTGATAAATTTTTAGCAGACAACGACCTCCGTGATTTTGCGATTACTTGTACTGATGACCGTGAAATTACGAAGCGGTTTCTTCTCGCGGAAAAATTTCCCCCTGATATTATGGCAGAACTTGCCTCTTTTTTAGATCATATTCATACGCCGTTGGCAGTTCGTTCGTCAAGTATGCTTGAGGATTCTCAATATCACCCGTTTGCGGGAGTTTACGAAACTTACATGATCCCTAATGCACATCCGAATGCATTAGTACGTTTGAATGATCTTCTAAATAGTATTAAGCGTGTATTTGCTTCGGCGTTTTATCAAGGCGCTAAAGAATATATTCGTGTCACATCGTATCATTTTGAAGAAGAAAAGATGGCAGTTATCATCCAATGCCTGGTCGGTAAAATACATGAGAATAGATATTATCCGGATATCTCCGGTGTAGCAAAATCATATAATTTTTATCCAAGGACGCCGCAAAAATCATCGGATGGAACGGCATCTGTCGCATTAGGACTGGGGAAATGGGTTGTCGATGGCGGCAATACAGTGAGATTTTGCCCAAAATATCCGAAAGATGTCGGGCAATTTTATTCTGTAAAAGAAACACTGAACACTTCGCAGAAATCGTTTTTCTCGCTGGAACTTGATGCAAATTCCGATTTTGGGACTGAAACTCATGATATGCTGGTACAGCAGCATGAATTAAATGTTGCCGAGAAGGATGAGACACTGCAGCCTGTCGCTTCAACCTATCTCCCGGAAAATGATGCTATCTATAGTGGCTTGGGTCGAAATGGCATGCGTGTAGTTACTTTCGCTCCAATTCTCCAAAATAATTTGGTGCCGTTAGCCGAGATTGTCGAGTTGCTGCTTGATATGGGCGTCTGGGGAATGGGAACTCCCGTTGAAATTGAATTTGCGGTCAATCTCTATACATCCAAACAGACAGTAATGGATTTTGCATTATTGCAAATGAGGCCGCTGGTAATTCATCACGAGATAGAAGAATTATCGGTCGGGAATATAGATCAGTCGTTAATATTATGCCAGAGCAGCCAGGTATTAGGCCATGGATTGATTGAGGATATTTACGACGTGGTGGCTGTTGATTATCAGCTTTTTAATAGAGCGGCAAGCCGGGAAGCAGCGGCGGAAATTGCTGGATTTAATGCAAAGCTGGTTGGAGAAAATAAACCTTTTATATTAATAGGCATCGGAAGATGGGGCTCACTTGATCAATGGCTCGGTATTCCTGTAACCTGGGAGCAGATTTCAGGTGCGAAAGCAATTATTGAAACCGGTTTTAAAGACATGTCGGTTACGCCCTCGCAAGGTTCGCACTTTTTTCAAAATATTACTTCTTTTATGATCGGTTATTTTACTGTCGATGAATCTCAGCAGCAGGGATTTATCGATTGGGATTGGCTGCTTAGTCAAGAACCATTGGAAAAAAAACAATACACAAAATTATTCCGATTCAACAAACCTCTTACTGTCAAAATTAACGGACGCCAGAATAAAGGGGTGATTCTGAAGCCGGAGGCATAACGTGGTAAAAAATAAAAACATTTTCGAAACTTGTCCCCACTGCGGCGAGAAACTCAGTTTATGGCAGCAAGTTCTGCTGAGTGTCGACCGTTCATTGATGTGTAAGAATTGCTGGTACCGGATTAATTTGGATGCAAATAATGCGGCAGAAAAGCCGGACGACCAGTCCCCACAGCAAGAGGAGGAATAGACAATGCGTTCTTATAATTCATTTGAAGTACTTCAACAACAGGTTGCTGAAGCAGCCAAAATTCTTAACCTCGATCAACCGACAACAACATTGTTAATGTGGCCGCAGAGAGAATTTAAGTTTACTATTCCGGTTCATATGGATAACGGATATGTAAAGATTTTTCATGGATATCGCATTCAATATAATTCTGCACGCGGCCCTGCAAAAGGCGGCATTCGTTTTCATCCGGATGAAACGGCAGATTCGATTCGTGCTCTTTCAGGCTGGATGACGTGGAAAACTTCGGTGCTGGATCTTCCGCTTGGCGGCGCCAAAGGAGGCGTAGTGTGCAATCCGCGTGAAATGTCGGAACGAGAGCTGGAAAATTTGGCACGCGCATATGTTCGCGCCGTGGTTCAATACATCGGTGTTGATAAGGATGTGCCCGCACCCGATGTCTATACAAACCCCCAGACAATGGCTTGGATGATGGATGAATACGAGACGTTGATGCAGGTTCACCATCCAGGCGTTTTTACGGATAAACCCCAGCAAATCGGCGGAACGGAAGGTCGCCGTGATGCCACTGCAAGAGGCGGCGTTGCTGCAGTCCGTGAGGCTTGCAAGGTTCTTGGAGTTGATCCTACAGGAACATTCGCGATTCAAGGATTCGGTAATGCCGGGCAGCGTACCGCTTTGCTTCATCCCGAACTTCTTGGCGGCGGAAAACTTGTAGCGGCTTGCGATTCACGCGGCGGTATTTTCAATTCGGACGGATTAAATTCTCAGGAATTGGTAACGCATAAATTGAAAACGGGATCTGTTGTCGGATTTCCTGGTGCAAAAAATATCCCGCGCGATTCTGTCCTCGAGCTGGACGTGGATATTCTCTATCCGGCTGCATTGGAAAATTCTATCAATGAAGATAATATGGAGCGCATTAATGCGAAAATTGTCTGCGAGCTTGCTAATGGTCCGACAACTCCTGAAGCCGATCTTGTCCTTCATAAACGCGGTATCCATGTTATTCCTGATATTCTTGCCAGCGCCGGCGGAGTGACAGTATCTTATTTTGAGATGGTGCAGGACAAGAGCACCTTTTTCTGGGATGAGGCTACGGTACATGCACGGCTTGAAGAGAAAATGAGAAAGGCATATCACACTGTCCAGGAAGCTATACGGGATAAGAAAGTACACCCGCGATTGGCAGCGATGGTTGTTGGTGTGGCGCGTGTTGCGGAAGCCTGTAAACTACGCGGCTGGGTTTAATAAAAAAAATCGGCTGTTACGGATTCTTATAATAATCCTGAAAGTGTCTTCGGCATTCTAATGCAGGATTTGTTTGTGTTAAGGTATCTTGGTTGAATTTCTAATTCGATATCTCAAATGTACTCTTTCACTAATAATTATTAATATTTTAAAATCTTAGAAGATTTCATTTTTAGGAGTTTACATGAAGACCTTGCTGACTGCTCTTTTTATCCTTTTTTTTACGGTTATCACATTCTCACAGGCTAAACGGGCTATCGCATTTGAAGACTTAATAAGCTTTGGGCGGATTACCGATCCGCAAATTTCTCCCGATGGCAAAACCGTTGCGTTTGTTGTCACGTATCAGCTAATGGAAGAAAATAAAGCAGCAAGTAATATTTATCTTGTTCCGGTTTCCGGCGGGGAAATACATCAGATGACAAATGCAAAAGGACAAAATAGTAATCCAAGATGGATGCCGGACGGAAGGACAATCGCATTTATCTCCTCGCGAGACGGCGAATCGCAAATATGGACTATACCGGTTACCGGTGGAGAAGCTAAAAAAGTATCTCATATTGCCGCGGAAGCAGCCGGTTTGATTATCTCGCCGGATGGAAAATGGTTCGCGTTCACGTCCGAAATCTATCCGGATTGTCCTGATGAAGACTGCAATGCTAAACGAATGCAGGAAGCAGGAAAGAATAAGGTAAAAGCTAAAATATTTAATAGACTCCCTTACCGTGTTTGGAATTACTGGAAAGACGGCAAACGCAGTCATCTTTTTGTGATGCCCTCTGACGGCGGGAAAGCAAATGATGTTACCCCCGGTGATTTCGATACACCTCCAATAGATCTAGGCGGTTATTGGGATTATGCCTTCTCCCCTGATAGCAAAGAGATTGTGTTCACAAAAAACCCGGACACACTCGTTGCCGTCAGTACAAATAATGATCTCTTTGTTGTTTCGCTAGAAGGCGGAAAAGAAAAAATAATTACAGATAATTCGGCGAATGACAGCCAGCCGGTTTACTCTCCGGATGGAAAATATATAGCATATTTGATGATGCGGCGTCCGGGATTCGAGGCAGACCGGCGTGAACTCGTTCTCTACGAGCGGGCTTCTGCAAAGCTTATCAATCTTACGGAAAAATTTGACTACAGCGTCAAAGATGTAGTATGGTCTCCTGATTCGAAGTCCCTCTTCTTTAATGCGGATGATAAAGGAAATATATCTGTTTTTAAAGTTGGAATTGACGGAAAGAAAGTGATGGCTGTCCTATCGAACGGATGGAATTCGAGGTTGACCATTACACCTGACGGCAAGACGATCATAATCCTCCGTGAATCTACATTTATGCCGGCAGAAATATTCAGCATGGATAATAATGGAAAGAACCTGAAACAAATTACATTCATTAATCGGGACCGAACAGCAGCGCTAGAGATGAATAAACTGGAGAATTTCTGGTTTGAAGGTGCGGAGGGTACAAAAGTACAGGGCTTCATGCTGAAACCGCCGTTTTACAATTCGGTGAAAAAGTATCCGGTGATATTTCTGGTTCATGGAGGGCCGCAAGGCCAGTGGGGTGACGATTTTCATTATCGATGGAATACGCAGATGTTTGTTTCGCGCGGTTATGTGGTGATAATGATAAATCCTCGAGGCAGTACCGGTTACGGTCAAACGTTTACCGACGAAATTAGCAAAGATTGGGGTGGAAAAGTATATGAAGATTTGATGAAGGGGCTTGATTATGTCATCAGGACATATCCGTTCATTGATAGCAGTCGTATTGCAGGCGCCGGTGCATCGTATGGCGGTTATATGATGAATTGGATACTTGGCCATACGGACCGGTTCAGGTGTCTTGTTTCGCATGATGGTATGTTCAATCCTGCAAGTGCTTATGGTACAACTGAGGAACTGTGGTTTAATGAATGGGAATTCGGCGGCACGCCGTACAAGAATCCTGAGTTGTTCAAGAAGTGGTCGCCGATGGAATTTACAAAAAACTTTAAAACGCCAACATTGGTTGTTCATAGTCAGCAAGATTACCGGCTGGATGTGAGTGAAGGATTCCAGTTATTTACTGCATTACAGCGACAGGGAGTGAAATCAAAGATGCTCTACTTTCCGGATGAATATCACTTTGTTACCAAACCGTTAAATGTGGAACTTTGGTACAAGACGGTCCTGGACTGGATTGATGAAAATACAAGATAATTTCAAGAGTGATCGAAGCATGTTAAAAACGAAGTTCAATCGGGATTTTCAAAGGGAATAAAGACAATAATCAAACGGAAATATTTTTTCAGGAGGCATATAAGTCGTACGTAAAAGAAAAAAAACCATTGTTGTTTCGATTTATCAATTATTTGCCGGTTTTAGCTGCATGAAAGGCCAATAATCCCATCCAGTCACCTTGATAATCTCCGATGACTTATTGATTTGAATAAAAAATTCATGTTGTTTATTGTTACTTTATAGTAATTCTGCTACATTTTGTAAACATAAATCTTCAGTGAATAAAATCGGAGCAATGTATGCCTACAACTTCTCAAACCCCTTTATCGGAAAAACCATATGCAGTAGAATATTATTATAAGACCATGTGGGGTCACGCCGATGAATTCATTCGATTGTATAAAAAAAATCATTATCCCGTTTTAAAAAAACAGATAGAGATGGGTCGGATTTTGAAGATCACTTTGGTAAAACCGCGGTTTCATACAACAGAAGAAGGGCGCTGGGATTGGAGAGTTACTATTGTCTGGAAAAATATCCAGGTGACAGATAATGGCTTCAGTGAGGGAAACTTAAGCCGGCAGCTTTTTGCCGATCAAGAAATATTTAAAAAAGAAGAACAACGTAGATTTGAAATATTAGCGGGTCACTGGGATGTGCCGGTTAGCGATGTCGATTTGGAAAGCACGAATTAGAGATATAGAATACTTTAATGGCGTTCTGTATGTATAGAGAAGAAGAATTATGAAAAAAATAAAAAAATCCTTCAAGAAAACCGGCAGAAAAAATCCTGCAAAACGAAAACCGGCTGTTAAACTGAAACGCGCAGCTGATTTCGATTCCTCTCCTGGAATGCCGCAATTTAGAGCAAGTATGATGTCGCTAATCAGCGAAACATCGACAAATCTTCCTCGCGATATACGGCGTGCTCTTAAATGGGCAATTGATCGTGAAACCCAGGGAAGCCAGGCTTCCCTTGCTCTACAAATGATGGCGGTAAATACTGATATGGCTTGCCGGGATGAAGCACCGATCTGTCAGGATACCGGTATGCCGACGTTTGAAATCAAGACACCGGCCGGTGTTGACCAGATCTATATGCAGAAAGAAATCAGGGAAGCAATTGCTGAATCAACAAAGCTTGGCAAACTGCGTCCGAATGCGGTCGATTCTCTAACGGGTAAAAATAGCGGCGACAATCTCGGAGAAGGCTGTCCGGTTATGCATTTTGAGCAATGGGATAAAAAAGAAATCGAAATACGACTCATCCTGAAAGGCGGCGGCTGTGAAAATAAAAGCATTCAATATTCACTGCCATGTGAATTAGAGAATCTTGGCAGAGCCGATCGTACAGTAGACGGTATTCGAAAATGTCTGCTGCATGCAGTCTGGCAGGCTCAGGGACAAGGGTGCAGTGTCGGCGCGCTAGGTGTTGCTATCGGCGGCGATCGTGCCTCCGGATACCATTATGCCAAACAGCAGCTCTTTCGAACTCTCGATGATATCAATCCAAATCCGGAGCTTGCAAAATTAGAAGATTATGTCTTACAGAATGCAAACAAGCTGAACATTGGCACCATGGGATTTGGCGGATTGGCAACTCTTATCGGCTGTAAAATCGGATCATATCACCGTTTGCCTGCAAGTTTTTTCGTATCGGCAGCATATAACTGCTGGGCGTATAGACGGCTTGGCGTGCTCCTTGATGTGAAGACCGGAAAGATCAAACACTGGTTATATAAAGAAGACACTCCGGTGATGCGCATGGCGAAGGAAGAGAATTTACGATTAACAGGACGAGAGATCTCTTTGAAAATACCGCTCTCGGAAGTGCAAATACGCGCATTGAAAGTGGGCGATGTTCTGCTGTTAGACGGCTTAATGCATATGGGACGAGACGCTCTGCATCGTCATTTGATGACGCATGACTCACCGGTAAATCTTGATGGCGGTGTAATTTTTCATTGCGGTCCGGTAGCGCTAAAAAAGGGAGATAAATGGTTTATGAATGCTGCAGGCCCAACGACGAGCATACGGGGGGAACCGTATCAGGGTGAAATTATCCGAAAGTTTAAAGTAAGGGTTGTGATCGGTAAAGGCGGAATGGGAGCAAAAACACTTGAGGCGTTGAAAAATACAGGTGCCGTATACGTAAGCGCTATAGGCGGCGCTGCACAATACTATGCAAAGTGTATTGAAGAAGTGGAAGGAGTGGACTTTTTGGAGTTCGGGATTCCGGAAGCGATGTGGCACGTGCGCGTGAAGAACTTTCCGGTAATTGTCACTATGGATTCTAATGGAAACAGCCTTCATGCCGATGTAGAAAAAAGCTCGGCAATAGAACTTGCAAAATTTTCAGATCCAGTAACGATATGAGCACAGGATGATAGAGGAAGAATATCGAAATAAGTGGAAAGAATCGGGCCCAATCTCGATCAAGATGATCGAAAAGCATGGTAAGTGTAAGCATTCGCTGGGAGATTCATTCCAATATAAAACCCCTTATGATCGACCTAATGAGGTCTGTTTTGCTTTGCTTTATTTACTCGATTTATATACATGGAGAGTAGCACAGGGTTTCCCTTCCTGGGAAAAAGACGATAATAATATTTATCGAATCCATTGTCCGTCCAAGTTCGGTACCGTGTGGGAAATGAAAAAATTAAAATAAAATTTTAATATTTACTGCCATAAGAATGCCAAAAGACGATCTTCCCGTTACTCCGGCTGTCCGAGTTTTGCGTCAAAAAAATATTTCTTTTATTCCGCATATCCTTAAATATGAAGAACATGGCGGGACAAGACTGGCGGCGGAACAGATTGGCGTGCCTGAGAATCTTGTTGTTAAGACTTTAGTGATGGAAACCGACGAAAAAAAACCGCTTATAATATTGATGCATGGAGACCGTGAGGTCTCTACAAAGCGGATGGCGCGAATAATTGGAGTCAAGCAGGTGTTGCCATGCGATGCCGTTTCGGCACAGCGCTGTACCGGTTATCAGTTCGGCGGTACGAGCCCGTTCGGTACAAAGCATACTTTGCCTGTATTCGTTGAAAAGACTATATTGGATTTGGATAAAATCTATATTAACGGAGGAAAGCGAGGCTTCATCGTCGAAATCAATCCTCAGGACCTTCGTAAGGCGTTTCAAATTATAGAGGTTGATGCAGCTATCCTTTCTCATTAATGATCAGGTGGATATATGACGTTAGGTACTCTTGACTGGACTGTTGAACTAAGGTTTATTGTCGCTCTGATGCTTGGATTTCTTGTAGGCCTTGAACGTGAAAGCATCAAGATAGATCGGAAATTGGTTTTCGGCGGTGTTCGCACGTACCCTATTATTAGTATGTTCGGATTCGGATGCGCATGGTTGTTTCAAGTTGGTGCAACATTCATGCTGCCGTCCGGATTGCTGGCAATTGCCGCGCTTACATGCATTGCTTATATAGCAAAGATTAGGACTGAACGGTTCGGAACTACAACTGAGGTCTCTGCTTTGCTGACATTTATCACAGGTGCACTGGCGATGCTGGTGGATGTTTGGATTGCTATGGCAATGGGCATCGTTAATACTATGCTGCTTTCAGAAAAAGCAATGCTGGAATCTTATGTGGAACGATTAAGCAAAGTAGAATTTCTGGCGACTGTTAAATTTTTATTGGTCACACTTATTATCTTACCGGTTTTACCGAATCAAGAATTTACCCCTTTTCATATCAATCCGGCGAAAGTATGGCAGATAGTTATCATTGTTTCTACTCTTGGTTTTATCGGATACCTGCTGGAGAAAAAATTCGGGTCAAAAGTCGGCTTGTGGTTATCCGGAATTTTCGGAGGTATTGTCTCAAGCACGGCAGTAACACTTTCTGTCGGTAGAATAGCTCAAAGAAATCCTGCCCGAGGCAGCGCTGCATTACAAGCGGCATTGCTTGCAAGCAGTATGATGTATCTGCGTGTACTAGTCCTTATCTGGTTTATAAATGAATCATTTCTTCCGAACCTTTGGTACCGTTTTGTTATTCTCGCCGCAGTAGGCGTAGTCTTGTCGATCTGGAAGTATCGGAAGGAATTACCTGCCGGTAAATCAGAATCGCCGGAATTACAAAATCCTTTTGAAATTCGTCCTGCAATAGGATTTGCGATTTTGTTTGTAGTTATATCAGTCGTGTCGGGATTTGTAAGATCTACGATCGGAGATTCGGGCTTATTAGGTTTATCTGCAATTGTCGGAGTAACGGATATCGACCCGTTTATACTTTCAATAGTCCAGGGATCGGATGGAACGGTATCTATTTTTAATTCGGCGATTATTTTAGCGATGACGAGTAATACTATCGTAAAAGCAATATATTTCAACAGCTTTTCTCCGGCAAACAGGAAAGAGGCGATACTGAAGTATTCTGTTTTAGCAATAGCCCATATTCCTTTTATCATTTGGTAAATACACCGGAAATGATTAAAAATTGAAAGAGAAAAAATTGATGAGAAGATGCATTATTCTTAAATGGAGTATTCTTTTTTTAGTAATACTGCTTTCGTTATCCTGTTCTACAACATCCTATCGGGAA
>Ga0105104_10002638_pt1 | contig 12965 bp, 17 predicted proteins | sample PPLLaktember2015_3_FD_87034 | JGI IMG/M metagenome (GOLD analysis project Ga0105104, IMG submission 87034) | Freshwater sediment microbial communities from Prairie Pothole Lake near Jamestown, North Dakota, USA - PPLs Lake P7 Core (6) Depth... | ecosystem: Environmental > Aquatic > Freshwater >...
ATGAAGACTGCCCATTCCACCCAGATGGCCTCGCGCTGGTGAACGAGCAGCTTCGGGAACAGGTCAACGAGGGTGATCCGCAAGCCGTTGATGGCGTGGAAGAGCGCGCAGAAGAAGATGAAGATCTGGAACAGCCAGTTCTGGTAGACATCGTTCAGGAATTTTCCGATATCCCCGCCCAGGAACGACGCCAGGATATGCACCGTAACGAAAACTGCCATGCCCAGCCCACCGATGCGATGCAGGATGAACGTCAGCATTGGACCCTGGCCTCTGTACCGCAATCCTGTGGCCAGGCTGACATTTCTTTTCAGGCTCATCTACGCCTCCTTACAAATGTTTGATGGGAAGATGGCATATTATCCCATTCAGGTCTCATTTATTAAAAGTGACAATACTCACGGGTTATTCGTTTCAGACTTCCTCTAATAAAGAGGGGATTGACCCTTATAATCCAAATGCAAAGTTGCCAAAAGCGGTCTTATTCTAACCTAAATAACATGTCATTGCGAGGATGCGCCAAAGATCCATTTTGCGGCAGTGGCATGCAAACTTATTTGGAGGTGCATATGTCCGAACCCATGAACAGGCGGGAATTTATCAAAGGAGCGACGGCCGTCATCGGAGGCCTGATCACTGCGGTGATTGGGATTCCCTCCATTGCCTATCTGATCGACCCGGCCCTGAAAGAGAGCGCCAAAGAGGATTGGATTCCGATTGGCAAAATGGAAAATATACCTGTCGGCCAGCCGACTCCGTTCTCGTTCACGCGCGTTCAGGTCAACGGCTGGGAGCGGACTGCCACCAGCCACGGCGGATTCGTCCTGCGTAATTCGGAGGCTCTCGACGACTTGCTGATCCTGAACAGCCGCTGCACGCACCTGGCCTGCACCGTCAACTGGTCCGAGAACGACAAGGTTTATCTCTGCCCCTGTCATGATGCCAAGTTCAGTCAGCAGGGCGAAGTGCTGGGCGGCCCGCCGCCCCGTCCGCTTGACCACTTTACGGAATTCCGTGTGACGGAAGATGGCGTTCTCGAAATCTTTTACAAGGAAGCCTGAGCCATGTGGAAAAAAGTCTTTAACTGGCTGGATGAACGGCTTGGCCTGAACGACATCTACAAGAATACCCTCGACCGCCCCGAGCCGAGGGGCAACTGGTGGAATACACTCGGTTCCGCGAGTCTGTTCCTTTTTGTGCTCCAGGGGCTGACGGGCATCTTCCTGACCGTCTACTACACCCCCTCGCCCGACCATGCCTATGACTCGATTCAATACATCATGGAGGGCGTGGCCTTTGGATGGCTGATCCGAGGCATCCACCACTGGGGCGCCTCCCTGATGGTCCTGATCGTGTTCGTCCACATGCTGCGTGTGTTCGTGACGGCCTCCTACAAATATCCGCGTGAGATGACCTGGCTGATCGGCATCGGTCTGCTGCTGACGACCATCGGCATGGGCTTCACAGGCTATCTGCTCCCGTGGAACCAGCGGGCCTACTGGGCCACGACGGTCGGCACACAGATCGCGGGGAGCGTTCCCTTCCTGGGCGAGTTCATCCTCAAAGCTCTGCGCGGCGGACCCGAACTGAGCGCGCTCACATTACAGCGTTTCTTCGCCGCCCATATCTGGATGATCCCAGCCGTCCTGGCGGGATTGATCGGTGTCCATCTATATCTCATCATCAGGCACGGTGAGTCGCATTTCCCGACCAGGGAAGATTAACTGGAGTCAACGTCTCCAGACGTTGGCCCGCCGAAGTCTGGAGACTTCGGACTCCGTGTTGAAGGATAGCTCATGAACGACGAAACCAAAAAGAAATTAAACGAACGTTACCAGCAGGAATTGAATCGGGGTGAATTGTTCTGGCCCGACAGCATCTTCAAAGACCTGATTGTCTCGCTGGGCATCTTCATTATTCTCGTTTTGCTCGCGACGTTTATCGGGGTTGCATCCGAAGCCAAAGCCGACCCTGCCGACACGTCCTACCTGCCGCGTCCCGAGTGGTATTTCCTGTTCCTCTTCAAATTTCTCACGCTCTACGGGCAGATTCCCATCATCGGCAGGATCGAATGGCTGGCGGCGGTACTGATTCCGGGGGTCGGTATCGCTCTCCTGACCCTTCTCCCGCTGCTGGATAAATCCCCCTACCGGCATTATTCCCGCCGGGTCTTTGCCCTGACCTTCATGGGCATAGTCGTTCTCGACATCATTCTCCTGACCGTGATGGCGAGCCTGCCTGTTGCACCGAATGCAGATGAACTGGCTGCCTCGACAACCCTGCAGGCCATCGGCGGATTGTGGATACCTGCCGCCGTATTAGCGCTTCTGGCCGGGATTTACCTCTTCAAACGCGATGTCTATCATGTCTCGACCCGCCGCAGTCTCCCGATCTGGATCACGGTGGCCGGCTCTCTTGCGATGGTGGCGATGACGGTCGTCATCAGCGCGCGGGCGGCAGCCTATCCGGCGCCGGAGGAAGTCGCGGTGGCCTCCACGCTGCCGGACCAGATCTTCGCGGGGCAGGATCTGTACTCCCTGCACTGTGTGGAATGTCACGGCGACGACGGCTCCGTGGCGGTGATCGAGGGCGTGGAAGGGCTCGAAGGCGAGGAGATCACGCCGATCAACAGCCGCGACGTGCTGTACACGATCACCGATTCAGCCATGTACGAGGTCATCGCCTATGGACGGCCGAACGCCGGCATGCCGCCGTTCGGCAAGACCTACGGCGGTGAGCTTTCGCGGAGTGAGATCGATCATATCGTCACGTTCATGCGTTACATGTGGGACGATCGTTTCGAACCTCCGGCGGAAGTGTTAAAGCCTTTGATTCCGCCCCTGGCCGAAGGGGAAGTGCCCTCGTATGAAGTCCATATCGCCCCGATTGCGAAGCGCTACTGTATTTCGTGTCACCGTGAGGGCAAAGAGAACAACAATTATCTCATGACCTCCTACGAGGAAATACTGACCAGCGGTGATCACGCCGAGGACAATATCATCCCCGGCGATGAGAACAGCTATCTCCTGCAGGTGATCCAGGACATGCCCATTATGGACCCCGAGAACCCGGATGAGGAATTGATCGGTGTCATGCCGCCCAAGGGACATCTCAAGCCGAACGAGCTGGAGGCCTTCATCCTGTGGGTCATGAATGGTATGCCGCAGACAGCGGAGGATGCTGCAAAGTTGTTCGTTGCTCCCACGCCTGAGCCAGTCGCAACACCGACGCCATAAGCCAGTCAAAATATCGAAAGCTGCCCTAAAGTAAGAAGGTCACCCTGCCAGGTGACCTTCTTTATTTCCAATCGTTTCCTTGTGATTACATGTGTTTGATGATCGCGTCTGCGAACTCAGAGCACTTTACTTCGATGGCGTTATCCATCAAACGAGCGAAGTCATACGTGACCGTCTTGGCTGCGACTGCACCTTCCATGCCCTTGACGATCATGTCCGCGACCTCAGTCCAGCCCATGTAGCGGAACATCATCTCGCCCGAGAGGATGACCGAGCCGGGGTTGACCTTGTCCAGGTCGGCGTACTTCGGTGCGGTGCCGTGCGTCGCCTCGAAGATGGCGTGGCCGCTCACGTAGTTGATGTTGGCGCCCGGGGCGATGCCGATCCCGCCGACCTGCGCGGCCAGCGCGTCGGAGAGATAGTCGCCGTTCAGGTTCAGGGTGGCGATCACGTCGTAGTCGCGCGGGCGGATGAGGGTGAACTGCAGGCTGACGTCGGCGATCGAGTCCTTGATCAGCAGCATCTTCTTCCACTTGCCTTCGCCGTGGGTCGGCCACAGCTTCAGGGCCTCTTCCACTTCCGCTTTGATATCGCCCTGCTGGGCAGGTGACATCATCTCAAAGCCCGGGTCGATCATGCGGGCGTTCTCTTCCACAGACAGGTTTGGATTCTTTTCCCGGTTTCCCAGGATCCAGCTCTCGCGCTCGGTTACGATCTGGTCCCGGAACTCACGTTTGGCAACCGCGTAGCCCCAATCCTTGAAGGCCCCTTCGGTAAACTTCATGATATTGCCCTTGTGGACGAAGTTTACGCTCTTGCGTTTGTTCTGCAGAGCCCATGCGATCGCGGCCCGTACGAGCCGTTCGGTGCCTTCCACCGAAACAGGCTTGATGCCGATCGCCGCCGTATCGGGGAAGCGCATCTTGGCATATTCCCTGGGAAAGGCTTCCTGGAACATATCCTTGAATTTCTGATTCTCTTCGGTGCCATACTGGAATTCGATACCGGTATAAATATCCTCCGTGTTCTCACGGAAGATGACCATGTCGACGTACTCGGGGTGCTTCACAGGCGAAGGCACACCGGTGTAGTAGCGTACCGGGCGCTGGCAGACATACAGGTCCAGAAGCTTGCGCAGGGCAACGTTCAGGGAGCGGATGCCGCCTCCGATCGGGGTCGTGAGCGGGCCCTTGATCCCCACCAGGAATTCCTTGAAGGCTTCGGTCGTTTCATCCGGCAGCCAGTTCTGGAACAATTTGAATGCCTTTTCCCCGGCGTAGACTTCCATCCAGTGGATCCTGCGTTTGCCGCCATAGGCTTTCTCCACGGCCGCATCGAACACACGCACCGAGGCGCGCCAGATGTCGCGGCCGGTGCCATCGCCTTCGATAAACGGAATGATCGGCTGATCGGGAACCTGCAACTTTCCATCCCTGGTGAAGATCTTCTCTCCACCTTCGGGAACTTTGACATTTGTGTAAGCCATGAATGCCTCCTCGCGAAGTTGATGCGCGTGATTATAACTTTGTATATTGGATATTTCGAGTGATGATTGTCATGACAAAACTTACTCCCCAATGTATTCCCCCGGGGCAGAAAATAAAAGAAAGACTCAACCGCTTTCCTGCGGATGGCAACTTATTCACAGTAAACCAAATTTTCCCCGCTTGTTCAGGATCTGCGAGCAGCGTTACTTCGACTTGTCTTCCAGTTGATCGAACTCGTGCTGCCTGCCGTTGATCCACATGACGAAGATGGCCGCGAAGGCTGTAATGACGAGGGAGAGAATGGTGTTCATAACGTTAAGTCCGCTGTGTAAGAGTGATATCCGCTTCGATGTCGATGAACGATCCTGTCTCAGTAAAAGGGGTGAGGTTTGAGTGTTCATAGGGTTAGTATACACTCAATAGTTTAACACTCCAAGAACAATAAGTTAACATTTTTGACAACATTTGTCATGATATTAATATGACTTTTGGTTTGCGATTTCTCACAAAAGCAGGATCCTTGACAGAATCGCCTGCCTGCATATAATCAGCCCCAATATGTCTATACCGCTGCGAGAAAAGGATCGTTTCTACAGACAGCCATTTGTCCAAAAATTAATGTTTTGACATTCGAGAGCCGCCAAAAGCGACTCTCTTTTTTTGTCGCCTGCTGCCCGCCCGAACCCTCGGATTTGACACGGAAAATTGAGAATAATGAGACTTCCTGGCTTAATTGACCCGCATGTTCACCTGCGCGAACCCGGCGCCACCCACAAGGAAGACTGGGATTCCGGCACTTCGGCCGCGCTGGCCGGAGGATTTACCCTGGTGCTGGCCATGCCCAACACCCGGCCTCCCATCTTCGATGCCGAAACGCTCGATCTGGCTTTGACGGCCGCGCGGCAGAAGGCCCGCTGCGACTATGCCCAGTACCTCGGCGCGGGTCCGGACAACGCGCCAGTCGCGGCCTGCCTCGCCGACCGGGCCGCGGCCCTCAAAATGTACCTCGACATGACCTTCGGCCAGCTCCGCCTCGACGACATGTCCCTCTGGACACCGCATTTCGAGAAGTATCCAAAACAGTTTCCCATCGTTACACACAGTGAAAGCCGGTCGATGGCGGCCGCGATCCTGTTCGCGGCCATCTATGACCGTCCCGTCCACATCGCCCATATTTCTCTGAAGGAGGAGGTCACACTAATTAAGGCTGCCAAAGAAAAGGGAATCAAAGTAACCTGTGAGGTTTGCCCGCATCATCTATTCCTCACCGAGGGTGGCTTTCCCCTATCCCCTGACCCCTCTTTCCCTACTGAGTTAAGAAATAAGGGTAGCGGGGGACGCGTCGAGGTAAGACCGCGGCTCGCCACGAAGGAAGATGTCGACGCGCTCTGGCAAAACCTGGATGTCATCGACTGTTTCGCCACCGATCACGCGCCGCACACCCTCGGGGAAAAGGACTCGGAGGATCCGCCGCCGGGCTTCCCGGGATTGGAGACGGCCCTGCCGCTGCTCCTCACCGCAGTGGACGATGGACGATTGACCATGGACGATCTTGTCACAAGGATGTACACCAACCCCAAAAGGATATTCAACCTCCCGGACCAGCCCGAAACCTGGATCGAAGTGGATGAGAACGCTGAATACGTAATCCGGGCCGACGAGCAGTTCACACGCTGCGGCTGGACGCCCTTCGAAGGCTGGAAGGTCAGGGGCCGGGTGAGAAAGGTCGTCCTGCGCGGCAGAACGGCATTTGAGGATGGAAGGGTTTTGGTCGAACCGGGTTATGGAAAGAATATAAGAAGGAAGGAAAAATGAAGGACTTTACTGATGTAAAGCTTGAAATCTTTATCCCGCAGGAATATTCGTTGAAGCTTCGGGACGAGCTGGCCAAGATCGGCGTGGGCCGGGTCGGAAACTACGATCATTGCGTCGCGATCTATCCCGTCCAGGGATACTATCGGCCGCTCCCGGGCGCCGACCCGTTCGAGGGGCAGGTCGGCAAGATCAACGAAATGGCCGAGCACAAGCTCGAGGTCAATTGCGAGCGGGGACTCGTCAACCAGGCCATGAAAGTGATCCGCAGCGTTCATCCCTATGAAGAGCCGCTGGTCAATGTCATCCCGCTTGCCAATCATCTCTTCGAGATGAAACGCATGTCCGGGGAATAACCACGGACACATGCCCGACATCCATCATTGGCACGAGGATGAAAAAAAACCGCTCTTATAATGAAAGAGCGGATGAGTGGAGTGTCAGTCTGGTGCGTTTTATTTCTCGGTAAATTCACCGTTAACATACTTATGCAAAACACTTGAAATTAGAGTTTGATATGGAATACCCTGACGCACAGCATGCTTTTGTAGAGCAAGGAGATCCTTCTCTGAAATGCGGATATTAACGCGTTTATCCTTGCGTAAGGTCGCATGAGCATAGGTGCGATATTGTTCTTTCTGTTCCTTGAGTTTCCTGGCTGATTTCCACTCCTCTGCTTCATAGGAAGCGAGAAGTTCGAGTTCGTCCTGTTGGAGTTTTAGGTTGCTCATGTTTCACTACCTTTCAAATACTTTTTGGTCGCTTTACGGCTCGGAATAATGGTTTTTAAGAAGATTTCACGTTCGTCTTCGATAAACGGAACCAGATATGCATACTCATCAATTTGTACAACGAAAATCTTTTGTCCTTGGTACTCTTCCTGGTTGGGATGTTCAAGTATATCCAACAAGAAACCCTGCGCGATATAAAAGACAACATCTTCGAATGAAATCTGTCGTTCTTCCTTCAAAAGTTCGTTTTTCTCTCCATTCCAGGAAAAGTATTTCATGTGTCAATTCTAGCACTTTGTGTGCCTTTTGGAAACAGGGTGCCAGGCTTGAGCATTGAAATATGTCCGATATCCGTCAACAGTGATCAAACGGGACGCGCCCTCAGCCGGCAGCCAGAGTCCCGATCAGGGAACTACAAAACCATCTAACTATGAAACTGGAGAACTAACTATGCCTACCAACCACACAAGCCCCTACCTGCCTTTCGGCGATCAGCGCACCGCGCCCTGGTACGGGAAGGACATCATTTCCGTCAGGCAGTTCACCCGCGCCGACCTGGAGTACGTCTTCGGGGTGGCCCACGAGATGCGCGGCATGGTCGAGCGGGTTGGGACGTTCGACCTGCTCAAAGGCAAGATCCTGGCCAACCTGTTCTACGAGCCTTCGACGCGTACTTCGTCGTCGTTCACCGCTGCAATGGAACGCCTGGGCGGCTCGGTCATCCCGATCAATGAGGTGCGTTACTCGTCGGTCTCGAAGGGCGAAAGCCTGCCGGATACGGTCCGCACGCTCGAATGCTACGCGGACGTCATCGTCCTGCGCCATCCCGAGACAGGGTCGGCGGCGATCGCGGCCAAGGCGGCCCGCAAGCCCGTCATCAACGCCGGCGACGGCGTGGGCGAGCATCCGACGCAGGCCCTGCTCGATACCTTCACCATCTTCGAGGAGCTTGGCGCCGGTCAGGTGGATGGCATGACCGTCACGATGCTCGGCGATCTGAAGTATGGGCGCACGGTCCATTCGCTGGCGCGCCTGTTGTCACTGTTCAGGGTCAAGATCAACTATGTCTCGCCTGAGATTTTGAGGCTGCCCAAAGAAGTGATGGACGAGGTTGGTGCGAAAGGCATCCCGCAAGCTGAGTTCAGCTCGCTCGAGGAAGTTCTGCCCGAGACAGATGTACTGTACGTCACGCGCGTCCAGAAGGAACGCTTCGAGGATCCGGCCGATTATGAAAAGGTCAAAGGGGCCTATGTGATCGACCCCGAGATCATGAAAGCCGCCAGAAAGGAAATGATCGTCATGCACCCGCTGCCGCGCGTCGGCGAGATCAGCCCGGACTTCGACGACGATCCGCGCGCCGCCTATTTCCGTCAGATGGAATACGGTTTATATGTTAGGATGGCGCTGCTGGCGATGGTATTGGGGAAGGCTTAGCGGACGCGGAGACACGGAGAGCTTAAAAGCTCTGTGCCTTAGTGTCTTCGTGGTAAAAAGGAATCAGGATGGAAACTTTTTTCACTTTTCTGGAAAAGCGTGTGGATGATTGTTCATCGTTGCTTTGCATTGGGCTTGATCCGCATATAAATGATTTATCTGCTCCCACCGCCGCGTCCGCTCTCGACTTCTGCGTGAATATCATCAAACAGACCTCGCGCTACGCGGCGGCCTTCAAACCCAACGCGGCCTTCTTCGAGGTCTTCGGCCCGGAAGGCTGGACGGCCCTCAGGCAGGTCATCGAGGCCGTCCAGGACGAGTCGAACCGCTGGGGTTCGATGATCCCCGTCATCCTGGACGCGAAGCGGGGTGACATTGCCTCGACGGCCGAAGCCTATGCCCGGTCCGCTTTCGAGAATCTCGGCGCGCACTGCATCACGCTGAATCCCTACCTCGGCAAAGACTCGATCGAGCCTTTCCTGCACTATCCTGAAAAAGGTGTATTCCTGCTGTGCAAGACGAGTAACACGGGCGCAGGGGATCTGCAGGATTTGTTGGTTCTTAACAATGAAGGAGGAAAAACGAAAGAAGACAACCTCTTTCCTCTTTCCTCTTTTGTTCCTCTGCATATCAAGGTTGCACAATTAGCCCAATCCTGGAACACCCACAACAACATTGGTCTGGTTGTCGGTGTGACGTACCCTGAGACCCTCGCTCGCGTTCGTGAAGTTGTACCTGACATGTGGCTTTTATCTCCGGGCATCGGCGCGCAGGGCGGAGAGCTCGAGCTGGCCTTGAAAGCCGGATTGCGCAGGGACGGCAAGGGGATGCTGATCAACGTCTCGCGCTCGATCGGGCGCGCGGAAAAGCCCGGAATCGCCGCGGCCGAGTTGCGCGATCAGATTTTGGAAATCAAAAGAGAATTGAGCCACTGAGACACGGAGTTCCAGAAGATCTAAAAAGGTTTTCTGCGTATTCCCACTGTCTCCGTGGTGAAAGAGGATTTAAACATGGCCGACCTCAAAACGCATCTTGTGTCTCTCGCCGACGGGTTACTGTCAGCCGGCTGTATCAAGTTTGGAAGTTTCACCTTGAAGTCGGGCCTTCAATCCCCGATCTACATCGACCTGAGGCGGATCATTTCACATCCCGGGCTCCTTGCGGATATCGCGCAAGCCTACCTGCCGCTGCTCTCCACTCTTCAATTCTCCCGCCTGGCCGGCCTGCCTTACGCTGCGATTCCCATTGCCACGGCCATCAGCCTGGCAGGGAACTACCCGATGATCTATCCGCGCAAGGAAGTCAAGACCTACGGCACGAAAGCCGAGATCGAAGGTGAGTATCAGGCGGGCGAGACCGTCGTCGTCATCGACGATCTCGCCACCACGGGCGGGAGCAAGTTCGAAGCCATCGAAAAACTGACCGGCGCAGGTCTGATCGTGAAAGATGTTGTGGTGCTGGTGGACCGCCAGTCGGGTGCCAAAGAGTCGCTGGAGCAGGCAGGCTATTCAATGCATGCAGTGCTGACGATCACACAGTTGTTGGACCATTGGGAAAAGACAGGGAAGGTGGAAAAGTATAAAATGGATGAGACGAAAGAATTCTTGAAACAAAACAAATGAAATTATGTTATAAAGGCAGCTATGAGAAGAAAATTCGTTGAGCGCAGGGGCAGGCTAAAAGATCTGGACAGGTCTTTTGATCTGAAATTCTGGCAGGCGCAACCTGCCAAAGCCCGCTTTGATGCATCCTGGGAATTGGTGGTTCATTACATGAAAGTCAAAGGGCGCGATGTTCGTCAACTCAGACTTCAGCGATCTGTTACGCATTTTCAACGACCACAGCGTTAAGTATCTGGTGATTGGTGGATACGCGGTTGTGCAATATGCCGAGCCGCGTTTTACCAAAGATCTTGACCTTATGATCAGCACAGATTCCAGGAATGCGGAAGCAGTCTACAACGCATTGAAGAAATTCGGCGCCCCTCTTGTAGATCTTACTCCCAGGGATTTTTCGGAAGAGGGTTTCTTCTTTCAAATGGGTGTGCCTCCTGTGCGTGTGGATATTCTGATGGGAATTCCTGGAGTTCACTTCGATAACTGTTGGGAAAGACGCGTAGAGGTGGATTTCGATGGTTTGAAGGTTTTATTCATTTCAAGGGAGGACTTGATCGTCTCAAAACGCGCGGCAGGTCGTCCGCAGGATTTGATTGATGCAGATTTGTTATCGCGGCAAGATTAAGAATAGCTGACGATCACCCGGCTGCTGGATCATTGGGAAAAGACCGGCCGGGTGGAAAAGGATAGACTGGAAGCGACTCGAGACTTTTTGAAACGGAATGCATAAGCGATGACAAAAGTGGTCGTCAGACAATCTTCCATAAATGGCAAGGGAGTGTTTGCTTTGAAAGATATCGCCAGAGGGGAGCTGGTCCTGGCGATCGACGATGCGCGCCTGGTGACCGATGAATCGCCGCTGGATGCCTCCAAAGGCGAGCTCGAATACCATTGCGACTATCTGGCGGATGGAAAAGTGGTTCTCATGCCCTTCCCGGAACGGCACATCAACCACAGCTGCGATCCGAATACATATGTAAAGACGCTGCTGGGAGTGCGCTATGTGTTTGCCCTGCGCCCGATCCGCGCCGGGGAGGAAGTCACGTACGATTATTGCATCAATGGGTTTGGGGATACCCTCTGGCAGTGCAACTGCGGGAGCGCGCGCTGCAGAAAGACCATCCATTCGGACTTCTTCCACTTGCCGTACGAACTTCAGGTGGAGTATTTGCCCCTGCTGGACGATTGGTATATCGAAGAATACAAAGACAAAGTTCAGGAACTATTGAAGAAGAACAGTTGAAATGTCGCTCTCTGAAACGGACCGGAAATACCTCTCTGCAATGGGGTTGGTTAAAGGCCTGTCGTGGTCCTTGGAAACCACCTCCTGGATCTGGGGCGGTTTTACGACAGATGTTTACATGGGCCGGGTTTTGCGGGAACATGTTTCCTCTTTCATGGCCGGGACTCCAGGCAATCGAATTCCAGGGGATGGAACTGCATGTCGTGGCGCCTGAATTACAATATGTCCTGAAAGAACACCCTGAATTTTGAATCCTGACTGGCAGATCAGAGAGAAGGAATGTCTGCAAAATATGCTCCTCAACAAAGGAATCGCTGTTTGTTCGCTGCATAAGCCAGTTGTCAGTATTTAGTTGAGCGCGTGCCGGGCGGATCCTGCGTGGATATAGAAAGAAGGTTGTTTGAACATGTACGATGGATCAAAGCAAGTTTCAAACGCACTCTCAATACTTGGTAAACCTGGATGCTATAGTCTATTGCTTGCCATGACGGGCATTATCCTTTGTGTGATTGGACAGGTATTTGCCCGTATCATGTACGACAAGGATATGCCCCGTATTTATAGGGATTTGATGCAGGGGATCCAAGAACCAATTGTTTTTCTCGGCATAATCTGCGGATTGCTGGCAATGCTGATAGGCACGCTAGCCTATCGTCGAAGCAGAAAGTCCAATGGAAATCGGACGGACAAAGCGGCACTTGCAGGAATCTTTCTTGGCATTTTGCCTCTGATCCCAGCCTGTTTATTTATATGTGTTACGCTCTTATCAGGACTTGCCAACGGTCAATAATATTGATGACGATATCAGAGAGGTGAATATGAAAGAGAAACAAACCTTCACGGCCATGATCAAAAGCGCAGGCGGAGGCGGCGCGTTCGTCGAAGTGCCGTTCGATGTGGAAAAGGAATTTGGCTCGAAGCGTCCGAAGGTCAGGGCGCTGATCGAGGGAGTCCCGTACCGCGGCATCCTGACGCGCATGGGCACGGACTGTCACATCCTCGGCATCCGCAAGGAGATCCGCGCGCAGGTCGGCAAAACCTTCGGCGATGAATTGACCGTCACCGTCGAGCTGGATAGCGAGCCGCGCGCGGTCGAGGTCCCGGCAGACCTGCTGAAGGTGCTGAAAAAGGACAGGGAAGTCAAAGCCATCTTCGATAAGCTTTCCTACACCCACCAAAAGGAATACGTGACCTGGATCAACGAAGCCAAAAAGGAAGAGACCCGTCAGAATCGCATAGCCAGGACTGTTGAAATGTTGAAGAAGGGAAGGAAAGGTTAACCCCATGTCGTTGCGAGGGCGTTAGCCCGAAGCAATCTCCTCGCGCTATCAGGAGATTGCTTCGCTCACTGCGTTTGCTCGCAATGACGGAAAGAGGAAGTTTATGGAACTGAAACAATATTTGGA
>Ga0105104_10002639_pt1 | contig 12963 bp, 11 predicted proteins | sample PPLLaktember2015_3_FD_87034 | JGI IMG/M metagenome (GOLD analysis project Ga0105104, IMG submission 87034) | Freshwater sediment microbial communities from Prairie Pothole Lake near Jamestown, North Dakota, USA - PPLs Lake P7 Core (6) Depth... | ecosystem: Environmental > Aquatic > Freshwater >...
AACCAGCAGACACCGGACTCCTCGGCTTCAGTGACTCCTTCGAAAGCCCGCCAGGTCCAAATTGCGTCCACTTCCTTCCTGGCGCTTTTCTCGATCGTTGGATTGGCGCTCTACGGCTTGCCCTTCTTCTATGACTTCATGGTCAGGGATTTTGGGTGGACCCGGGCGGAGGTGACTTCCGGAAACGCTCTGAGCAAGCTGGTCGTGGGCCCCCTGTTCGGGTTTATCGCAGGCTGGATTGTCGATCGCTTCGGCCCCCGTCGCCTGATGATGGTGGGAATTCTCATGGCTGGCGGCGCACTGGTCGGGCTCAGTTATATTTCCACTCTTGGTTTCTTCTACTTTTTTTACCTCTTCAATGCCCTTGGCTACGTGTGTGGCGGGCCACTGCCCAACCAGGTGCTCTTGTCCAGATGGTTTGACAAGTCAAGGGGGAAAGCGATGGGGTTTGCCTACCTGGGGATCGGCATTGGAGGCGCGCTCGTTCCTCAACTCGCCAGGTTTCTCACCGACAGTTACGGCTGGCACACCGCGCTGCGGGTGATCGGAATTCTGATTGTGCTTATCGCCTTGCCGATGGCTTTCTTCGTGAAGGATTCGCCGACCGGGCGAGCATTCGAAAAGGCCCAGAGAGAGGCGCCCGTCTCCATCGCGCCGATCCTGCGCAGTCCCTATTTTTACCTGCTCGCCGTTGGCAGTATGTGTTCGATCGCGGCTGTGGGGGGGACATACCAGAATCTGAAGCTGTTCCTCAGCCTGGACCAGGGTTTGGGTCAGGCGTCGATCGCAACCCTCCTGTCGCTTGTTCTCGGGGCCAGTCTCTTTGGCCGCGTGCTGATGGGCTGGCTGGCCGACCGGTTTCCCAAGAAGTATGTGATGATCCTGATCTATATGCTCGTCGCCTCGGGTATTCCGCTTCTGTTCTGGGTCCACAGCGCCTGGGCGCTTTACGCCTTCGCCATCGTATTCGGCATCGGCCTGGGCGGCGACTACATGATCATTCCGCTCATGGCAGCGGAGATCTTTGGCGTCCGCGTCCTCGGACGCGTCATGGGAATCATCCTCACGGCCGACGGGGTCGCTGAAGCAACGGCCCCCATGCTGGTCGGCTACCTGCGCGACAAGGGCGACAGCTACGCGACGGGTTTTACCCTTCTCATCTTCCTGGCCTTTCTCGGCGCCGTGGCGGTGTTCTTCCTGCCCAAAAAACGGTCGGCCGAGGTGTGACCGCCGAGGGCGCGAAAACAGCAGCCTGCTCTTTTCGGGCCCTTCTCGCCGCCACCGGAGCGTAGCCTTCTCTCCGAGAAACTGTTGAAATACGCCACAGAGAAAGCCGCATCGTGCGCCATCCTGTTAGAAAATTCACCAAACAAGCACGGTTTTATCTTTACCCTGTCGTCAACCAGCCATAAGATGCGAGTAGAGCCTCGCGGTCGCCGCGCAGATGGATCCAAGGCCGAGAGCGGTCCAACAGGCTGCAAGCATTTTTAAGGGCGGGTTTGACTATGAATACACTGATACTCGGAATCGGAAACGTGCTTCTGAAAGACGAGGGTGTGGGAGTCCACGCGCTCAACGCGCTCAGGGATGTGCCTCTTCCAGGCGATGTCGAGGTTCTGGACGGAGGCAACTCGGGCGCTGAACTGGTCGACTGCATTGCCGGTCGGGAAAAGCTGATCGTGATCGACGCGACTGCCGCGGATGGCGAGCCAGGGACGGTCTACAAGTACAGTATCGACGACCTCATCAAGAAGACCTGTTCCCTCGGGTCCCTGCACGAGTTCGGCTTCGTGGATACGTACCTGACGGCCAAGCAGCTTGGCTGCGCTCCGCGGGAAGTAGTCATTTTCGGCGTGCAGCCGGCCGAAAGCGAGTTCGGCCTGGACCTAAGCGACACCGTTCAGAGGCAGGTCCCGGAGCTTCTGAAACTGGTCCTAGAGGAAGCGAACCGGTTCATGTAAGACGTCCCGTCCTGGAGCGCGGACGTCCCGTCCCGGAGCGCGGACGTCCCGTCCGCACTCCAGGAGGATGCCCGCGCTCCAGGAGTCAGCCCACCCCCAACTAATTCTCCGGTTGGTGAAAAACGCCGCAACAGAGCCGAGCCCCTGGGCGGCCATGTCCAGAAACTCACCTAATTGCCAAAAAAGAAGCACTTTTAGCTTTACACGCTTGTCAACCAGCCTGTAAGATTGGCGCGACTTGCGTTGGTGATGTCGACAAATAGCTGTTGTACCAACTACTTAGCACCACGTTGTTCGCTTCGGTTGGCATCCCGCCGATGAACTGTGTCACTCCCGGCGCAGTTCCTCTGTTGACAGAAAGGAGAAGAAGATGAGCTTAACCCGTCGTGATTTCCTCAAGGCCTCCGCGTCGATTGCCGCGGCCTTCGGCATTCAGGGTGCCGAAGCGCTGGCCCGGGAGGGCGGGCTCTCTGTCGTCTGGTTCCAGGCGCAGGCGTGCACCGGCTGCTCGGTATCCCTGCTCAACAGCATTTATTACAACACGATCGACGACCTCCTCCTGAACACCCTCGATTTGAACTATCACCCGAACCTGATGGCCGCCTCCGGCAGTCTCGCACAGACGGTCGCACAGAACGCCTACAGTCAGGGCAACTTCGTCCTCGTGGTTGAGGGGGCGGTTCCCACCGGGGCCAGCGGCAAGTATTGCTACCTCTGGCCGGGGATGACAGCGGTCAACGCCATCAAGACTTTCGCCGCCAAGACTCCCTACGTCATGGCCGTCGGCACCTGCGCCTCGTTTGGCGGTGTAAACGCCGCGCCACCGAATCCGACCCAGGCGGTGAGCGTCCAGACTCTACTCGGAACCTCCAAGAAGGTAATCAACATTGCCGGGTGCCCGACCCATCCAGACTGGATCGTCGGAACTGTGGCTCACATGCTGAAGTACGCCAGCGTGCCCACGCTTGATTCAAAGGGTCGGCCGACCATGTTCTTCAACAGGTCGGTACATGACATCTGCCCACTGAAGGGAACTGAGCCTGCGAAAGCGCTTGGCCAACCGGGCTGCTTGAAGGAACTCGGGTGCCGGGGACCGGAGACGCGGGCGGACTGCCCGACGAGGCGCTGGAACACCGGCGCGGCGAATACTTACGGTAAGGACTGGTGTATTGGTTCGCGAGGCCCCTGTCACGGTTGCACCGAGCCGAAGTTCAGCGAATTGCGGCCGTTCAACAAAGCCTGAGGCAAAGAGAGGAGTCAAATTATGCCTACGACTGTAAAACTGGGCCCGCTCACCCGAGTAGAGGGCCACCTGGAGATAGAGGTCAGCGTCGACACTTCAGCCGGCGCTCCCCAAGTAGTCGATGCCCGGAGTGCGGGGACGATGTTTCGCGGCTTTGAGACGATCCTGAAGGGGCGGGACCCGCGCGACGCCATCCATTACACCCAGCGGATCTGCGGAGTCTGTCCGATCTCCCACGGAATGGCTTCTTCGATGACCCTGGAATCGGCCTTCAGAGTGCAGCCGACGGACAACGGCCGGGTGATGAGAAACCTGGTGTTGGGGGCCAACTTTCTCCAGTCGCACATCCTTCACTTCTATCACCTCGCCCTGCCCGACTACATCAATACTGCCGGCTTGCTCGACATGTCGCCCTGGACGCCGCGCCATGTCACGCCCGACATGCTTACCGGCGCGCAGGCTTCTCAACTCGTCAACCACTATGTCCAGGCTCTTGCAATGCGCAGGAAGGCCCATCAGTTGGGCGCGAAGTTTGCCGGGCGGATGCCCTCCACCGCGACTTTCACTGTCGGCGGCTGTACCGACACCGTGAGCCGGGAAAAAGTCGATGGCTCCCGAGCCCTGCTGGCGGAGCTCAGGCAGTTCATCGATAGCGTCTATATTCCGGACGTCGAAACGCTCGCAAGCCTTTTCCCTGGTTACTACCGAATCGGGAAAGGACCCGGCAATATGCTCGCGTTTGGCGTTTTTGACCTGAATGCAACAGGTTCCTCCAAGCTCCTGAGGCGCGGCCGCTATACGGATAACCTGGACAAACCGGTCGATCACTCGCAGATCAGGGAGTATGTGGCAAGTTCCTGGTACACGCCGGCGAGCGGCAACCTGGCCCCACTAAGCGGTACGACCACACCGGATGCATCCAAGGCGGGTGCCTACTCCTGGATCAAGGCCCCCCGGTACGAGGGGAAAGTTCATGAGGTGGGGCCGCTCGCCCGGATGTGGATCAACGGCGATTACCGCCGAGGCGTATCCGTCATGGATCGCCTGGTCGCCCGGGCGATGGAAACCAAGAAGGTCGCCGACGCGATGAATGGTTGGCTCAATCAACTCGTCATTGGAGGAGCGACCGTGAAAGCCGGCTCCAGGCCGGAGAACGTAACCGGGGTGGGCTTGACCGAGGCCCCTCGCGGCGCGCTCGGGCACTGGATGCAGACGAGCTCCGGAAAAGTCTCCCGCTACCAGATTGTCACCCCGACTGCCTGGAACGCTTCCCCGAGGGACGATTTCGGGCAGGCGGGTGCGATTGAACAGGCGCTTACCGGGATCGTCGTCGAGGACATCGGACAGCCGATCGAAGTGATGCGCGTGGTCCACTCTTTCGACCCCTGCCTCTCGTGCGCTGTGCACGTGGTAAGGCCGGGCGAGCGAGCGGCGCGGTACGTTGTCGGCATTCCCGCGTAGGACAAGTCTGACATGGACACCCTGATTCTCGGGATCGGAAATGTGCTTCTGATGGACGAGGGCGTGGGAGTGCACGTCCTCAACGCGCTCAAGCACGTCCCTCTTCCACATGGCGTCGAGGTTCTGGATGGAGGCACCTCGGGAGCGGATCTTGTCGACTACATCGCCGATCGTGAGAAGCTGATCGTGATCGATGCGACCGTTGCAGATGGAGAGCCGGGGACGGTCTACAAGTTCACAATCGACGACCTGATCAGAAAGACGTCCCAGATGGGGTCCTTGCACGAGTTCGGTTTTGTGGAGACTTACCTGATGGCAAAGCAGCTCGGCTGTGCACCTCGAGAAGTGGTCATTTTCGGCGTGCAGCCGGCCGAGATCGAGTTCGGGCTGGACCTTAGCGATAGCGTGCAAAAGCAGGTCCCGCGGCTGCTGAAACTGGTCGTGGAGGAAGCGAATCGGCTAGTGTAACACAAAAAAGTGCCCAAGGCCTGAGGGAGCTACCTGCCAACCGGGCCGAAAAGCGGCGGATTCTGAACCGCGAATCCGCCCTACGACTACTCGCCATTCGAAACCGAGCGGTTGTAGGGCGGATGCGCAGTTTAGAATCCGCCGCTTTTCGGCCCGGCTGGCAAGACTTGTGTTGGCTACGCCGGTCTTCCCGCCTTCTTGCGCTGGTAGTTGCGCGCAAGCTCGATGAAGATGCCCAGATCGCGATCGAGATCGGTCGCCGTTCCGTCAAAGTAGAAGTTCCGGATCGGAATTCCGTCGAAATCGCGGCTGACGTGCGGGTAAATAGCTTCCGAGATGATCCCATTCATGCAGGTGAACGGGCTGATGTCGATGACGCCGTGCGCGCCTTTCTTGTGAAGGTAGATCGTCTTGCCGATATTGAGGACCATCTCTCCGAGGGCTCCATAGGAGGGCAGGTACGGTTCGCTGTAGTCCAGGATTTCCCGGATATCTTCTGGTTCCTCGTATCCCTTGAGGTCCTCTTTCAGAGGCGCCAGCATTGCGTGCTCGTCGCGCTTCTGGACGTAGGTTCGGACGAGGTTGGCCAGCATCGGCTTGGAAAAGCGGCGCCCGGTGAGGATGAGACTCTGTTTCTGCTCGGCCCCCGTATACCAGATCCACTCGGACAGGTCCGAAACCCAGGCCTCGCCGCCGTGATCCTCCAGCTTCCTGATCAGATTCTCATTGCTGAAAGTGTGGAGTCTGCAGAAGATTTCCCCGATGATCCCGATCAGGGGACGTCTTTCCGACCGGCTGACCGGAACTGCACGAAAACGATCCCTGGAGCGTGTCAAAGCCGCGACGAGTCCGTGCAAGCGTTCCCCGTGATCGACGCGGCAGGCCAGTGCCTGGCACGCTTCGTCGAGTCCCTTTGCGTAGACCCCGTCCGCGTCCCCCTTGTGGGTTTCGTAGGGACGAGTCTTCAAAAGCAGCTTGTGGAGCAGGTCGGAGACGACCAGGGCCCGCCAGGCTGTTCGAACGAAGCTGTTGTCCCCGATGCCCTGATAGTTGTTTTGGCTGCTAGGAGAGAAGACGATCACATCATCGTGGCCCAGCTGGTTCATGACCTTCTTCATGTAGCCCTCGTACTGACCGAACCGGCAGGGACCACCCGCCGTGGGCATGAAGAACGCTATCTTTTTTGGGTCCGCGCCAGGCGCCTGCACGAGTTTGACGAAATCGCCCAGGGTGATGCGCTCGGGAAAGCATTCGTCACCCGAGGTAAACCGGCTGCCGACCTCCAGTGTCTCCGAATCGGAATCCGGGACCGGCTCGGCGTGCAGGCCCACCGATTTGAAAGCCGCCGCGACGCATCGAGCGCCTCCGTAAGACATTTGCGGCAGGTATATGGTACGTCCGTCTAAGGATTGCTGTTCGCTCATCGATTACCCTCGAAACAGGTTACTGTCTCTTCCACCATCTCAAGAATCCCTTGCTGTCGAGGTAGGCCTCGCACCGGGTCATGAAGCCCGCGTCGTTCGAGTGACCGTCGAACTGAAGGGCGAGATAGGGCTTGCCGGCGCCGTCCGCAACGTAGTGTTTGATGTAAGAATCCGGTCCGCACTTGAAATTGGTGATGTAGATGATGTGGAGATTCGGGTAGCGGGAGACGATCTGACAGGCCTGAAGGATCTTTCTTCCGTAGTTCCAGTACATGTTGTCGTTGATGTCGCTGATATCGACACCCTCGAGCGGGAGAAAATCCATGGGGATGGTATTGACCCCGTAATAGTCCCGCAGCTTCCGCGGCACGTCGAGGTTCGCTCCGCTGTCGTGGATATTGTAAGGCCTGCCCACCAGGACGATTCCGAGGGCATTCGCTTCCTTGAGAGTGTCAAGCGCCCGAATTCCGTGCTCGAGGATCCGGTTATGGAAGCGCTCTTGCGCCTCATAGCCTGCCTCAACGGCGAGGCTGCACAGCTTGCCGCTTGCGCCCATCCGTCGGGCCAGCGGAAGCAGTTCTTTCTTGACCCGCTCCGGTCCCCCACGGAAATGCACAGTCGGTTTCAGCAACCCCACATGGTTGTCCTCCATGATCGGGCTGTGGTTGATCACGAAGGGAAGCGTCTGTCCCCAGGGACACAGGAAGGAGTTGACCTTCGGGAATTCGGTCTCGCCATCGATGACGTTGGGCAGGAAAACGTAGTCGACTTTCGCCTTCAACAGGGCTCGGACGTGACCGTGGGATAGTTTGATCGGGAAGCAGGGCTCGGCCACCACTGCGTCCACACCCTCGTTGATAATCACACGGTTGGTCTTCGGGGACAGCTGCAGGTTGTATCCGAGCACCTTCCAGAACGCATTCCAGAACGGAAACTGTTCGTAGAAATACATCGTTCGCGGGTAGCCGATCGACGCGGGCCCCTTTTCTGCGGCCGGATCGTAGTCCTCCATCAAGTACTTCTCTCGCGTGGAGATCAGATCCTCGATGACTGCCTGGTGATTGCTCTTGGCATGTTGTCGGAACTGATCCGAACACTTATCGCCCCAGAACGTATGCTCCCCTTCGACGGTGAACTCCTGAATGTCGCAGTAGTTCGAGCACGCTTTGCAGGTGAACTCGCGAAGCGAGTAATCGACGGCTTCGAGGCTGTAGCCCCGGAATCCGCTCTCGCTCCCGATGGCTTCCATCTTCTCCTTGGCCAAGAGTGCCATACCGATGGCGCCGATGACCCCGTTGTACGGCGGGACGATGATCTCCTTGTCCAGAATCGTTGCGAAGGCCGCAGTGACCGAGTCGTTGTAGGCGGTTCCGCCTTGGAAGTAGATCGTCTCCCCGATACGGCGACCGCGCACAACGCGGTTCAGGTAGTTGTAGGCGATGGAATACGCGAGCCCCGCTGTCAGGTCCTTTCGCGAGGCGCCCTGCTGCATATAAGGCGTCAAGTCGCGCTCCATGAACACGGTGCACCGTTCGCCCAGGCGAATCGGGGACTCGGAAGCCATGGCAAGGTCGGAGAACTCGCCCTTGATCTGGATTCCCATCCGTTCGGCCTGTTCTTCCAGAAACGAACCCGTTCCCGCGGCGCACGCCTCGTTCATCGTGAAATCGATGACGATGCCATCCTGAATGCTGATGTACTTGGAATCCTGTCCGCCGATTTCGAAGATGGTATCGGGAGGGCGATTCAGCATCTTGGTGCCGATGTAGGTTGCCCCGGTCTTATGCGCGGTGATCTCGTCGTTGATCGTATCCGCTCCGACCAGCTTCCCAATCAGCTCCCGGCCCGAGCCGGTTGTCCCCACGCCTCGAATGCGGATCTTGGCCCCAATCTCGGTCTCGATCTCCTTGAGCCCTTCATCGACGACCTCGATCGGCCGGGAACGCGTCCGCGTATAGATTTCCTTGATCAGCTCACCGTCTGCGTCAAGCACCGCCAGGTTGGTGCTGACCGACCCGATATCGATCCCGAGATAGGCGTCGACCGGGAGGGTCCGTCCCTCGAATGAGTAGGGGACGGTGCGGTCGCGTAGTGTGAGCATTCGCTTGCGGGAAAGGCGTTCGGTGCGCGGAAAGTTGCCGACGCTGACCTGGATCTGGTCAGCGATCTCGAACAACCGCTTCGGCTCGTGCTTCACCGGCGCCTGGAACTCCAGCAATGCTGCGCCTATAGCCCCCATCCAGGCGTAGTACTTGGGCACGAACATCTGCTCCTCGTCGAGCTTGAAGACCGTGTGCATTGCCTGGACGGCCCCGCTGTTGGCTGCAACTCCGCCAATGAACGCCGCGCGCGGTTGAATCCTTTTGCCCTTGGTGACCGAGGACCTGAAGTTCCGGACAACAGCCTCGCAGAGACCCTTGAGGATCTCGGGCGGTTGGTATCCTTTCTGTTGGGCGTGGATCATGTCGGATTTGGCAAAGACCGAGCAGCGGCCCGCCACCGTCGCCTGCTTGCCCGCGTGTTTCACGACTTCGCCGATATCCTCGACCGCGTACTGCAATCGCGAGGCCTGCTGGTCAATGAAGGAACCGGTGCCCGCTGCGCAATCGCCATTCTTCTCGTAGTCGCTGATCCCGACGACCCCGTTTTCAATGCTCAGGCTGATGAATTTCGAGTTGACTCCACCCATCTCGAATACGGTGCGGACATCGGGATGCAGGGTGCCCACTCCCTGGGCAACCGCCCGGAAATCGTTCTCCAGGCCGGCGCCGAGCATCTGCCCAACCAGTTTGCTTCCCAGGCCCGTGACGCGTGCGCCTTCCGGGTGCGGGATGAACGCCAGAAGCTCTTCGAGTAGCTCGTAAGTGTTCTGAGCTGGTTCTCCCTTGATTCGCCTGTAGGTGGATATCGCAAGCGGCTGACCGATTGCAGTGTCTTCAATCAGCTGATAGTTGGTACTTTCGGCCGATAGCCGCGTCAAAAACGGCCTGTCGGCTTCCTCGCCTATGACTGCGATCTTGATGCTGACCGCGCCAATGTCGATTCCCACTACGATCATCTAGGGCCCTCCAACAAAGTAGACAATTTTATCCGCACCGGATCATGTTTGGTAGCAGGGTCTGTGGCGGCGACAAACGTGCAACCCCTCCGTCTCGAGGCTACGGTCGCCACACGAGCAGGATACCGACGATTACCAGCATCACTCCGCACGCCTGCAGGACCATCTGGTACCGCCTCGAGCTCAGCCAGTTGCGCCCCTTTGCGATCAGCCAGGCGAGCAGGATCTTACTTCCCACAAGAAGCAAGTAAAACGACGCAAGGAATGAGGTGCCATTCCACGGGCTCAGAGCCCAGGCGCCAACGACGATCGGACCACCCACGGTGAACCAGAAGAGCCATGGGTGGGGGTTCAACAGGTTTACAAGGACCGCCTGCGTCAGGTCCTCGGCGGCGCGCTGGCCACCCGGCTGGGCGAGGCTGGCTCGACGAGCTCGAATTATCTGCTCAATGCCCAGAAAGACCAGAAAGACTCCTCCGGCGATCGCCAGGGCGTGCAGCGTCCACGCGGGCAGCGTTGTGGCCAGCAGGACCGAGCCAAGCACAATGGGCAGGTCACTGAATAACGGGGCAATTGCGACCCTCAGGCCCGACCCGAATCCCTTTTCGAGCGACCTCGTGATCACCAGGGCAAGCATCGGTCCGGGGCTAATCCCCGCGGCAAAGCCAAGAGTGATGCCCAGCAGAACGTTCGCCAACATGAACTCCGTATAAAAAAGAAAAACTATACAACAAAAATCTCAACAGGCCTAAGACAACTTCACCAGCGAGACAACTTAACCACTGGAAAGCACTGTCCACTGTCCACTGCCCACTGCGCACTGCGCACTGCTCGTTACCTCGGACTTGGCAGTGAGCAGTGAGTAGTGCGCAGTGCTTTTATGGTGACTTGGTGGTGAAGTGTCTATAATCTTGCCCATGCTCAACCCAGACCGCTATTTTGATCCAGACCCTACCACGCGCGCTATCGCGAGAAGGCTCTATTCGAAGGTAAAGAACCTGCCTCTGGTTTGTCCGCACGGCCACGTGGACCCGCGCATCCTCGCTGACAATACGCCATTTCCGGATCCGACTGAGCTGATCATCGTTCCCGACCACTACATTTTCAGAATGTTCTACTCACGGGGGATACCGCTGGAGAGCTTGGGAATCCCCACCCGGGACGGCACTGCGGTGGAAACGGATCACCGGAAGATCTGGCAGATTTTCGGCGACAACTTCTACCTGTTTCGGGGCACGCCGACCAGCTGCTGGCTCAGTCATGAGTTCTCGGAAGTGTTCGGAATCCGGACACCACTGAACGGCCAGACGGCGATGGCGATCTATGACGAGATCTGGGAGAAACTGCGGACTCCCGAATTCCTGCCCCGGGCGCTATTCGAGCAGTTCAACATCGAGGTGCTGGTCACGACGGATGGCGCGAGCGACGGCCTGGAGCAGCATGAGAGAATCCGCGAGTCGGGTTGGGGAGGGCGAGTTCTGCCGACTTTTCGCCCGGACGCCTGCGTCAATATCCAGGCTGCTGGGTGGAGGGAAGAAATCTGCAGGCTCGGGCGGGTGACGAACCGCGAAATCGTCTGTTTTCGAAGTTACCTCGCCGCTCTGGAGGACAGGCGCGCCTTCTTCAAGTCCATGGGGGCTACAGCGACAGACCACGCCGTCGTTGAGCCGCTGACTGTCGACCTGGGCGCCATGGAAGTAGAAGCGATCTTCGCCCGTGCGCTCAGGGGCGAGCCAGACGAGGGTGACGCCCGGCTTTTCACCGCGCACATGCTCATGGAGATGGCGCGGATGAGCGCCGAAGACGGACTCGTTATGCAACTCCACGCGGGTTCGAGCCGGAACCATAACTCCGTCATCTTCGAGCGCTTCGGGCTGGACAAGGGTTGCGACATGCCGGTTGCCTGCGAGTTCACTCGGAACCTGAAGCCGCTCCTCAACAAGTACGGGAATGAACCAGGGTTCAGGTTGGTGCTTTTCACCTTGGACGAGTCGACCTACTCCCGTGAATTGGCGCCGTTGGCCGGTCATTACCCTGCCGTTCGGCTGGGCCCTGCCTGGTGGTTCCATGACAGCCGTGAGGGAATGACCCGCTTTCGTGAGCGCGCCACGGAGACGGCCGGAATCTATAACACGGTTGGCTTCAACGACGACACCCGCGCTTTCCCGTCAATTCCGGCCAGACACGACCTCGCAAGGCGGGTCGACTGCAATTTTCTGGCCGGCCTGACGGCTCGGCATGCGATCGAGGTCGATCAGGCTGAAGAGATGGCTGTGGACCTCGCCTACAACCTGGTCAAGGAAGCGTACAGGCTGTAAGGTGGACGAACACGGACTGACACGGACGCACACGGACCGACCGACGTTCGCCTCTGTTGTGCCGACACTGGTCCGTGTTTGTCCGGTTTTGGTTCGTGCCGGTCAGTGTTCTCACTAGTGCGGGATCTGGAACCCGATGAGTTTCTTTCCCATCTCGCGCCGGCCGACTGGGGTCGACTGTTTGTAGATCTCCAGCCACTCACGGATTTTCGGAGGGTCGGCTTTGAGCACGTGACACACCCAGACAAAGCTGCCCGGATAATCGTCATCGAGCGAAAACCACTCGAGGGCGTCCTCTCGCCACGCGATGCACTCCTTGGATTCCTTACGGGAGGTGATGATGTCGCGAAAGGCCTGAATCAGGATGCCAGAGGCGAGCCTCCTGAGGGACGGCTCCGGTCCTTTCTTGGGGGGGTAAAGTCCTTCACTCGCTAAAGTCAGTTCCGTCATTTCCCTAAACCTCAAAGGCAGAAATTCGGTGGTGAATGACCGGCTTGCGAGCGCTGACGCTCAACCGGCCCTGCTTTGAAACGTGAACACAGTGTAGAGTCGTTCACGGGTCTCGCCTATCCGGTTATGTCTGTTAATCGCGTAGGATTCTGTCCGGTATCGGATGTGAGATGCGCGACCCGATTGTTCTAACAAAACGACCGCCCGGAGCGCTATCATCAAGGGGACCGACTTTTGCTACTCCAACACGCGGGAGGAGCTCTATGAGGAAGGCTCTGTTTTTATCGATCGTGGCGGTTCTCGCCGTCCTGCTCACCACATTCTTTACGGCGCACGGCGCCGCCCCGGCGCAAGGTTCCAGCGCGGAGATCCTGGCGGAGATCCAGGCGATGAGAGACCAGATCGCCCGACTGGAAGCGCGCGTTGCGGCGCTCGAGCAGTCGAGGGCCACGCCGCCCCAGGTTCTCCCATACCTCCGGCCGGGAGTTCCACCAATCGACCCGGACGGATACGGAAACATTCAGTTCCAACTGGTCCCGACTGGCCCCAAAGACAAGTGACAACTGACAACTGACAACTG
>Ga0105104_10002640_pt1 | contig 12956 bp, 13 predicted proteins | sample PPLLaktember2015_3_FD_87034 | JGI IMG/M metagenome (GOLD analysis project Ga0105104, IMG submission 87034) | Freshwater sediment microbial communities from Prairie Pothole Lake near Jamestown, North Dakota, USA - PPLs Lake P7 Core (6) Depth... | ecosystem: Environmental > Aquatic > Freshwater >...
GGGCGATGATGACCGGGCTCCGGTTAATCAAAGCATTGACCTTTATTCAGCGCTCCGTCAAGCCGGTGTTCAGGCAGAAATGCATATTTATGAGCGAGGTGGACATGGCTTCGCGTTATTAGAAGACAGGGGCCCCGTTGTCAGCTGGGCGCAACGCTGCATGGACTGGTTGAGAATTAGAAATATTCTCTCTCAGAAGTAGCATTCCCAGGCTTCATGACCGTCACTCACCATGTACGAGCAACGTAAGTGACGGTCACGATTCAGATGAACTTTAAATCTTTTCCACGACCGCCGCGGTCCCGTATGCCAGCACTTCGGTGACACCGGCAGCAATTTCGGTGGCGTCATAACGAAAAGCAAGTATCGCGTTGGCATTTATTTCTTCTGCATGACGGATCATCAGTTCGTATGCGTCGCGCCTCGTTTGCTCGCAAAGTTCCGAGTAAAGACTGATATTTCCGCCAAAGAGAATCTGGAAACCGGCTCCGATATTGCCGAAGAGTGAACGTGATCGTACAATAATTCCGCGAACGACCCCCAGATTTTTTACGACGCGGTATCCATCGAGCTGAATGTTCGTGGTGACAAGTTTGTGATCCATCATAACGTTCTTACTCCTCTCATCGTAAATTATTTTTTCCTCGTGATCGTCACTCACCATGTACGAGCAACGTAAGTGACGGTCACGATTCACGCAGACGTAGCCTTCGCCTCAAAGAAATTTCCCCGCGGGCGGAAGTACGGAGTAATGATCGTTTCCCGGTACACCCCCGCGTCAGATATTCATTTCAAAAGCTTCTTGACGATTTCGTAATATTGCCCTACTTGATGTTGATACCCTTCTCCCGTGCCGGGTCCGTCGAAGCCGATATGAATCCTTTTGACGATGCTGTTCCTATCTGTAAAAATTGTCGTCGGATATCCGCTGAAACCGTTAAGCTGGGAATGGAGTCTCTGTTGAACGTTCATCTTGTCGGTGCTCCCGCAGAAAAGCACCGGATAGGTAAGACCGTACCGCGCCTGGAACAGCGCAAGATTCTTCTTCGCTGTTTCCGGATTCCCGCTGATCTCGAATGAAAGACCGACGACGACCAGTCCGTCTTTCCCGAATTCATGATAAAGCTGTTGAAGAAGCGGTGCAGCATCCATGCAGTTATGGCACCACGTCCCCATAATATCGATGACCAGCACTTTCTTTCTCAAGAGCTCATCGTCACTGTTCATCATTCTTCCTGAAGACGTCATTCCCCAGAATTTGAGCGGTGCCTTCGGGTTCTTCATCGACGTTTCGGATGATGGGGCCTGCGTTGAAGGAACCGCCGGCTGCGCACCGAGTGTGAAGACCATCGGTTTGCCGCTTCTCGCAGCCAATCTGCCGGTCCAGTGTGTGTCCTGTCGATCCAGTTCCAGAAGAAATGCCTGCCATCCCGTAAAACGAGAGAGCGATACGTGAGAACCGGTTTGTGTTCCCGCAAGTAAACCGTAGTCGCCGTCCGGTGCGATGAGAGTTCCGAACAGGCTGTCATGTCGCATCCAAAAGATTGCAGTCGTCGTACTATCGGTTCCATGATCACCGGGGAGATAGACCTGAAATTTGCCGCTGAGTGAAAGGCCGGAAGGAATTGCCGCGGGCGCCGGTTCCCTGCCCTCGCTCGTTGGAGTTGCAACAAACGCATTCCAGCTCGTATCGGAGCGATAGCGGAAGAATTTGCCGCGCCAGGTGCTGCCATCCCACGTTCCTCTCATGGCTGCACCGTATTCGGAAAAGAAAAATGTAAGTGAGTCCTGCTGAATCTGGATTTCGGGAATCGGCGTTCGTTCCGGACCGTTGATAAAGTAACCCGCAGGACCCGGAGATCCGGGCTCAAGGAAAAACTGGAACGGGATCTGTTTATTCTCACCGGTGGTCATCGTGCCCGTCCAATTCCCGGAGACCGGCATTTGCCTCCGGCAGCCGGGAATGCTGAGCACAGACAGGAGGAACAGGAAGCGAAAAATATTCATGAATTAGATTATTCCGGGATGTTTTCCTCCACCGGCAACCGAGAGGCAGAGAATAATGATGAGAAGAAGCATCTGGACCAGATAAAACGTACTAATGCTCTTGCTGAGAATCGTATAGGTATTTTCCGCATCTTCATGCGCGGTTTTTTCAACAATCTCCTGGATTAATTTTTTACGGCGCCGGACGAGAATCGGGCCGAAGACCGATCCGTTGACAAGCAGGAAGGCGAAGAGGATAATTTTTGCGATCAGCCAGCCCTCGGTGTACCAGAGGGAGACATTCCCATCGTAGAGATTAAAGATATTGATAATGCCGGTGATCAGCATTACCGCGGACGCGAGAGGGGAAAGCAAGCCGAAACGGCGGCTGATTTTTCCTATAGACAGTTTTTGATCCCAGTTCTTCTCTTCGCGAAATCTTCTCTCGACGATCCAGCCGCCGAGAAGCGCTGTAAAGATCAATCCGAATCCAATGAGGTGAATGATAAAATTGAGAGAAACTTTCATAATGACCTCTTGTTGATTGAATGGAACGGTGAACCTTCTCTGCACCAAGATAATAAAATGATTTGATAAAAAGGAAGAGGCCGGTAAACTGACGGGGGGCATTGCTTGTTATCACTCCAGAATGTATATTCTCACCATGGATCCTGAAATGCAATTCCCCTCATCATTCAAATCACACTAAACCATATTAAAGGAGAAGTATTATGAAAAAATATTTTGCATTCTTATTGATCCTCATCCTGGTTGGCTCGGCTTCATACGGACAGGAGGCTGTCACGGGGCAATCGGCAGGGAAAATTGGAATTCTCTTCGCATTTAACGGCCTCGCAAATTTGGGCGCAGGATCCTATCAAGGCGGATTTGGCGCCAAGCTCTGCCTTTCTGATTATATGGCGGTGCGGGGGATGCTGCAATTAGGTATTGCGAGTCAGACGATTCCGAATGCCGGACCGAACGGGACGGACGGGAAAAAATCAGCAAGCTCCCTTGGTATCGGCGGCGCAGTCGAGCTGCATCTGACCAAAGGCCGCATCAGTCCCTATATCGGCGGCGGCCTCCTGTTTTCGACGACGAGCACCGAACAGACGCTCAATCAAGGAACAATAAAAAATAATCTGGGAGGTGAAACAGTGAGCGGCCAGAACTTCCAGGCCGGTACATCCATTATGATTGGAGGTATCATCGGCGTTGAATATTATGTGACCAACGGAGTAAGCCTCTCTGCTGAATACCTGGTCGGATTTACAACATTATCTCAAAAAGATGAAGAATACCCCGGCGGAACCGCAAAGGGTGGAAGCGCGAGCTTAATTGGAATCCACTCGGATGGGACGCTGACGCTGGCGGTTTATTTTTAATTGAGATATGAGCAGATAACGGAGAGCAGACAAGGGCAGCTGAAAAGCTGCCCTTGCTGTTTTAAGCGAACATTTTTTTCGATTGTTCGCCATATCGTGCTTTCCAGGCCTCGGAGGTCATCCCATAAATATACAAATCGACAAAGTGGTCGTAGAGAAGCTCACCTTGTTGAATCAGACCTTCCTTCACGAAACCGAGGCGTTCGATGATCGCATTGCTTTTATCATTGCCCGTTGCACATCGGATTTGAACGCGGTTGAGTTGGTACTCATAATAAGCGTAGTCCACCAGGGCCCGGCAGGATTTTGTGACCATCCCATGTCCTTGATAGTGCTCTCCGATCCAATATCCGATTTCAACAATTTTATTCATCCAATCGATGCTGTGATATCCGATAATGCCTGCAAGGTTGCCGCGAAACCAGATGCCGCACTGGAAGCCATAATTCAGGCGCAGCTGTTCCTGTGTCGAAATAATAAAGTGTTTGCTGTGATCCAATGTTGTATTTGAATCCACCCAGGGGAGCCAGCGCCGCAGATACGTCCGATTGCTGTCCGTCAATGCAAAGAGCTTTTCGGCATCTTCAGGTTCCAGAATTTTTAAAACAATTTCATCGTCAATTCGAAGAGAGGGCATACACGGTGACCTGAACTATGAAAAAAGAATGAGTGATCCCTTCGGGAAATTAGAGTCCATATCCGGTGAAACTCTGTGCGATCCTGCGCCCGGCGGCCATGGAGTCCTGACTTGTTTTCTAAACGGAATTATCCTGCCGTTTGGTGAACAACTGCAGAAGGGAGCTTCCTTGATTCTTATTGAACAGGAGCCAGACACTTAAAATAATTAATCCGCAATTCTCTAAAATTTTTTGGAGGTTGATTTTACTTGCATTCGGATCCTGGGTAAAGCAGCCGCACGATATATCCAATCCGCGAAACAGGGCGGAGGCCACAAGGATGGTAAATCCGACGAGCATCACGGTGAGGAGTAATGCGCAGCCGCGCGGGTAGAGGCCGATGATTAAACTCAGGCCGCAGAGGAGTTCCAGCGATGGAAGAATCGTGGCCGTCAGCATCGCGAATGTCGGTCCAACGACCTTATATTGAAGAATGGCATTTGCGAACGCCTGCGGATCTGTAATTTTATCCAGGCTGGCGACGACAAACAATCCGCCGAGAAAAATTCTGGCAAGTAAAACAACAATGCTATTGGAAGGAATTGATTTCATATCGTAGTTTTTGAAGATGCCGATGTGCATGTGCTATTGTTCCGTCGGCAGGCCTGCAGATTTCCATTCCTGCCAGCCGCCGAAGAATACTTTGACATTGGTAAATCCGGATTCCAGAAGTTTGATCGACAATTCTATGCTGGAATTACATTCGGCGCCATCACAGTAAACGATCAGGAGCTTGTCTTTCGCAACTCCGCCCAGCCGCGATTGCAGGGTCCCATACATTTTTAACGGGATATTCACCGCACCTTGAATGTGTCCCGCGAGAAAATCAAATTCATGCCGTGCATCGACAAAGACCGATTGACGAGATTCAAATGCGCCCCTGGCCTGATCCAGCGAAATCATATCGATATTGGCAAGAGCGACCGCAGGCGCCGGCTGGGTTTTGGCGAAAAAGCCCTGCTTCGTCGCATAGGTATAGGCAAACCCTAAGATGATCGCTGCAGCGATCAAGAGAAGGGCTTCATAGAATGTTTGACGCATGGTCATTTCTCTTTTATGCAAACAAACGAGGCTCTCATCTCAATACGGGGTTGGTTCTTGCTGTCGGTTTCCAGGGTAAAACTTTCGCTTCCATATCCGGGCTTTTCTGCTTTCACCGATACCTGTATCTGAAGAGTATCGTTCGGATTGAGCACCTTCTTGTCCAGCCTGACACTGATCGACGAAGAGGAGGTCGTGAACTTGTTGATTTTGATTCTGCGGCCTGAAATATTTTTATAGCCCGCATTCTGGACGAGCGTTTTGCCCTGAACAATGTTCCCCAACCAGAGTAATGAGGAATGACTGATCGATTCAAGATCTTCTTTGACAACGGCAGATAACGTGACGGTAACGTTCTGTGCCAGCGGGTCGTTCGTAACGATATTAACATGCTTCTCTACAGTTCCATGGTATCCCGTGGAATTGAATTCCAGCTCGACGACATCAGATTCAGAGGGGAGCAGAAAGCTTTTCGGCTGTTTGACCGTCGTGCATCCGCACGACGGCTGCACCGAGTAGATGCGCAACGTATCGGTCCCGATATTCCTGAGGACAATCTTTCCCTGTTTCTTCATCCCGCTGTAAATCGTGCCGAGGTCGACGACGGGTTTATTCAATGAAAGCTTCGGCTGGCCGGATGAAATGCCGACGCCGAATAAAACGATGAGGAGGATCCATCCTGTTTGTTTCATAGTCTTATTTCGAAAAGTATACCATGAGTGATTGAAGCAATAATTGAGTTACGCCTGTTTTCGAGTCATTGCCATTTGTTTCAATAACGGAGTAATACGGTAGCGCTCTTCCTGGAGATCGGCATGAAGTGCTGCAAGCACCGCAACGACCTGGTTCAAACCGATTTGTTCCGCCCATGCGAAAGGACCGAAGGGAAATTGAGCGCCGAGTTTCAGAGCGGTGTCGATATCCTGCGGCGATGCGATGTCTTCCATGATGGCATATGCCGCTTCATTAATAATACGGCACAGCATCCGCGGCAGGACCATGCCGATGCGATCCTGCACAATTTCGATTTCTTTTCCGATCGACTGGAAAAAGCGCCGGGTCACTTCAATCGTTTCTTTGGGAGAGTAAATGGTCGGTGCGATTTCCACCAGCGGTTTTGCGATAAGCGTGGGAAGCGCCGAGAGGCCGACGAGACGATATTTTCCTGAAATCCACGAGGACTGTTCCGTCGCGGTCACCGTGATGGAAGAAGAGAGTATCGGCGCCGTGTCCGCAATCGCATCGTTGATCCGTTCAATATTTGCTTTCTTCGCGGCGGTATCGATATTCGTCAGTTCAAGAACAATCGATGTATTCGCAGGAATGATACTGGATATTTTTATATGATCAGATTTAAATTCCGGCTTTTGGAGGGGCTTTTCATTCCATGAGAGTGACACCTCGTATCCATGAAAAGCACAGACTTCGGCGTATTGTTCCACCATGGGAGATTCGCCGATAATGTAGATGCGTGCGGCAGACGGGTGTTTAGTCTCCACCGGCTGCGGGGCCTGGTCGACGCGCGCGGATTCCTTTGCCGATGATGATCGTACGCTCTTGGTCTTTGCTTTCTTATGAAGAATTTTTGCTGCCCCTGCGTTTTTTCCCGTGCCTGTTTTCAATCTCTACACTCCGCTCGACGATACAAGTATCTGATGAACGACATTCTGGTTAACTGCTCGGTTCGTCATAGGTATAAAATCCTTTTTTTGCTTTTTTGCCCAGCCAGCCGGTTTCCGTCATTTGTTTCAGGATCGGATTGGGCCGGAGGCGCGGTTCGCCGTACGATTGCTCGTACAAATACTGCATCTCCGCAAGCGTCGTATCGATGCCCATCAGATCCATCAGTTCAAATGGACCGCCGGAAAACGATCCTATGTTTTTCGCGATGCGATCGATCTGTTCTACGGTGGCGACATTCTCGCCCAGCAGCCGCAGTGCTTCGCTGAAGAGCGGTTGAGACACTCGGTTCACGATAAATCCAGGCGTATCCTTCACCACGATGGGCGTCTTTGCGAGCAGGAATACAAATTCGATGATTTTGTCTATGGTCTCGGTGTTTGTTTTAAAACCTTTGACCACTTCAACCAGCGTGGAAGTATCTAAAGGATTGAAGAAATGGATTCCCGCAATACGCTCAGGATTCCGAGTTTGTGCGCCAATGGAGGTGATGGAAAGCGATGAAGTCGTGCTCGCGAGAATCGCACTGCTTTTCGTACATGAGTCGAGGTGTTTGAATATATCCTTTTTTACGCGAATATCTTCAATCACGGATTCAATAATAAAATCGCAATTTCCCAGATCAGGCAGGCTTGTCCGGGTGCGGATCCGCTCCATCGATGCCTGTAATTCTTCAGTGGAAATCTTGCCCGAATTCACCATCTTCCGGAGGTTTGCGTTGATGCGGACCGTTGACCGGCGCAAGAGTGTGTCGTTGACGTCGTACAATTGTACATCGATTTTGGAGAGCACGGCAAGTTGTGCAATGCCAATCCCCATAACACCGGTGCCGACAATACCAAGTTGTTTAAACATGTCTCTGAGTTCCCTAAGATTATTGAAACTTAGTCAATGTCTGCCGAAAAAACAACAACCGGGCGCACCTTTCACGAAATTCCTGGCAAATTCTTTGCATCGAGGCGCTGAGTGATCCGCTGGTAGAGAAGCAGCGCGATGCCCGAAGTGAATCCGATTGCTGAAAAATAATACCAGATATAATGCGCATGGGCATACGCCTGCGATGTTTCTCCAGCGGCAAGAGTTGCAGGATCGGGACAATATGCTGATAACAGGTAGCCGGAGAGTCCAAACCCGATCAGGGAGGAGAGAAATGAATGGAGATGGCTGAATCCGAGATAGAGCCCTTCCTCACCTTTGGGAGCCTGGAGAGAAAAGAATTCCAGGTACCGGGGTGAAATAAAACATTCTGCAAATCCCTGGATGGTAATCCCTGCGATCATCATCACCGTAATCGGATGGGCGGCAAATAATCCGAATGAAATACTATTTCCGGTGGACATTTGAAGGAGCGCCCCGGCCGCCATACAGATTGCCGAGACCGGCATGAGAAACATCCCGACCGTCATGGAGGTAATGGCTTTTGCACGATGCATCCATTTCGTGATGAATACCACACTGCTCATCACAATGAGAGGATTGATATTCGCGATCCATTCCGGCGACGCATGCTCGCCGACCGTACGAAGGATATACTTCGGCATGGTGGCATACATCTGCTGCTGAATGATCCAAAAACCCGTGACTATGATAATGAGGAGAACGAGACGTGCGTTTGTCGCAACGCGAATAAATCCCGACCAGATCTCGGCGAATGATTTGCCTTCGCCTTCGGTGTGTGTGGTTTTATAAAAGAAGATGACACAGATCAATGCGATGCAGGTCATTGCCGCTGCATAAAAATTTATCGATTCCAAACCCCATTGAAGACGCAGCGGGTATGCAAATGTTTTTCCAAGAAAGGAACCAACATTGACGATCCCGTAGAAAATGGAAAAAGCGCGGGCCCTGGTTTCAGACGTCGTATTTTTTGCGACCGTCCCGGTAATGATGGATTTAATGAACGATCCGCCGAACATCAATATGACGAGCGCCGGTACGACGGTTTCTTTGTACGGCAGGGCCCCGAGAGTGAAATATCCGATGGTGAGCAGTGAAAATGCAAGTATGATCGCTTTGCGGAATCCGATTTTATCAGCGAATGCGCCGGTAAAAGGGGGAAGGAAGTACATTCCTGCGGAAAATGCGCCGCTCAGCCATGCGGACCAGATATCGTTGAACCCGACGATGCGAGAGAGATAGAGTGTGATAGCAATAAAAACCGCATAGTACGCTGAGCGTTCAAACAGCTCGACGATATTTGCCGTCCAGAATGCCCGCGGGAATTGCCACGTCGCATGTCTTGATTGTGCTGCTGGGTTATCCATAATTTCTATCCAAAGTGTCCATCAAATATAATTTACGATAGTGAAGGAAACCAATTTATGTTTATCGGTTTGAAAGATCAATAGAATTTACATGAGAAGACATATGATATGTATGATTTTTGGGGTGGTGCGCATGTCAATACGGATAGAACACAAAAAATAATAAGGACAATCCGGCGAGTACCCAAAGTCCCGGTTTTATCTCCCGCACTTTTCCTGTGATCAGCTTGAACAACGGATATAAAACAAATCCTGCCGTCATCCCGATGCCGATATTGTACGTAAAACTCATCAGCGTCATAACACAGAATACAGGAATGGATTCTGAAAGATCTTCAAAATGAAGTCTGGTAATCGGCGCGATCATCAGTACTCCGACGATGATGAGTGCCGGTCCGTATGCAAATGAAGGGACCACCGTCAGGAACGGCGCAAGAAATAATGCGAAGAGAAAGAGAACCGCGGTGACAACGGCCGTCAGTCCGGACTTACCGCCGGCCGCAATGCCTGTTGCCGATTCGATGTACGCGCCAGTCGTTGTCGTGCCGATAAGCGAAGCAACGGTCGTTGCGATGGCATCGCACATCATCGGCTTTTCTATTTCCGGAAGATTTCCGTGGCTGTCTAATAAGTCAGCGTTAGAACCAAGCGCGATGAGTGTCCCGATGGTATCCAGAAAGGCCATGATAAAAACGGTCAGGACAACGGAGAACATCCCCCAGGTCAATGCTCCCGCAATATCGAGCTGTAAAAAGATAGGACTTATATCCGGAGGCATGCTGAGCCATCGTTCCGGTAAGGGTGCTAACCGCAGTGCAAACGAAAGGAGGGTGACCGACAGAATTCCGATCAGTATGGCACCGTTCACTCTCCGGATCATCAGCCATCCCATGAACACGAATCCGAGTATTGCCAGCAGAACACTGGGCTGGCGCATATTACCGACGTGAACCGGCGCCCCCGGAGCCCCGATGACGACGAACCCCGTTTCGTTCAGTCCGATGAACGCAAGAAACATTCCGATGCCGACTCCGAAACTGATCTTGAGTGAAACGGGAATTGATTCAGCCAGCCAGGAACGTACTTTAAAAATCGTAAGCAGTGTGAACAAAATGCCGCTCAGAAAGATAGCCCCGAGTGCGGTTTGCCAGCTGTATCCCATGACACGGACGACGGTAAATGCGATGAATGCGTTCTCACCCATATACGGTGCAATGGCAATGGGGCGTTTTGCATAGACGCCCATGAGCAAGGTTCCAAAGAATGCGCTGAGGATCGTGGCGGCCATCGATGGGCCGAAGGGCATCCCTGCCGCCTCAAGAATTTTCGGATTGACGATGATGATATATGCCATCGTTACAAATGTGGTCAACCCGGCCGTTATTTCCTTCCTGACGGTTGTTCCAAGCTTATCCAGTTCAAAAAAAAATCGAAGTCTGTTCATGGGTTGGTTTCCCGGGGAATAGTCCGGCTCAATATAGGAGGGCGATAGGAAACTTGCAAATTCATGTTCCGCATCTCCCTGTTGTCGAAAGGATGCAATTCTTTCTGTTTTTCCGTATTTTCTATCTCAGAAGTTCAGTCAAGCACTTCATTGTTTATCCATGAAATAAATCAACGGTTACTGCATGCTGAAGAAGGCGGCCTCCTTATTCTGGAATGAAAACAACATCAGTTTCCTGCTGAGTGCAATTTCATTCAGTGTGTATTTGACCACGTTGAACCGTTCCGTCGGATTTACGGATTCGGGGGAGCTTGCAAGCGTCATCTGTACGCTTGGAATTGCACATCCGACCGGCTATCCGCTTTTTACGCTGCTGGGACGCTGCTGGATTATGATTCCTTCTTCGATGGAAGAAATCATACGTCTCAATTTATTCTCTGCTCTGCTCACCGCCGCCGCAGTCGGCCTCTTGTTTAAAACAACGCTCATGCTTCACCGATCCGCTGCCGTCTTTCAACCGAAGATGCGCAAGCGGAAAAAATCAAATGAACGGCTTTTTATCTGGGCAGCGTTCATCGCAAGTTTGACGGTTGGTTTTTCATCGACCTTCTGGTCGCAATCCGCTGCAGTCGAGGTGTACGCACTCCACCTCGTTCTTGTCCTTCTGACGATCTGGTCTTTTGTCCGCGGACTGGAAGAACAGCTGAAGGAACAGCGTTCCATCTCGCGCTCGCTTATTCTTTTTGCATTTATCCTGGGATTAAGTTTTTCGAACCATATGACCACGGTCTTGCTGGCGCCGGGGATTTTGTGGCTGTACTTTCGGACCTGCGGCGCCGGAAGAAAATCTTTTCGCCGGCTGTTCACGATCGCGCCTTTTTTCATTCTTGGACTCTCCGTCTCTGCGTATTTGATGATACGATCCGCACAGGATCCTATCTTTGACTGGGGGCATCCGGCAACTCTAGAACGTCTTTTCTGGCATGTGAGCGGCAAGCAATTTCGGGTTTGGATGTTTTCCGGCTGGGATGTCATGCAGAAGCAGTTGAATCACTTTGGCGGCAATTTTTCATCCGAGTTTCATGTGGTTTGCTGGATCAGTATCGCCGCCGGCATCCTGGCGTTGTTCAATACCTCCCGCACACTTTTTATTTTTCTTGCCGTATTATTTTGTACTACTCTTTTCTATGCAGTCAATTACGACATCTTTGATATCGATTCATATTTTCTGCTTTCTTATCTCGTGGCGGGCGTCTGGTGTGCGTATGGAAATTATTTCATCCTGGAGAGAATAGCGGACGACCGGAACCGGAATAAAATAATTGCTGGAGCGCTCCTCTGCGCATTTCCTGTTATTCAAATTTTCCATAACCGGGCGCGCGCTGATGAGACAGGGAATAAAATTCCGCAGCAATTTGTCGCGAAAGCATTTTCCGATCTTGAACCCCATGCCGTTGTTCTCGCATCCCAATGGGACTATTTTATTTCTCCGTCGCTCTATTATCAATACATCCGGCACGAGCGGGAGGACGTGACTGTCGTCGACAACAGTTTGCTTCAAAATCGATCCTGGTATTATCTTCAACTTGAACACCATGCGCCATGGCTCATGGATCGGATCCGTGTCCGTGCAGACCTGTTTCTTCAGGAGCTGGACAAGTTTGAGCATGATCGGCCGTTTGACTTCCCGCTCATTCAGTCGCGGTGGAAAAACCTCTTGTCCGATATTGTTGCGCGTTCGATCCCAGATCACCCGGTGTATATCGATGCGCGACTGGACAGGGAGTTTCCGGTTGAATACCGTCGGACGCCTTGCGGCCTCTTTTTACGGCTCACGAAAATTGAAGATTCGGTGGAATACCGGCCTGCTGCATTTCCTTTTTCTGCCTGGAAGTCCGAATTGCCGGTCGAAAAAGACTTTATACGCTATTATTGCACCATGCTGATGTTTGATGCATACTGGCTGGGCAGTCAGGGCGGCAGGGACAGTGCAAAAGCCGTTTTGAACGAGATTCTTCGTCTCGAACCTGGGAATTTTGAGGCAATTGGATTGTTCAACAGCTATGGGAAAGGCAATTAATTTTGACGGTTACCGTTGACTCTATGGCAAATATTTATATATTTATAGTTCGGCAATTAAGTGCATCGGGCGAATCACCAGTATCTTCGGTACGTAAGGATATACTGCGGTTGATGTTTGAAAAAATCGCTGGGGGATAGGTTATGCTTCCGGCGAAAGAATGCTGGCGTAGCTCAGCTGGTAGAGCAGCTGATTTGTAATCAGCAGGTCATCGGTCCAAATCCGATCGCCAGCTCGTCTCACACTGGTGAAGATGATGCTTCGCTTCGAGTGTCAGTGGTGATGCAAGCGGAATTGCTGGGCAGGTAGCGAAGCGGTCAAACGCATCAGACTGTAAATCTGACGGCTCATGCCTTCGAAGGTTCGAATCCTCCCCTGCCCACAGATTCGCGGGATGGA
>Ga0105104_10002641_pt1 | contig 12956 bp, 17 predicted proteins | sample PPLLaktember2015_3_FD_87034 | JGI IMG/M metagenome (GOLD analysis project Ga0105104, IMG submission 87034) | Freshwater sediment microbial communities from Prairie Pothole Lake near Jamestown, North Dakota, USA - PPLs Lake P7 Core (6) Depth... | ecosystem: Environmental > Aquatic > Freshwater >...
AGCGCTCAGATCCTTGCCCGGAGATGTCGAGATCGCCGTTATCGACTGCCTCACCGTCTGGCTGGGAAATGTCATGCACTGCCGCGGGCACGAGGCCGGTGAGCCGCCGGAACTGCACGAGCTCTTTGCCCTGTTGGCCGCACCGCCGTGCGACCTGGTCATCGTCACCAACGAGGTTGGTATGGGCATTGTTCCTGGCGAACCGCTGGCCAGGCGCTTTCGCGATCTGGCCGGCCGGATCAACCAGGAAGTCGCGAGGCGAGCGGACGTTGTGATCCTGATGGTCAGCGGCATACCAATCATCGTGAAGCAGGAGGCCACGTGAATTTGTTGAATCAGACTCTGGACAAAATCTTGCCCTTGGATCGCAGTTTTGAGGGAGAAATCCGCGCTCACCTCGACAGTCTCACCAAGCCGCCGGGGAGCCTTGGGTATCTGGAGAAGTTGGCGGTCCGATACTGCCTGATCACCGGTACCTCCCGGCCACGCCTCGGAAGAAAGATGCTCTTCTGCTTTGCTGCCGACCACGGTGTCGTTGCCGAAGGCGTTTCCGCTTATCCGCAGGAGGTGACCGCCCAGATGGTCGCTAACATGCTCGCCGGAGGGGCGGCCATCAACGTTCTGGCCCGACATTCTGGAGTCGATGTCAAGGTCGTGGATATTGGCGTCGCCGAGCCGATCGGAGACGTGCCTGGCCTCCTGACGAGAAGGGTACGGGCGGGAACCGCCAACATTGCGACCGGTCCAGCCATGTCTGTTGAGGAAGCGCGGCGGGCGGTCGAGATCGGCATTGAACTGGCCCAAATTGCCGCGGCCGAAGGGGCAACACTCATCGGCACGGGCGATATGGGCATTGGGAACACGACCGCCTCGTCGGCGATTCTCGCGGCACTGTTGCCCTGTGATCCGAAGAGCGTTACCGGTCGGGGGACGGGGATCGACGACAGCGGGCTGGTGCGAAAGGTGGCGATCGTAGAACGGGCGGTCGAAGCCAACCGTCATTTGCTCTCGTCTCCGCTGGCCACCCTGGCAGCCCTGGGAGGCCTGGAGATCGCCGGAATTTGCGGCCTGATTCTTGGCGCCGCTTCGCTCCGGGTGCCGGTGATCGTCGATGGCTTCATCTCCTCCGCGGCTGCTCTCGTGGCGTGCAGGATGTGTCCGCAAGTCGGCGAGTACCTTTTCTTCAGCCATCTTTCGGCCGAAATCGGCCATGCAGTGTTTTTCAGCTGCCTGGACACACGGCCGATTCTGGATCTCGGCATGCGTTTGGGGGAGGGAACGGGCGCCGCACTCGCCTTTACAGTGATCGAAGCTGCAATCAGGATATACAACGAAATGGCAACATTCGAGTCGGCCGGCATTTCAAAGAAGGACGGGTGACAGGTGCTTCGCGGGTTTGTCACTGCGCTTCGGACTCTCACGATTCTGCCGATACCGGGTAAAGAAGCCGGACGCATGGCTGATGCCTTGAGCTGGTTTCCCCTTGTGGGCTTCCTGCTCGCCACGGTACTTTTGGTTCTGGCGCGCGCTCTCGACTTCCTGACGGGTGGCTGGAACGAGGGCAGCGCCGCGGTCGTTTTGTCGGTGAGCGCCATTCTCACGCGGGGGCTGCACCTCGATGGCCTGGCTGACTGGGCCGACGGCTTTGGGGGCGGAAGTACCCGCGAGGCGACCCTGACCATCATGAAGGACCCGCGTGCGGGCGCATTCGGGGTCGTGGCCCTTGTCCTCGTTTTGCTAGCCAAGTGGGCTGCCTTTTCCCGCCTCATCGAAACAGGCGCTTTCCACTGGGTGATTCCCGCGTTTGTCGTTTCTCGGATGGCGATGGTGGAACTGGCCGTCTGTCTTCCCTATGCGCGTAGCGAGGGAGGTACGGCCGCTCCTTTTGTGAAGGGCGCCCGGACTTCCCACCGTTTCATCTCCCTGCTTACCGCACTGGCGCTGGTTCTTGCCTGGAGTGGCACGGCAGGCCTCATCCTGATGACCGCCGGCTGGGCGGCCTCCCACATCCTGGGCCTCTGGTTTCGCCGCCGTGTCGGTGGCCTGACCGGCGACCTGCTCGGAGCATGCTCCGAACTAGTCGAGACAGGACTGCTGCTGTCCTGCGCGGCAGCGAATCAGTGGCTGGGTTGACAGCGAACGCCAGACGTAGCACCCCCATTGAGAATTTCACGAGGAACCGGGGTCGGACCAGGTCCGGACCCCGGTTCGCCGGTTTAGTTGATGGAAGGACGATCCTATTTCAGTAGCATGACCCGATCAAGAAGCCTGCTTTGCCTCCCAAGCTCCTTTGGTGTGTAAGAGCGCTAACCTGTTGGAAAGGCAAAGCGTCCGCTTTAGTGCTCGCGGCTTAGCCACCGGTAAGCGATCCAACCGCCAAGGGCCGTGCCTGCTGTTATCCAGACCGGTTTCCGGTTCACTGCGCGCCAGGCATCACGCGCCATGTCATCGGTCGCCCGGAACCGCAAGTAATCGGCGCTTTTTTCGAGCGATCGTGCCACTGCTCTAGTCCGACTCGGATTGCTTAGTCGGCGGATTCGTCGGGCCAGCACGTCCATCCCGGCCCCCGCCGCGGTTGTTGCTGTTGAACCTCGGGATACAATGGCGCCAATAGGCGCTACGCGCGTGCCGATTTCCTTCAAGAAATGCCCTGCGCGCTCCCAATTTTGCTCAAAGTTTGACTTCGTCATTGATACACCTCCTGTTCCTTATTCCAAGAAAAAGCAATAAGGAGATCGATATTGATCTAATTGTATACTCCCGGTTTCGCAGCCGCAACCGGGGCATCGGGCGTCTCGTCTCCTTACAGGAGGAAGGAGGTTCCTGATAATATGGCAATAATCTACCTTAGCCGATTGTGAGGCACCCCCGATGAGAATTGCATATATCCTTGCGGCCTCTCTTTTGCTTGCCGGCGCTGCAGAGCCGGACAGGGTCTCCAAGGTCGAGATCCAGGAATGGCTGGTTCCATGGGAAAAGAGCCAACCGAGAGACCCTTATGTCGGGCCGGAGGGTCGCGTCTGGTTTGTAGGGCAACACGCGGACTACGTAGCGTACTTTGCCCCGAAGGAAGGGAAGTTTAAGAAATACGAGTTGGAGCCCGGGGCAGGACCGCATACGGTCGTTGTATCCCCAGAAGGGGTCCCCTGGTATGCCGGGAATCGGGCGGCTCATCTGGGCAAGATCGACCCGGCAACTGGGAAGATCGAAAAGGTCCCGATGCCGGATCCCCAGGCACGCGACCCGCACACCATGGCCTTCGATCGCCGCGGACACCTCTGGTTCACTGTTCAAGGCGGTAATTTCATCGGACGACTTCAACCAGATACGAAGAAAGTCGACCTGGTCCGGCTTCCTCATCCGGGATCCCGTCCTTATGGAATCGTGGTCGACTCCAAGGGGCATCCCTGGGTTGCTGAATTTGGAACAAATAAACTTGCGACAGTTGATCCGCGCTCGCTAAGACTCACCGAGTTTGAGTTGCCTGATCCGAACGCCCGGCCTCGACGGCTGGTCGTGTCCTCCAAGGACGAGATCTGGTTTGTTGATTATGCGCTGGGAATGCTCGGCCGCTTTGTTCCCGGGACTGGAGAATTCAAACAATGGCCGACGCCCGGCGGGCCTGATTCGCGCCCCTACGGGATGGCGATCGACAAGCAGGACCGGATCTGGTTCGTGGAAACGGGCCCCACTCCGAATCGATTCGTCGGATTCAACCCGGCCGGAGAAGACTATTTCGCAATGTCCGAGATAAAGAGCGGGGGAGGGAGCGTCAGGCACATGTACTATGACGCCTCGGACGGGTCCGTTTGGTTTGGAACGGATACGAACTACTTAGGCCGGGCTCGGGTTGAATAAAGCGTCGCCAATTCTCGCCTCGGTATTGCTGCTGTCTCCTTTCGGACTGGCCGTGCTGCTTTTTGGCCACAGCGACGGGCCGCCTCCAGCTACGACCGGAGGATTTGGAGAGCCGACCTGCCATAAATGCCATTTCGACAAGCCTCCTTCTGAATCTTCGGAGTCCCTGGTGATCGATGCGCCTGCGGATTTCGAGCCGGGAAACACATATGTGATTACCGTGCGAGTTGTCCAGAAGGGGATGAAAAGTTGTGGCTTTCAGCTGTCCGCGCGCTTCAGCGGGAGCGGCGGCCAGGCCGGAGTTCTCCGTCCGTTGGATGGAAGAACCGGGCTCGCCTCTGAAGAGCCGGATTCCGTTCGCTACATCCAGCATACCCGAGAAGGCCAGAAGCTGACCGGAGATAGCCAGGGCGGGTGGCAGTTCCAGTGGGAGGCACCCAAGAGCCGGGCACCCGTGATCTTACATGTGGCCGCCAATGCCGCCAACCATGACGATTCCGAGTTTGGGGACTCGATCCACACGCGCGCGCTGACGATCCCACCGGCGAAGTAAGAGCTGCCAGGCTGCCTTTGAAGCAAGAGCTGCCAGGCTGCCTTTCTAGGGCTTTCCACTGACATGGAAAGACAAATAGGTCCTATACGGGTATAGGACCTATTTGTCGAGTGAGGGGTTTTCGCCCTTACGTGGTCGCCTTCACCTCAATGCGGGTCGCGGTCTTTACGCCCTTGTCCTCTTTGTACGAAACAGTGACATCAGCGCCTGATTTCCCTGCAAGGCCCTCAACGGTGCTCTCAGCTCCGGCGATCATAGTCTGTTCATTGTAGGTGAACTCCATGTCGTCTCCTGCAGAGCTGGTGATAGTCACCTTCTTCGCGTCAGAGTCCACGCTTTTCAGTTTCCCAGTGGCTGACTGCACTTGCGTTTCTTGTGTCTGACCCGGCGGCACCTGAGCGGTTTCCTGAGCGAGAACTGCCGAAGTCCAGGCGGCCAAAACGCAAGCGAAACACACTACTGCGAACAAACGCGTTACTTTCTGCATGTGAACCTCCAAATAGGAAATTTAATCCAAAGATTTAGCATCCCGCGTGCCAAACTCAGAATGGAGAGCAATACTCGAGCGTTAAAGTCCGTGGCGCCAAGCGCTTGGGGGCAGTCTTACGGTTTCTTTTGTCTGTGCCGAAAACGTAGTATTTGCCGTTTGTGAGGACAATTTTCCCGTATTGACAGAAAGGGCTTGTGCTATACTGCCCCCGCTTCAAGCAGCCGGGCATTAGAACGGGGAAAATTTGCATGACATGGCTTGTCGCCACTTCAGTCGCGCAGCGGGGCCGTGCGGACGAATCCCAGCCCGTACGGGGGTTTTAGATCGCTATGCAGAATCTAATTTTTCGGCAGTCGGGAGGCAACGGGAAACGGGGAAAAATTCCGTGTCCGTTCTGTCCTGCGCAAGTTGATCCTGGTGATGCGGAGTATTTATGGCTGCTGTAATGTGGGTCTACTGGCTGCTGTTTGGTCATTTCATACCGTGCCAAAACTATCCGGACAGTCAGATTCAGCTGGGGAGAATCAGGCTGATCGTCGATGAGTTCAGAGCGCGGGTGGGAATTGAGGAACGAATCGACGTTTCGATCGTACCCGACGATCGCAAGCTCGTGTCGGTTTGCCGCTCAAAGGACGACAAGGGGGTCTTCTTGCTGAGTTTCGACGCAGACTTCCTTTCGACTCTTGACCGGGAAGAGCTCTATGCCGCCGTCGCTCATGAATTCGGGCACATCTGGATTTTTACCCATCGTCCCTACCTTCAGACGGAAGCGCTGGCCAATCGTAAGGCACTGGTGCTCGTATCGGAAGAGAGCCTGGAGAAGGTTTATATCAAGGTGTCCGAGTTTGGTGGCAAGCAACACGACCTGTCAACCATTCGCGCCGAAGGGAAAGAGCGATCGCATTCCCGCGCGGCTTTGTCCCCGAAGGGCCGGTAGATGGGATCTCTGCCATATCGGCGTACATCTCGAACTTGAATCTCGTCCATTTCCGCTTTGGCCGCCGCCTCGGCCATCGTCCTATTCGTCTGCATCAGTTTCCTCAGTCTTCTGACCCGGGGATCCGTGACCATCGGGGAAGCCTGTCGACACGTGAGCATCATGACCGTTCTCTCCGGCCCTTGCCTGATTCCTTGAGATAATCCGCCTGCCTCTCTTCCCCTGATTCGTCGCCTGCGTAATCATTAAAGAACGTCCGACTGGCACGCCGAACCCCCCTTTACGAAGGCAATCAAGAAACAGCTGTCGGTGAAAACGCGAAGCCTCCTGAAGCGTCTTTGACGGACGCTAAGATCGGGCACGCGAGTAAGAGGTGAAAGTGGCAAAGAAAGACCCTATTGAGAAAGCGTCCGCCCGGAAACCCGAAACCGGCAAGGACGAAGCAATTCAAGTCGTGGAACAGGTGATCCCGGTCATCGAAGAGGAAGTTGAAGTAAGCAAGCGCAAGGTCGAGACCGGTGTCACGAGGATTACCAAGAAGGTACACGAACGGGAGGAGGTCATCGACGAGCCGCTTCTACAGGAGGAAGTCCAAGTAGATCGAGTGCCCATCAATCGCTTCGTGGAAGGACCGGTCCCCGTTCGGCAGGAGAACGACAAGACGATAGTACCGGTCTTCGAGGAAGTGCTCGTCGTCGAAAAGCGCCTCTTGTTGAAGGAGGAGCTTCACATCAGCAAGCGAAGGATAGAAGTTCACAAGCCTCAAGAAGCAGTTCTGCGGAGCGAGGAAGTCGTCGTCGAAAATCTCGCTCTGACCGGGCAATCGAGCAAAAAAAAGGGTTGAGTGCCGATGAGACGTCAATGTTAGGCAGACGCTTTTCAGAATAAGTGTTTGGCTAACGATCACTTAAACATAAACACGAAAGGAAAGAAACATGGCAAAAACAGTAGTCGGATTGATGAACAGCACCGAGGAAGCCCAGGAGGTCATCAACGACCTTATAGAAAGCGGCTTTGACCGCAAAGACGTGGGTATGATGGCCCGCCGTGGAGAAACCGAAGGGACTGGCACTTATAGAGGAACAGCAACCGGTGACCGGACAGACGCGGACACGGGCGGGGCCGCCGAAGGCGCGGGAAAAGGGGCAGCCATAGGCGCGGGCGCCGGTCTTCTGCTGGGCTTGGCGGCGTTGGCCATTCCCGGCGTCGGTCCGATCATTGCTGCTGGTCCTCTCGCTACTGCCCTTACTGGAATGGGCATTGGCGCGGCTGCGGGCGGATTGATAGGGGCGTTGTCGAACCTGGGCGTTTCTGAAGAAGACGCACACTACTATGCCGAAGGGGTGCGCCGCGGACGGGTTTTAGTGACGGTCAGGGCCGATGACGAGGACGCGGAACGTGCCGCCGAAATCATGCGCGAGCACGGGGCGGCCGATATCGAGAAGCAGGCTGAGCAGTGGAGACAGGGCGGATGGAACCGGTTCGACGAAAGAGCCGAACCACTTACGACCGAACAACTGTCACGGGAGCGGGAAGCCGTCATCCCCGTGATTGAAGAAGAGCTTCAGGTTGGCAAAAGGGAGGTGTCGAGAGGCGGGGTGCGCGTGTACAGCTATGTGACCGAGACCCCTGTCGAGGAAGAGGTGACTCTGCGCGACGAGCGTGCGAAAGTGGAGCGGCGGGCGGTTGATCGTCCGGCAACCGCAACTGACACAGACGCATTTCAGGAACGTTCCTACGAAGTACGGGAAACCGGCGAGGAGCCGGTAGTGTCGAAGCGGGCGCGAGTCAAGGAGGAAGTGGTGGTCGGTAAGGAAACGACCTCACGCACCGAGACCGTGCGAGACACGGCTCGGCGGCAGGATGTCAACGTGGAGAACCTCGCGGGCGAGGACAAGGAAGTCCATACGGCCGCTTCTAAGTATATCGACACCCTTACGAGGAATAGACGCTACGAGGGCAAGGATTGGTCGGCGATTGAGAATGACGTCCAAAGGGATTGGGAGAAGACGCATCCTGGAACCTGGGACAGGTACAAGTCTGCGATTCGATCTGGATGGGAGAAAATCGCTTATTCAGGACCGTCGCGCCGGAGATAGCAAGTGAGTTTCACCTGGCTTGGAGAACCCTCCGGCCAGGTCGCCCGTAAATTCAATTCGATTGACCTTGATCTGTAAGGAGGGAGACGATGGCTAAGAGCTATCCCGCGCCCGATTCTGGTCCTGAAAAAAGAGGAGCGCCACAGGAAACTAATGCCCAAGAAAGAACTGTTGGGGTATACGACCGACCCAAGTCGCGAGTGCCGTCGCGGCTGGTTATTACCGGAATTGTGGTCGTTGTGGCCCTTCTCGTCGTGATTCTTCTTGCCCGTTCGGTATTGACCTCGTAAAGATGACTTGGGTCTTCCGAGGTGTAGGCGATCCGCTTTCCACCCGGGGATCAGGCCGGATCGACGGCCATTGGCGAGCAGATTGAATTGTTTCAGGGGGCGTTGCCGAAGACGCGATGACGTTGGCAGCGCCGCTGGGGATGCTGCTCATCGTTCTGCTCGCCACGTTCCTTCCCGCGTTTCGGGCCGCTCCCTTGGAATGGGGCGGTTACTTCTGCAGTCTGCCCATATTCAGGAGTACTGAAGAACGTGGGCGGCAGGTGGCGCAGCCTGATTCGACCCAATTGGGCTTCAGCTGGAGTTCTTGGAGGCTACGGAACATCTGCTATTGCCGCGGGACAAAGCCCCCGGGGCAGGCAGGAGGCCAGCGCGGTTTCGTCCTTCTGTCGCCGGCCCGGCTCTGATATGATTCGGCCGCAGAAGGAGACGTCTCCTCCATGGCGCTTCTGCAGCTCGCCGGCGCGGTCGCGGTTGCGCAGTCTTTACTCATCGCGATTTCGTTGGCGTCAAAGAAGACCGGATTACGAACCAGCAATTTCCTGCTGTCTGCTCTGTTCGTATCTTTTGCGCTGCTCACCGCGGGCTTCGCGGCTCTCGGCTCGGGATTCGGGCGGTACGAGCGGAGAAACACACCGGCATGAAGCCGAGCGAGTTCCGCACAGTCCGATCGGCCCTCTCCAGACCGGCCTGAGTCCTCCAACCGGGCACATTCCGTACGAAATCATACATCTGGACGACGCCTCGCCACAGGAGGTCTAACCTTGGCTCTCAGTCTCTTCCAAGTAGAGGTGATCTATGCCCCAGAATCGATTGTCCGTGAAGCTCGCACTGCCAATCATCCTTTTGGCGGTGCCCCTGACTGCGACGAACCTGGCGCAGGATGTCCCAATGCCCAGAACCATCATTCGTCACGTCACGCTGAAATGGAAAGGAGATGTCCCGGATACAGAGAAACTAAGAGTCTTCGAAGATCTGAAGGCCATTCTAGCCGACACTCCGGGAGTCAAAGGGCTCTGGACCAAGACGAAGAGGATCCAACCGAGTGACTTTTCACAAACGTTCGTGATTGAGTTTGCTGACCGAGACAGCTACGACGCCTACGTTAAGCACCCCAAGAAGAAGGCCTGGGACAAGCACTATTACGGCATTCGGGAGCAGAGCTTCAATTGCATCACGGTTAATTGAGGCAGGCTCTCGCGCCAATGCGCCATCACCGACTGAGAGTCAGTAAATCACCAGGGCAAACCACTGATCTAAGGACTCTTATGGTTACGCCAGAAAGTCAAAAGGGAGGAACGAAGAAAAAAGAACGCGCGGGATTGAAAGAAGATGATGGTGCATTCCTGCACTTTCTCGCTTCTTTTTGAGCTACCATAGCGCCGGCAATCTGGGGTAGTCGGGTACTCCCAGGGTCCGTTAATCTAACCCGGCCAGCCGCCTGACCGGCCACCTCTGAGGTGAGCCATGCGTGTTCCGTCCTTTCCAGCCGTTGCCCTGTGCCTGTTGGTTCTCTTCTTGAACCCGTCAACACCCGCCTCAGCGCAATCCGCCGAAGTGATCTACGGAGAATCCTCCGTCCAATGGCGTTCTGTTACCGATGGAGGCTGTCGCCTGACAGTTTCCGGCCCTGGAGGGCTTTATCTAAGGCAGGAGTACCCAGCGGGGAGTGGGGCACGCTTCAGCCTGGTGAATGAGCAGGGCGAAGCGCGGCCCGAGGGCGTCTACAAGTGGGAACTGGTGGTCCAGGGACGAGGGAAAGCCGGGGAACAGGCAACCGAGGTGCAGTCGGGGTCGTTTGAGGTCCAGGGAGGAAGGATCTTCGCCGAACGGATCCCAGGTGAAAAGCAATCCGTGGTTGTGGAGGAAAACACCCCGGAGAACAGCCTTTACGTCGACAGTCAGGGACGGGTGGGATTGGGAACGTCGGTCCCAGGCGCTCAGCTGCACCTGAAGGGAGTGAATCCGGGTCTGACGATTGAGGACACCCGAGAGGGCGGGGGTGAGTACGGCTTGCGGGGCCGGGAAGCGGACGACGGGTCCCTCGGCCTCTTCGATGAAAGGACAGGACAGGCGCGGTGGCTGGTGGACGCGGAAGGCCGGGTGGGGATCAACACAGCGAAACCGACCTCGACACTGACGGTAGACGGATACATCGAGGCGACGAAGGGGTTTCTGATCGGCGGCAAGCCTATCGGAAGTAACGGAATCGGCCTGTCAGGAGGTGCGCGGCCACTTGGGACTGAAGACGTGGTCAACACTTTCTACGGCGACGCGGCGGGAGCGGCGAACACGACCGGCATGCTAAACGCCTTCTTTGGCAACGCCGCTGGCATTGCCAACACCAGCGGGAGTTACAATTCCTTCTTTGGTTCGATGGCCGGCCTCCAGAACACGACCGGTTCCGAGAATTCGTTTTTTGGGGTCTCCGCCGGCAACTACAACACGACCGGTCTCTATAATTCCTTTTTTGGCAGAAACGCCGGCCACGAGAACACGATCGGTTCCTACAATTCGTTTTTTGGGCTATCCGCCGGCTATCGGAACACGAGCGGTCAGTTTAATTCCTTCTTTGGCACAAACGCCGGCTACGGGAACACGGCCGGCTCTGACAATTCGTTTTTTGGGGTCTCCGCCGGCTACGCGAACACGACCGGTCAGTTCAATTCCTTCTTTGGCAGAGAGGCCGGCTTCACGAACACCATCGGGAACAGAAATTCCTTCTTTGGCAACGGCGCAGGCTACTCCAACACCACCGGCATCTACAACTCCTTCGTCGGGTCAGAGGCCGGCTACTCCAACAAGGCAGGATCATCGAACTCCTACTTCGGGAAATCTGCCGGCCAGGCGAATGAGACGGGCGGCTTGAATTCCTTCTTCGGCCGCGACGCAGGCTACTCCAATACGACAGGGTCTCTCAATGCGTTCTTTGGGGTAGCCGCCGGCTTCTCCAACACGGTGGAGTCCTCCAACACCTTCGTTGGACACTCCGCCAATCTCGATCCGGGTGCCAGCCCGGGGACAAATCCGGTCACCAACGCGACGGCAATCGGCGCCCGCGCCTACGTGGCACGGTCGAACAGCCTCGTCCTGGGCGCTGTCAAGGGATACGGTGGGGCGGTAGCGGAGACTTTCGTTGGTATTGGGACCCCCGCACCCGACCGTCAACTCGTCGTCGAGGGCAGTCAGGCCATCGGGAAGTTCCGCCGTTTTAGTGAAACCGGCCCCGACTTCGGTCCGGCCTTTCTCTTCGAGCGGGCGCGGGGAACGAATACCGCTCCTCTGGACATAGTGGCCGGTGATTACTTGGGCAAGGTCCAGTTTCGGGGACGAGTGGCGGGGAACATGCCGGAATACGGAGCTCTGACCTTCATTGCTTCAGACACCGGCCAGAATGGCCGGTTCTCGTTTGTCGATAGGGATCTGGTCACGGAACGGATGGTGATCCTGAACACGGGCAACGTGGGGATCGGAACGAGTGCGCCCACCGCCCTCCTTGACGTTGCCGGGAACCTGCGGGTGAGGGGAACCATCCTCTACGGTGCGCCAGCGAGCGCTGTTCCTGATTACGTCTTTCAGCCCGACTACAAACTCATGCCTCTAGCGCAGTTGGAACAGTACGTGAAGACGGAGAAGCACCTGCCTAATGTTCCAAAGGCAAGCGAGATCCAGGACAACGGCGTGAACCTGGGCGAATTCCAAATGAAGCTGCTTGAGAAGATTGAGGAACTGACGCTTTACACGGTCGAGCAGGCGAAGGTCATAGAGGGCCAGAAGGAAAGGGCGGCCAGCCAGGAAGAACGCATCAAAGCCCTTGAGAACATGGTCAAGACGCTGCTCGAGAAGGAGAAGGCCTGTAGGTAAGGAGGGTGTGCAGGTCGCGGGAACCAGAAGGGGTAGTGAACAGTTGTTGAAAGAAAAGTGAGCCGTGCTGGACTCGAACCAGCGACCCTCTGCTTAAAAAGGGCAATACCCTGAGCTTCACAACCTCCTCAGGATGAATAAGTGGTTGTCCGGGCTCGCCTTCGCTGTAGCAGATGGTGGCTAATACAGTCCCAGTTTTTGGTGATTTTGGAGGGCTTTTCTCACACGGATTCTCACATGGAAACGACCGGCAAACGCCAGGGCAACCAATCAGTCGACAACCGGACACGGCCCGTTATCTCCACCCCGACGCTCCTCGTCCTCGTGCCGTAATTTCAAGCCTTCAAAGACCGGCCCATCACGGCCGCCGCTAGCTTGGAGACCTTTTCACTCACTTGCACCGAGCCCTGAACCCGCTCCGGAATCGTCCCCCCTCGAGGTAACAACCGCGGAAGAAACTCTATGAAGCACGTGGTCATTGACGGTCGTGACTAACCAGGATCTGCGGTGCTTGGTCGAGCGAGTCGTGAGCTGCTCCAGAACCCGGCGAGCCGTCTTTGTGATTGGAATGAAATCGTCTTCCGGTGGCAGACTTGAGACACAGCTTTGCAAAAGCACGCTACATCATTCTCCAGCTAATTGCGACTGGTGTTCCGCCTAACCTCTCCTACCTGCCCCGCGGATCAACCAGATGGATTCGATTCGCGCATGCGGAAAGGATGCCGTTGAAGTGCTTTTCAACAATGGCTGAAAATTCACAGGAGGAGTGAGCGAGGTCTTCCGCTACGCCGGCGGCGAGCGCACGCGGTTGGCTGGACCGAGGCGGCGATTACACCCTACACCCGAAGCCTGTTCGGGATAAGGAGCA
>Ga0105104_10002642_pt1 | contig 12956 bp, 14 predicted proteins | sample PPLLaktember2015_3_FD_87034 | JGI IMG/M metagenome (GOLD analysis project Ga0105104, IMG submission 87034) | Freshwater sediment microbial communities from Prairie Pothole Lake near Jamestown, North Dakota, USA - PPLs Lake P7 Core (6) Depth... | ecosystem: Environmental > Aquatic > Freshwater >...
CAGCCATCCGCATCAAAAGCGGATTGTGCCAGCCATTGATCACCACAGCAGTCTTGCCTGTCTTTAAAACACGGGTCAGCTCAATGTAAGCGCGCTTGTGCTCTTTCAGTGGCAAATGATGGATCGTGTGCATGGACACAACACCATCGAACGCGTCTGGCTTGAACGGAAGATTTGCAATATCCGCGACGACAAATAATCCCCTGTCACCCAGTCGTCTGCGTGCCTCCTTTAGCGCAGTGATGGAAATATCTGCACACAGGCGATATCGGTATTCTTCGGAGTACGTCAGATAGTCAGGCCATTGCACAGGACCTGATCCCGCGTCGAGTAAGATGTCACCTTTTGTGGCAAGATGTTTTTTCACTCGCATATGACATTTGTGGATGTACTCGCGCGAAACAGGACGCAGATCTTCATAGCGGGCATTCTGATAGAGCCCATCACCTACCTGCGACCAGCCAATCTGATCGTAAAACTCGCGCACTTGTTGTTTGGTGTTATCCATTTTATTCTGTAGGGGGTGACCCTTGTGGTCGCCCTGGGCGGGGATAAACCCCGCCCCTACGCATCCTTCCACGTAAACGGCTCGCCAACCAAAATTTTGAACGTCTCTCCAAACTGCGTCATGCCAGCCTCGCTCAATACTTTCTCAACGGGCCAGACCTCGAGATCATCCCAGAAATTCATCAGACGCCACGGGAATGGGCGCGGGTATTCAAAGAAGAAGCGGTAGGCGTAATTCCATGCCCTGGCAGTCTGCTCTTCGGTCAAACGGTGCGCAGGCAGGTCAGATAAAACCTTTTCAAGCACGGTGAAATATTCATCCCATGAATTTGGATCGAGTGTGAAACCACGGCCGCGGTAGTGTGTATCGCCGCACGAAATGACAGGAATGCCATTCATTGCCGTCTCCACGCCCACCGTCGTCGTGTACGCCAGTCCCAGGCGGGCAATCTCGATCAGGTCGTACGTGTTCACATTGTCCAATGCATTAATTAGATGGATATGGCTTGGGATGTCGGACAGCGCTTCGCGCACCACCGTCCCCATCGATTTTGCCTGCGGGACCAGTTTCTCTCCCGGATGGACCCGGATCACCAACTGGACATCGGGCCGGGTTGCAAAAAACCGGACCGTGCGCGTGATCCATTCGCTCATCGAATCGGCGAAGATGTTCCTGCCAAGCGTGAGGCTGTCGCCCAGGACGTTCGCGGCCAGCAGAACAATGGGACGATCATCGAGGCCCAGTGCTTTGCGCGTCTGCTCGGCTCCCTGCGCAGAGACATATTGCCACAACCGTTTCGACTTGCCCCACACGCGTGCGCCGCGGCGCGCATTTTCAAGGTCGGCCAGGCGCTCGTACATTTCGTCCGTCATTGGCAAACTGCAACGCTCTCTAACCAGATAATCCGTATCCTGCCGCATAATGGAAGTATTTTGCGCCAGCCAGATCTGCTCGCGTTGATCGTTGAATTCAAACGTCATGGCCGGGATGTTCAAATAACGCGCCACACGGAAGACAATTCCCATTTCGAGGATCAAGCCGTTCGGGATCAGAACGACGTCGGGCTTGTGAGTTTGCATCCACTCCATGGCAGCGAGCGCCGCAAAGGTGTTGCGTTTGATGCGCAAATCATGGATCGCGCGGTCTTTGGGCGAGTCCATGTCCACTTCTTCGCGCATCAACGTATATTGCGCGTCCCACAGAGAGACCTCTTCCACGTCAGCCTGGAGGGCGGCCGGTAAAACGGAGGCAGGCTTAAGGTCGAGGAAAGAGACGTATTGAACGAAAGCCTGCCCTGAGCCCCGTCGAAGGGAAGAAAGAGAGGCGAGCGCGTCACGCGTGTGCAAGACACGCTGCCGCTGAGTCAGCTTATCCATTTCCTTATGCCACTCGGAATAGGGCAGGGTCATCAGCGTGACTTTATGTCCCAATCCGGCAAGTGTCAGAGAAATGTAGGCAGCCTGCTCGACCCAGTAATGGAGGGTCGCAAAGAAGAGGATATTTTTGCCGGGCTTTGCCTTTTCGATAAATGGCTTTGCCTGTGCAACTGCCTGCGGCAGGGATTTCGCCAAACGTGCAAGATTGTAGTGATCCCGGCGGGCGCGGTTCTTTTGCCGAAGGATGTAATCGAGTTCGGCGGCGAGAGGCAGTTCACCAATGAAATTGCGGAGGGAGGTTTTATTGAGCATAATTTTTCGAACCGCGAAGAGCGCAAACAACACGAAGGTTTCTAAAGATTTTCTTAGCGAGCTTGGCATGCTTCGCGGTTAATTCTTAGCGGCTAATCTATCTTTTCGATTTTCCAATCCAGGCGTGGGCGGATGGGCCCCTGGCGGACTTCGGGCCATTGTGTACCGGGCGCGCCTGAAATATCCACGTTGAACGAAAGCGCGCTCTCGTCCATAAAATAACGGCGCACGCCGAACGAACTGGCGTTCACACCGAGCGAATAACGACCTTCGTTGAAAAAGTCGGCGGGAATTTGGCAGCAGCTGATATAACGCCCAGCCGGGCGCGTACCGAATTGCTCATATTGCTTTGCATCATCGGTGTCGAACGCGGTGAAGACGTATTCGCCGCGCATCGTGTTGAGATACAGCCCCACACGCAGACCGGTGACGGGTGCGTCGAGCTGGTATTCCCATTCGGCGCTAACTGGCTCGGTGGAGCGGACGGTATCCACAACTTTGCCGCTGCGGTCCTTCAGCTGCAAGCGGATCGGCCGGAACGGCGCGCTCGCGTCTGGAATTTCATCCGCTTCCCAAACGCGCTCACCCGATTCCGTCTGTCCGGAGGCGAGATAAAAATCCACCGCTTCGGGGGTGGGGGCGCGCTTGATGAGCTGGCCCTTTTTGAGGACGAGGGCTTCCTGCGTGAGTCGCAGGATCGCAGACATGTTATGACTCACAAACAGGACTGTGCGGCCCTGTTGGGCAACGTCGTTCATTTTGCCGAGACACTTGCGCTGGAATTCCGCGTCTCCCACAGCCAGGACTTCATCTACAACCAGGATCTCCGGTTCGAGGTGTGCCGCGACCGCGAATGCGAGCCGCAGGTACATGCCTGACGAATATCGCTTGACAGGCGTGTCAATAAATTGCGCGACTTCAGAAAATTCGACCATCTCATCGAATTTTTTATCGATCTCTGTTCGTTTCATGCCAAGGATCGCGCCGTTCATGTAGATGTTCTCGCGACCCGTTAATTCGGGATGGAAGCCTGTCCCTACTTCAAGAAGCGAGCCCACGCGTCCGCGCACCGTGACTGTGCCTTCGGTCGGTTCTGTCACACGCGAAAGGATCTTGAGCAAGGTGCTCTTGCCCGCGCCGTTGCGCCCGACAATTCCCAGTACCCGGCCTTCTTCAAGGTCAAAGGAAATATCTTTCAACGCCCAGACAAAGTTTTTGTTGCTTCTGCGGTCGGATTTTCCAATGAGCGCTTTCGCCAGCCGTACCGGCGCGTAGACGGTGTCCACCAGCACGTCGCGCAACATGTTATAGCGGAACTTCGTCTCTGCCGCGCCGATCTGATATTTTTTACCGAGTTGTTTTACGCTGATTGCGATGGTCATGTTTATATGGTGTCGGCGAAGGTTTTTTCCATGCTACGGAAGTAAAAAAGCCCGGAAATGAAGATCAAGACGGAAATAATGACCGAGATCCATAAAGCAAGATCGGGACCGTTGCCTGTGCCAAGCAGTGCCCAACGGAATCCGTTCACCACGCCGGTCATCGGGTTGAGGGATAAAGCGATCTGCAAATTTTCTGAGAGCGTCGAAAATGAATATGCGACCGGGGTGGCAAACAGCCAGAATTGTGTCACGAACGGCAGGGCATGGTTCACATCCCGGTATTTCACGTTGATGGCTGACAGCCACAACGCTACACCAAGTGCTGTGACGATAGCGAGCAACAGGAATAGGGGCAGAGTCCATAATAAATGCCAGGCTGGCGTTACCTGATAATAGAACATCAAGGCAATTAAAATGACGAATGCAATCGCAAAGTCCACCAAACCCGCGAAGACTGAGGACATTGGCAGGATCAGGCGCGGGAAGTAAATCTTGGTGACCATGTTGTTATGCGCCACCAGCGAACGACTGCCCTGATTCAAAGCAGTGACAAAGAGTCCCCAGGGCAGCAGGGCGGTAAATGAAAATACTTCGTACTGAATGCCGTCTGTCGAAAGTTTCGCCACCCGGTCGAACACAAACGTGAATACCAGCATGGTCATGACAGGCTGAATAACGGCCCAAGCCATGCCGAGCAGGGTCTGTTTGTACTTCACCTTTACATCCCGCCAGACCATGAAGAAGACCAGCTCGCGGTAAATCCACAGGTCACGCAGATTGAGCGCGGCAAGTCCCTTGGAGGGCTTGATGTAAATCGTGGTTGGTTCGTGCTTTGCGAGTTCGGTCATAGAAATTGTTTCAGGTTGACAGGTTTGAACGTTGGAACGATTCGACCTGCAAACGTTCTAGCGGATCTTATCTCGGTTCTCTTTGAACCATTCAATCGTCCGGCGCATGCCTTCTTCAAACGGGACTTGGGCGCTCCAGCCGAAGTACTCCTTTGCGCGCGAAACGTCGAGTCCACGGCGGGGCTGACCGTTGGGTTTGTCGGTCTGCCAGACAAGTTTGCCTTCGAAGCCCGTCATCCTGACAATCATTTCCACCAGGTCTTTGATGGAAATCTCATACCCGGAACCAAGGTTGACAGGCTGGTCGCCATTGTATTTTTCCGCCGCAGTGACAATCGCATCTGCAGCATCTTCAACATACAAAAATTCACGGGTTGGGGAGCCGTCGCCCCAAACGGGAAGTTCCTTGTCACCGCGATCACAAGCCTCCAGCGCTTTGCGGACCAAGGCAGGGATGACATGCGACGACTGCAAATTGAAGTTATCGCGTGGTCCATACAGATTTACCGGCAGAAGGAAGATGGCGTTGAAACCATACTGCTGACGATAGGCCTGCGCCTGCACCAGCATCATTTTCTTGGCAAGACCATAGGGAGCATTGGTCTCTTCCGGGTAGCCGATCCACAAGTCCTCTTCTTTAAAAGGGACAGGCGTGAACTTGGGATAGGCGCAGACCGTTCCGATCGCAACAAACTTGCCGACACCGTTCTTATAAGCCTGGTGCATCAACTCCACACCCATCATTAAATTGTCATAGAAGAAGTCCGCAGGATGATCCATGTTCGCGCCGATGCCACCCACATTGGCGGCCAGATGGATGATGACCACATTCTTCGGATCAACATCCTTCAAGGTGTCTGCATACAAACGGCGGATGTCGTTCGGGTCAACCAGGTTATAGTCCTCGATGCGTGGAATAAAAATACGCTCCGCGGTGGCGCCGCGCTGCTTCAGCTTTTCGATCACAAATGAGCCCAGAAAACCAGCTCCTCCAGTAACGATGACGCGTTTGCCGTTCCAAAAGGTTGAAGGTTTAATGTTTAAAGGTTCAAGGTTGGATATCATATAATATTTCATCCTCCCGCACACGGCGGCTATTAGGCTGAGATTCTAAATATTGTATAAACCTAGCAAGTTGTTTACTACACAATTCAGCAAGTGAAAACGCAGAGTTGAACTCCTCACACGTTATGTATCCCTGTTCCGAGGCAATATAAAGCTGAGCACGCAGCTCACCCGCAGAACCCTTGGCAATGCCGAGAAATCGAATGAACAAAGCCTGTGTCTGGCTTTCGAAGCCCTCGGCAATATTCGACATAACAGATATGGAAGCGCGCCGCATCTGATCTCGCAAACCAAAATCGCGCGCAAAAGTTCCTGACGAAGAAAGACTATAGATCAAACTTGTCAATTCCTTTGCTCTTTGCCATACCTCAAGGTCTTCAAAACGCTTTGCCGTTGTCATTTCCTTAAACCTTCAACTTTAAATCTTTTACCTATTGAACTATGAATTGTGCGTTTCTGTATCTTTCATCGGTAGGATTCCGAATAATCCCCGTCTTCAAGGCGAACAATAATTCGCGGATGCCGTCGTCCACGTCGAGGGTTGTGTCAAAGCTGAGCACCTTCCTGATCTTGGCAAACGACACGGTAATATCACGCATATCGCCGCCGAAGGTCAGGTCCTTATACTCCACAGTCGTTTCCGGGATGCGTTTGAGCACCAGCCGCACAATATCATCCTTCGAATAATTTCCATGATCGGTGCCAAGGTTGAACACCTCGGCGCATATTTCAGATCGCTCCGCTTCCAAGCCCATGATCACACCCCGCACTACATCGCGGATGTGAACGAACGAACGTGAATAGCCGCGCTGGTAAATGATCAACTCGCGTTTCGTGAACGCTTCGAGCACAAATTGATTGACAATCAAATCAAAGCGGGTGCGTGGTGAAATTCCATACAACGTTGCGAATCGAAAGACCAGAGGCGCGCAGGAGGCTTCTTTTTGGGTGAGCAAAAATTCCTCCGCGGCAATCTTGGTCTCTGCGTAGATCGATTGCGGATTTAATGGAGACTCCTCCGTGACCGGATGGCCATCCGGAGATAATCCGTAATTGCTATATGTGGAAGAGAATATGAATCGTTCCACGCCCAGATCGGCGGCCTGGTCAAAGACCATTTTCGTCGCGTCGACGTTATAGCGCCACGCCACCTGCCTGCCGACCGCCTGGCAGGCCGGGAAGCCCACAATCGCCGCAAGATGGACAATTGCATCCGGCTTCTGCCAGCCATCCTTGAGAGAATCCTTGACCGCGCGCGGCTCGGTCACGTCTGCCTTGACGAAATGAAAGTTGGGATGATGCAGGAATGAAACCAGCGATTCGCCGCCGAAGAGCAGCGAATCCAGGACAGTGACACGATAGTTGGCGCGCAGTAATTCCGAGGTCAAGAGAGAGCCGATATACCCCGCGCCGCCTGTGATCAACACATGGCGATCACTCATGATGTTTTGCCTCCATCCTTCCATCCATATGCAAGATGACTTTAAATCCTTCCACCTGCAAAACAGGCACATCCTTGTTATTCACCACGCTAATGCCCTGTTCCAAACAAGTCAGGCGGCAAACATCCGCGACATCTCCTTTGCCGATGATCCGCACACGGTCGTAGCCAGCCCCTTTTACTTGCGAGAGATATTCACTGACGCGCTGGCGGGTTTTGCGATAAAGGGAAAACGACCGTTCCACATAGTCCACTGCAAGGCGCGCCCGCAAGGCGATCCCTTCCGGGGTGATGATATAACGCAGCTTCTTGCGTTCGGCACGCTTGACCTTGACATAGCCCTTGGCGACCAGGCGCTTGAGATGCCAATTCACGGTCCCGACTGCCACACCCAACTGCGTGGCAAGCGTGGACTGGTTGACATCCGGGTCACTTTCAATATTTTCGAGAAGGGTAAGCTCGCGGAGTTCTTCGTTTGGCGATTCCATGGTTTCAAAATTCAGTGACTGAATTATAACCGAGAACCCCTCCCTGTCAATTGAACTAAAAAGCATCCGAAGCAAAGCTGCTTCGGATGCTGAATGGTTTCGTGATAAGCAAGCGTTTATGCAAATTGTTCGAGATTTACAGCCACAAGCGGTAAGGCTTCGTCGACGAACTTTTCGAGCGCCGGGCGTTGCTTGCTGTGGCTCCAATGAGAAGCCAGGCCATAGATCGCCCAGGTGGCAACGGTCGCAGGGATCTCGGTGGAGAGCGGCGCCTTCATTTTTCCCAACCACTCATTGAGCAACTCGTAGGTCTGGTTCTTCACCTGCTTTTCGATCAGGGGCTCGAATTGACCCTGAGATTGGACGCAGCCAGTGCGTACCTTCGAAAGGAATTGACATACGGTCAATATTAATGTGCGCAGATTTTCCGGAGTGTAATGGCATGCATCCAGCATGCGCGCTTCGATTTCAAGCTTGAACTGCTGCTGGACCCAGTAATCAAGCAAGGCATATTTGTCTTCAAAGTGCGCATAAAACGTCGCGCGGTTGATCTGCGCCTTGCCGGTTACATCCTGCACAGAGATTCCGTCAAAACCTTTTTCAGCCAGGAGCTCGTTGAAGGAATGCAGGATCAGGCTACGCGTCCGTCTGTAGCGGGGATCAGGTTTTTCAGTCCGTTTGTTCGAGTTCGACGACATTTTGTCTCCAGTGTTGCTTAGTCAACAGATTCGCTTTTTTGATGGTTGACCTAAAAAGGTAAGAGGCATAAACTAATCAACGTCTGTTGTTTAGGCAACATCTGTATGATAGCACGACTTACAAGGAGAGTCAAGATGAATATAACAATTATTGGTCCCGGAAAGATGGGACGCGCCATTGGCACCCGTGCGGTCGCGGGCGGGCATTCGGTCATTTTTGTGGGCAAAACGCCCGAGAGTGCTCAAGAGGCGGCTAACGAAATAAAGCCATCGGCAAAGAAAGGCGCGCAGGTTTCGACCGCCAGCCTCGCCGATGTTGAACTTGGCGATGTGATTGTGCTTGCGCTCTGGTATGGCGCGAACATCGAAGTCGCGCAACAACTTGGAGCCCGGCTTACGAACAAAGTCCTGGTGGATATTGCCAACCCGCTCAATTCAACCTACGACGGGCTCGCCACCGCGCCGGACTCGTCTTCTGCAGAAGAGGTAGCCAAAGCTGCGGCCGCGGGAACAAAAGTAGTGAAAGCCTTCAACACGACCTATGCCGGCACGCTGCTCGCGCGACAGGTCGCGGGTCAGCCACTCGACGTGTTTATCGCCGGCGACGACGCAGACGCGAAGGCCAAAGTCGCGCAGTTGGTAAAAGATGGCGGCCTGCGCCCCATCGATGCCGGCCCTTTGAGCCGCGCCCGCCAGATCGAAGGGATGCAACTCCTGCACATCACAGTGCAAGGCACGCTCGGTACAAATTGGGGCAGCACCATCAAGATATTGAGCTGACGAGGTTTAATTCATCCCATACGAAAGTATGGGGTGGATCGTTAACAGAATTGTGAAAGGAAGGATCATGCTAAAAACGCAGGATTCTGCTTCAGAATTGGTTCCCAATCAGGAATTTGCAAAACTGGCAAACGACCAACAGATCGAGCGCACCGCCAAAGCGCTGGAAGCCAATGGCATTCAGGCTGTGGTCGCCGAAAACGGTGAAGATGCAAAGCGAGTTTTCTTTGAATTGGTTCCGGAGGGAGCAGAGGTCTTCCTGGGTGCTTCAGTCACGCTGGAAACCCTGGGCATTCAGAGTGAGATCGATAAATCAGGAAAATATGATGCCGTACGTCCGAAGACATTTGCAATGAACCGTGAGACCCAGGATAGGGAAATCCGCAAGCTACGCGGCGCGCCGGATTACGCGGCCGGCAGCGTCCATGCCGTGACGGAGGAGGGTCAGGTGTTGATCGCCTCGAAGACAGGCAGCCAGCTCGGTCCCTACGCCTCGGGCGCCGGAAAGGTGATCTGGGTCGTCGGCGCGCAAAAGCTCGTCAAGGATTTTAATGAAGGGCTGCGGCGCATCCAGGAATACTGCTATCCGCTTGAAGAGGTCCACATGCAGGAGCTCTATAAAACGGGTACCAATATCAATAAAGTATTGATTGTCAACCGTGAGATCCAACCGAATCGCATTACCATGATCATCGTGAAGGAAAGATTGGGATTCTAGAAGGAAAGCAAATCCAGTGCCAGGTAGTCTACGTTTTACTGAGGATAGACATTAAGTTCAGGAGGACAAATGGCACTAAAGGTGATTGGAGCAGGTTTTGGCCGGACAGGGACACGCTCACTCAAGGCTGCGCTGGAAGAGCTGGGCTTTGGCAGGTGCTATCACATGGAAGAGGTGGTGAAGAATCCCGGCCATTTGAAGCACTGGGTAGAGATCATGCAGGGTGGCAAAGCGGATTGGGAGACTTTGTTCAAGGGTTATCAATCTGCAACCGATTGGCCCACAGCCGCCTACTACCAGGATTTGATGACTGTCTACCCGGAAGCGAAAATCATCCTCACGGTTCGTGACCCCGATAGCTGGCATAGAAGTGTTATGAATACAATTTACCAGGCGGGCAGGGGATTCTTCAGCCGGTTCACACGCATTCTCCCATCGGTGCATCAGTTCCTCAACGCCATGGAAAGGGTGGTTTGGGAAGGCATCTTTCATAACAAGCTGGAGGACAAAGCCCATGCCGTTGAAGTGTTCCAAAACCACATCGCAGAAGTGAAACGGATTGTGCCAAAGCAACGCCTGCTGGTTTTTGAAGCCAGACACGGCTGGGAGCCGCTGTGTGCATTCCTGGATGTGCCGGTGCCAGCGCACAAACCCTATCCGCACAGGAACAAGGGAGCACTCGTCCGACAATTTTTAAAATATGGAAATTTGACGAAGTCGCGCTGATGATTGCCTACGGCTTCCATTAGTTGACGAAAATGAGGAGATCTTTGATGAACGCTTTATCGAAATCAGAAACTAAAACAGAATTCTCCATCCACCCCGCCACGCGCATTGGGACTGTTTCACTCAAAGTTGCCAGCCTTGAAGATCAGCTTGCGTTCTACCAGCAGGCGCTCGGTTTTCAATTGCACTGGCACACAGGCAATCGGGCCGGCTTGGGAGCGGGTGGAGCAGATTTACTACAGTTAACGGAAGAACCAAACTTAAGAAAATATCGCGGCGCAACCGGCCTGTATCATTTCGCCGTGTTGTTCCCAAATCGGCGTGAATTGGCGCGGGCGCTGGCGCGTTTGTTCGTGTTGAAATATCCAAACCATCCCACCGACCACATCATGACGAAGACGACCTACCTCGATGACCCGGAGGGCAACGGCATCGAGTTGTACGCCGAGTCCCCTGAGGATGGCACGTGGACAATGACCAACGGCGAATACGTCACGCGGCGCGCAGATGGCTCCTTGAGCAATGGGCGCGAGCCACTGGATGTGGACGCGTTGTTGAGCCACTTGCAGGAAGATGATCGTCTGGATGTTCCCATTCCACCCGAAACGCGCCTGGGGCACATCCATCTGCACGTCCGCAACATCGATGAGGCGGTGGACTTCTATCATGGCGTGCTTGGCTTCGATGTGATGGGCGTGGCGAAGTCGTTCCGCATGGCGTTCGTCTCTGCGGGCGGGTATCACCATCACATTGGATTGAATACCTGGCAGGGCGAAGGAGCCCCTGCGCCGGGAACGGACGCAGTGGGGTTGCGTCACTTTGCCGTCGAACTGCCCGATCAAAAAGCGCTGGAGGAGGTCATTGCGCGGGTAGAGCGAGCGGGACTGCCTGCCAACCAGATGGAAGAGGGATTGCTTTTGTATGACCCGTCGCAGAACGGTGTCGTCCTGACTGTGGCGAAAATATAGGATTGCGCCTGGTAAAGCGAAACATCCGAGCCCAAAAGGGCTCGGATGTTTCTATCCCAAGGGGGAGAATGCCTGCAAACGGAAGGCGCGCAGGTCAACCGTCCGATATAACAGATTTTTCGGCGGGACGTTATATCTAATATGAAGGGGTGTGTAATTTCATGTCTATATCAATCTCAGAGAGGAGAACACCTATGTTACCGATCGGCGATGATAACAGCGCTCGTAGGATCACTCCAGTAGTCACTTATGTCTTAATCGCTCTCAATGTGCTGGTTTTCTTTTTGGAACTCAATAACGGAGAGGCTTTTATCCAGCGCTGGGCTTTCGTGCCCACTCGCTTCCTGGCTGACCCGGTGGGGGATTTTGCAACACTTTTTACATCCATGTTCATGCACGCAGGCTGGGTCCATCTGCTGAGCAACATGCTCTATTTATGGATCTTCGGCGACAACGTCGAAGACCGTTTCGGGCATGGACTGTTCCTCGGCTTTTATATCCTGTGTGGGCTGGGTGCAACCTTCGCACAAATGGCTTTTAACATGGCATCCAGCATTCCAAACCTGGGAGCCTCCGGAGCGATCGCCGGTGTGCTGGGCGCCTATCTTGTGATGTTTCCGCGTGGACGGGTCAATGTTTTGCTCGGGCGCTTCGTCACGCCCATGTCTGCGCTGGTCGTGATCGGCTTCTGGATCCTCCTGCAGATCTTCAGCCAGGTGAGTGTGTTCACGGCTTCCTCCCAGACCGAGGGCGGCGGCGGCGTGGCATATATGGCGCACATCGGCGGGTTTGTTGCAGGTGTCATACTTACTTTTTTACTCGGTGGTACGAGGCGGGCTTTGCCTCCTCCCAGATCGTTCTAAGTTGTTACAAGAATTAAATTTTTCTCTGTTCGAAAGAAAGTGATAAGGAGAATCCCATGAAAAAGTGTAGTGATGTGATGACCGAAAAGCTGGTCTACTGTATGCCAGGAGACACAGTGACCGAAGTGGCGCAGTTAATGAAAAAGGAAGACATCGGTCCAGTGTTGATCGTTGATAATGACAAGTCCAAAACACTGGTCGGCATCGTGACCGACCGCGATCTCGTTCTGAAAGTGATCGCCGAAGGACGGGATCCAAATGCAACGAGAGTGGAAGAAGTGATGTCCAAAAAACTGGTTACCTGCCGCGCAGATGATGATGTCGAGAAAGCCATGAATGCCATGGCTCAGTACCAGTTACGCCGCATCCCGGTCGTAGCGGATAACATGAAGCTGGTGGGAATCATCTCGCAGGCCGACGTAGCGACCCGGGTCGGCGAGCCGGAAAAGACTGCTGAAGTGGTGAAAGAGATTTCACAAGAGACCGCTTAACACCTCCATAAACAGTCGCTCGGATTCAACATCCGAAGCCTTAATAAAAGACTTCGGATGTTTTTCTGTTTTTGAAGCAAGATATACTATGGCAAAGGATTCCTATGTACCAAAAACTTTCCATTGTTCTTTGCCTTGGCTTCCTGCTGGGTGCCTGTGCCGCGCCAGCACCCGAACCAACCTCTACGCCGGTTCCAACCCTGCTGCCTTCCCCCACAGCTGAATGGGAGCGCGCGGGCTGGGTCATGGCATGGCATGACGAGTTTGATGGCACAGAATTGAACTTGAACAA
>Ga0105104_10002643_pt1 | contig 12955 bp, 12 predicted proteins | sample PPLLaktember2015_3_FD_87034 | JGI IMG/M metagenome (GOLD analysis project Ga0105104, IMG submission 87034) | Freshwater sediment microbial communities from Prairie Pothole Lake near Jamestown, North Dakota, USA - PPLs Lake P7 Core (6) Depth... | ecosystem: Environmental > Aquatic > Freshwater >...
CATACCGGTATATGTTGTCTTTAATTTTGACCTGCCGCCTGAAGATATAATAATAACGCTGTCAAATTTCATTCCCCACTGCGAATTAACCTCAATTTTCCAATTATTATTATTATCGAAAACCAATTCTGAAAATTTTAAATATGGAGACGTATCGATGGGATTTGAATAAAGGAGGTATATTACTCCCAGTAATAGCAATATCAGCAGCGATTTTCTCATAGCTCTCCTTCCTACATTCTAATTGCCGCCTAACGGATAATTGCTGATACCGAAGGCAGGTCTTCGCCGCCTTCGGTGGCATTGCTGTTTATGAACCATACAAGATATCAGTTGTTCCTAAAACGAAATGGTATCATAATCCATACATCAACAGGAGCACTATCAGCCATTAACGCTGGTGTGAATTCCCATTGGATTGCAGCTTCCAACGATGGTTTATTAAATATCTCATTATCCGTTTGTACAACAACAACTCTTCTCACTACTCCAACGGTCGTCACCCAGCATTTGACAAAAACATCACCTTCAATATTGTTCGCTTTCGCATACTCAGGAAAGTGATGCTCTACTTGTTTGATGACGGTAGGTTCTTTTACATAGGAAACCCAATCAGGAGGAGGAATCGCAGTACTGGATGTATCGCCAAGAACATATGGAGCTTGTTCTGTTTTTTGATTATCCGTATTTGTTGGAGTTGAAATATCTTTTGAGCAATGCACTGCAAGAAAGGAAGTCAGAATCAGAATATTTGACAACGTCATTTTCATAGTTAAATATTCCATGCGGCGCCTGACGGATGGGTGCTCCATCAAAAAGACACCGGACAACTAAGTCCCGAATATGCTATCGCTGGTGTCTCTTCCTAACTCTTTCTTCTATTATTTCTGTTCTTTGATAAATCGTTTTACGCTTTACATTTTCCACAATATCTGGTTAGACAGCGGTAGTTATTTAACGTCCTTTAATAATTTTGCCGCAATTATTTTATTCTTTTTGATAACCTGTATTTGAGCAGGACCGTAGACAATATTATAACCAGAGAACATTGTTCCGAATCCAGATAGATTCTGCAAATATTCGCCTTTAACGGAATATTCTATTTTTGCACTATCAAGAATAGATTTCGCAACTGCAATTAACGCAGGATTGCCGCTCTCATACACGGTGACCAAGTCTAAATGATCTTTCATATTCTTTCGCTGCCGAACATGTGACTGGATAGATAAATTCTATCCTGTATGCATAGCAGTTTATCCGCCTCCACAGTTATCAAACATAAAGCAACTGATCCGCCTGCAATAAATATATTTTAATTTGAATTACACCGAAGAGGAAACGTTGGAGTAGAATGCAAGATCTCAAATCAACCCGAGGGAATCACAGGCCTCCAAAGCTACTCCTCCCTGCTGCGTTGAATCTTAAAACCTTTGGTGTGAAATGTTACGAAATCAACTTACGAGAATCAAGATGAATGAACTGTTTTGATAAGGACATACAAGACTGAGTAAGATTCCCGACAGAAGCATTCGGGAATGACACAATTTTCTTCTGTCATTCCCACTCGTTTCTAGTGGGAATCTTACTTTGGCTTTAATAAGATTCCTGACAATAAAAAGGAACACGCTGCGCATGTGACATTATTAGGCCTCCGGCTGGGAATGACGCCTTCTTCTTTTGTCATTCCCGCGGATTGTTAGCGGGAATCTTACTTTGTCTCATATATCAATTTTACGTCTTTTCAACAAACGAAATAAAGTCCTCCGTGGTTTTCGCCAGGCGCTCTGCAAGATTTACGAGAATTTTTTTCGTGACGTCGGGATATTCCGTAATGAGTTGGTCGAGCGGCATGTCGAAATGAACCGCCTTGGTCGGCTCCAGTGCAACCAGACTGACCGACTGAGGAGTATTCAGAATAAAACTCAATTCGCCAAAAACCACGCCGCGGCCGTTGAGCTCCGCAACCTGCCGGTCATGCTTCAACACGCCGATCCTTCCATCCAATAATATATACCAGCCGTTCGATTTCTCCCCTTCCGTGGTGATTTTTTCCATCTCCGCATACGTGTGGATGTTCCCGGAGTATGATGACATATCTTTGTCTTCGGCTTGGGCCATTGTATTTTTTCTCCTCAGTGGTCCTTTGTGATAAAAAAGTAATGAGTAACGAGTATCGAGTGACGAGTAAGAACAAATGCTTAGGACGATAACGACAGAACCGAGTTATAGACTTCATCGACCTCTATATCTTTCATGCACTTGAAATGCTTTTTCGGACAGGAATCCAGTCCGATGTGCGAACAGGGCCTGCACGGAAGATCAATCCGCTCCAGAACGATGCTCCTGGTCCCCACCGGGAAAAATCCGAACTCCCGGACGGTCGAGCCGAAGAGCGCAACGATATTTCTTTTCATCGCCGCAGCAATATGCATCAGTCCGGAGTCATTCGTGACCACCACGTTGCATATCGAAAGCGCGGAGGCGGTCTCAAGAAGCGAAAGTTCGGCACTGAGATCGGCTGCACATTTCTGCGCCGTCATGGAATTTATCGCCTTGGCGATCGAGAAGCATTTATCGCGGTCGTCCGGTCCGCCGAATATCAGGATCTGCGCATTTAAATCCTTCACCAGCCTCGCTCCCAGCTGCTTGAAACGCTCGACCTGCCAGCATTTCGTGGCATGTTTTGCCGAGGGACAAAACCCGATGGTCTTTTTATTGAGATCTATCCCCGCCGCCGCCATACTGCGCGCAGCACTTGCCCTCAGGTCTCCCGGTATGTGCAATTCCAATCCCGCGTTATCATTCCGGATGCCGAATATTTTTACCGGCTCGATGTACCGGTCGCTGACGGAAACGACATCCCGGTAAATATTCTTTTTGAACTTCACCAGCAGAGTCCGGGCAACCACCCGTTTATCGATGCTCACTAAATTTTTTACTCCGAGGTGCGCCCGCAGATACCGGCTTCGCATACTGTTGTGAATATCCACCACGAGGTCGTACTGTTCGGACCGGAGTTGATCCGCGAGGATGCGCAGTCCGGGAGTGCCGGTCTGAGCGTCAAATTCATAGACATGGCTCAGATTCTTATTATAGCGGACGAGTTCGCCGTATTCCTTGCGCACCACAAAATCTATTTGCGCAGAAGGAAAACCCGCGCGCATCACCCGCAGCAGAGGCGTCGCAAGCACAATATCGCCTATCGAACTGAATCGGATAATGAGAATCTTTTGGGGTGTACTCATGATGAGGTGAAAATACAATGTTTTTGACGGAGGTGCAAACCGGTCTGTTTTAATTGGTGATCCTCAACACAAACCGATATAGTTTTTTTAATATGTGTTCTTAAGTCTTAAAACTCCGGCCGGCCGCGGGCACGATGAACAAGAGATTTGTCATTCCGACGGTTCTCTCCTTCTATCATTCCCATACGTTTCTGATGGGAATCTTACATTGACCTCATCGAGATTCCTGACAGAAGCATTCAGGAATGACAACTTGGGGCTGGGGAATGACAATCCTCTCCTCTGTCATTCCCATACGTTTCTGATGGGAATCTTACATTGACCTCATCGAGATTCCTGACAGAAACATTCAGGAATGACAACTTGGGGCTGGGGAATGACAAGGTAACACACAGCTAATACATTATCTCACATCTCCATTTCTTGAATTTTGACGTTTTTTTCTGCATTTTGGTGTATTAAATATTTCTTCCGCAGTAATGGGAAGAACGTATCATGAAGGAAAACCGGTACCATGATATTGATTTATCCAGCAATTGAAATTAGTCATAAAAAATGCGTCGAATTTGTACACGGCCTTTCAGGATCGGAACATGTGTATTCGGTCGATCCGGTCCAGCTGGCCGTCATGTGGCGCGGTGAAAATGCGAAAACCCTGCATGTGGTCGATCTGGACGGGATAGCGGAAGGAAGAATAGTCAATGAAGATGTCATCCGGCGGATGGTGAAAGCGGTCGATATCCCCATTCAAATGGGGGGCGGGCTGCGGTCGTATGACGAGATAAAAAAAGTCCTCGACCTCGGCGTCTACCGCGTTTCCATTGCAACCGCGGCGGTGGAACAGCCGGGCCTGATCGAACGGCTCCTGAAGGAATTCGGCTCGCGGAAAATTGACATCACGATTATTTCGGAAGGCGGGAAAGTCTCCCTCAAGGGCGGCGCCCTGCCGACAGAAATCACACCGCTGGAACTGGCCATGCAAATGGTGCGCATCGGAGTGTCCCGCATCCTGTACGGCGAACGTGAACACGGCGATATGGACAAATCATTGCCCTACGACACACTGAAAGAACTTGCGATCAAAACCGGAATACGCATCACCGCACGCGGCGGCGTTTCCGATTATAAAGACCTGATGCGCATCCAGGAACTGGAAAAATACGGCGTGGATTCCGTCGTGATCGGAAAACCGCTCTACGAAAACCGTTTCCCATGCCAGGCGCTCTGGCGCATCAATGAACTGGCGCTGACGGACCTGGGACCAACTCGAAGAACGTAGATGACTCTTACTATTATTGGACATCTCTGCAAGGACCTCATCCATCTTCCCGGAAAGGAAGAGGCGGTGGAGGAATCGTTCGGCGGAATCATGTTCACACTCCTGACGCTTGCCAATCTCATGGGCGAGCGGGACTGCATCCAGCCGGTCTTCGGCGTCGGCCAGGCGGACTATGACGCGCTGATGGAACAGCTCTCGCCGTACAAAAACGTCGACGTGAGCGGGATCTATAAATTCAAAGGCCCGACGAACCAGGTCCAGTTGTTTTATCAGCAGGATGCCAAAACGCGCGTCGAGTGTTCAAAAAATATTTCAGCGTCGATCCCCTTCAACCGCATCAAGCCGTACCTCGACGGGGACGGTGTTCTTATCAATATGATTTCCGGATCGGATATCACACTTGAGACACTGGGGTATATCCGGATGGAAGTCCGCGAACGGGGCATCCCCATCCATTTTGATTTTCATTCTCTCACGCTCGGCACGGATCAGGAGTTCAAGCGGTTCCGCCGTTCCATCACCGACTGGAGGAGATGGTGCTTCATGCTGAATACCATCCAAATGAGCGAGGAGGAAGCGCTCGGGCTCTCTGCAGAACGGTACGACGAGAAAACCCTGACCAATCATATGATGCCGCTGATGGTTGAAACGCTGCTCATTACCCGGAGCGAACGCGGGGTGACCGTCATCGTGCAGGACATTCATAAAAAATTGACACAGAAGGATATCGCAGGAGTATCATTCGGCCCGACGGTCGATGCGACGGGGTGCGGCGATGTGTTCGGAGCGGCATTTCTCTACAACCTCCTTAAATCGAAGGACAGTTTTATCGCTGCAGAATTCGCCAATAAAGCCGCTGCACTGAATGCGACATTCCAGGGGACACGGGAGCTTCAGGGATTACGCGCAAAACTGGAACAACTCGGCGTCACGCCCGCCAAACCCGGAACAAATGGAAAGAATGCGAACGGCAGCAAGCCGTCAGGGAACCCGGCATCATGATTCTTAAAGAACGAATTGAATTATTCTATCCGCAGGACATTGGAAAAATAGACCGTCATGAGGCGGTGCAGACGTTCAATGAATTTAAATTCTTTTTAAACAACGGGGAAATCCGCGCAGCGTCGCCTTCTCCGAAAGGAAAGAATCCGACCGGCTGGACCGTCAACGATTGGGTGAAAAAAGGAATACTTCTCGGATTCCGGCTGGGCGAGCTGATCGATGTCTCGCCCGACGAACATTTTAGATTTTTTGATATCAGTACGTTCCCGTTGAAGAAACTCACACTGCAAAACCGTGTGAGACTGGTGCCGGGAGGTTCTGCCATCCGCGACGGATCGTACGTTGCACCGGGCGTCGTCATTCTGCCCCCCTCGTACATCAATGTCGGCGCCTATGTGGATGGCGACACCGCGATCGATTCCCAGTGTGTCATCGGCTGCTGTGCGCAAATCGGCAGGCGTGTCCGGATGAATGCCGGAGTACACATCGGGGGAACGATGGAGTCGCCCGTCGACCTGCCGGTCATTATCGAAGACGATGTGTTCATCGGCGGACAATCGGTGATCTCCGACGGCGCCATCGTCAAGCAAAAAGCGGTGATCGCGGCAGGGGTGATCCTCACGGGGTCAACGACGGTTTACGATATCGTAAATGAAAAGGCCTACCGGCGGTCGAACAAAACGCCGCTGATTATTCCCGAGCATGCGGTCGTGGTGCCCGGCAGCCGTGCGGTCGATACGCCGTACGCAAAAAAGAATCATCTGGCGCTCTCCACGGCGTTGATCATCAAGTACCGCGATCCGAAATCCGACGCAGCGGCCGTGCTGGAAGAAAGCCTTCGATGAAACGGATCCTCATCTGCGGCGCGAACGGACTGCTTGGCCAGCGCCTGTCTCTCATGCTCAGCACGCAAAATGATTATGAAGTGCTGAATACATCGGTGGAGCGTTCGTTTGTCTACGACAACAAGCTGTTTGACTATAACCAGCTTGATATTACCAGCCGGAGCGATGTCAAAAGCCTGCTCTCCAGCTTTCAGCCCGATGTGATCTTAAACGCCGCCGCAGCGACCAACGTCGACTGGTGTGAATTGAACCGCGAAGAGGCCTGGAAGGCCAATGTCACTGCAGTAGAGAACCTTGCAGAAGCCGCCCGCAAAGTGGAAGCGCGCCTGGTCCACATCTCCACCGATTATATCTTTGACGGAAAAAACGGCCCCTACGATGAAACTGCAAAACCGAACCCGCTGGGATATTACGGTAAAACAAAACTCGCGAGCGAAAATGTTGTCCGGAGCGCAGAGATCCCGCATACGATACTCCGGACCATCGTTTTATACGGCAGCGGATTCGGCGTCAAAACAAATTTTGCACTCTGGATTATCAAGAGTTTGAAAGCAGGCAAACAAATTCAAGTGGTGGACGACCAGGTGGGCAATCCGACGTTTGTGAGCGATCTTGCCATGGCCATGATTAAATCGTTTGAACTGGGCCGGGATGGAATTTTTCATGTCGGCGGCGGAAATCTCTTGAGCCGGTACGATTTTGCGCTCGAGACGGCGGAAATATTCGGGCTGGATGCTTCCTTCATCAAGCGGATTAAAACGAGCGACCTCGTGCAGGCCTCGCCCCGCCCGATGAACTCCGGTTTTATCACCCTGAAAGCCGAAACCCAGCTCAACATGCATTTCCTGACAGTCAAAGAAGGACTGAACCTCCTGAAACATGAACTCCAAAGCAACGGCAAGAATTGAACCATAAAGGCATCGACAACCATGTTAGACATCAAATTTATTCGTGAGAACCGGGACCTCGTGCGCAGCGGCGCAGAGGCTAAGGGGATATCCGTAAACCTGGACCAGATTTTTCAACTGGACGACAAGCGCCGGGCGCTGATCCAGGAGGGCGATACGCTCAAAGCAAAACGCAATACGGTTTCCGCCGAGGTCGGTAAAATCAAGAAGCAGGGCGGAGATGCAAGCGCCGTCATCGCTGAAATGGAAACGGTGAAGAACAGAATTCAGGAAATAGATCCCGAACTCCGCGAGGTGGAAACAACCCTGACGGGGCTGCTTCTTACGGTGCCGAATATCCCTCATCCTTCAGTCCCGATCGGGAAAACCCCGGCGGACAACAAGGAAATTTTTCGATGGGGCGAGATCCCGCAGGCCGATTTCCCGGTGAAGCCGCATTGGGAATTGACGGAGAAACTGGGAATTGTCGATTTCGACCGGGGCGCAAAAGTCTCGGGAGCCGGATTTCCCTTCTACGTCGGTAAAGGTGCTGCGCTGGAACGCGCACTCATCAATTTTTTCCTGGACGAAGCTTCCAGCCGCGGATATAAGGAACTGATGCCGCCCATCGTCGTGAACGAGGACAGCGCAAGGGGCACCGGACAGATTCCAGACAAGGAAGATCTGATGTATATCGTGGAACGGGACAAACTCTACATGATCCCGACGGCGGAAGTGCCCGTGACCAACTTTCACCGGGACGAGCAGTTATATGAAAAAGATCTGCCGATCCGTTATGCGGCATATACGCCATGCTTCAGACGCGAAGCCGGTTCGTACGGCAAGGATGTCCGCGGCCTCAACCGGCTTCACCAGTTTGATAAAGTGGAGCTCGTAAAATTTGTCCACCCGTCCGCATCGTACGACGAATTGGAATCGCTGCGTCAGGATGCCGAACACCTGCTCCAGCTCCTCGGCCTTCCCTACCATACGCTTCTCATGTGTACCGGAGACATGGGTTTTACGCAGACAAAAAAATACGACCTGGAAGTCTGGGCGCCGGGACAGAAGAAATGGCTGGAAGTTTCTTCGTGCAGCAACTTCGAATCGTTTCAGGCGAGGAGGATGAATATCAAATTCCGCCCGGGGAACGGCGGGAAGCCCGAAATTGTTCACACATTAAACGGGTCCGGCCTTGCACTTCCGAGGGTGGTGGCTGCACTGATTGAGCACTATCAGACACCGGAAGGAAAAGTCATAATTCCCAAAGTGCTGCATCAGTACACAAAATTTGAAGTGATCGGGTAAAAAACCGCTGTGGCTTTGAAGAGTACAAAAACAGCTCGAACTCCCGTTTTTCATTTATCTCTATCAAGCAGAATTGAATGCGACCGCTCTTACGTCTTAAACCATATCTCCTTCGCTATAAAAAAACACTCCTGTTCGGGCTGCTGACGGTCATTGGAAGCAATCTCTTTACTATTGTCCAGCCGCTGTTCCTCGGCAAAGCCGTCGACGAACTGAAACGCGGCATCGATACCCGCGTCTTTGTCTCGGGCGATCTATTAATGTGGGCCGGACTCATTGTCGGATTTTCCGTTGTCGCCGGGATCTTTACATTCCTGACACGCCAGACCATTATCGTTACCTCCCGGCACATCGAATTCGATTTACGCAACGACCTTCTTTCCCATCTCCAGAAGCTGTCCTATTCGTATTTCCAGAATAAGCCGACCGGCGACCTCATGGCTCATGCGACCAACGACATCAGCGCGGTGCGCAACGTCGTCGGTCCCGGCATTATGTACCCCTCGGACACCTTCATAACGCTGACGTTCGTCCTCATTATGATGTTTATGAACGACTGGCAGCTCACGCTGCTGGTCCTGGTTCCCATGCCGGTCGTTTCGTATGTCGTGTACCGACTGGGAAAACTCATCAACAAAATTTTTACGGACCGGCAGGAACAGTTCTCGCTGCTCACGACGCGCGCGCAGGAGACACTCTCCGGCGTCCGGATCGTGAAAGCATATGTGCGCGAAGAATACGAAGAACAGCGGTTCCATGTCCTGAGCTGGGATTACATGAAAAAGAACCTCATACTGGCAAAAGTGCAATCCATTATGTGGCCGCTCATGTTCGTGCTGGTCGGGTTATCGCTGGTGATTGCGATCTATTTCGGCGGACGGAAGGTGATAGACGGGCAGATGACCATCGGAACGCTGACCGCGTTTACCGCATACTTAAGCATGCTCATCTGGCCGATGATCGCGTTCGGCTGGGTGACCAATCTCCTGCAGCAGGGCGCCGCTTCGATGGAACGTTTAGCTGCCATTTTCGATACGGAGCCGGAAATAAAAGACACGAAGGATACCATCCAGACGCTTGACCATCTCGAAGGCGCGATAGAATTCCGTTCTGCATCGTTCACCCATAAGAATGCCGCGAACCCGACATTGAAAAACATCAACCTGAAAATAGACGCCGGTATGACGGTCGCCATTGTCGGGTATACCGGATCGGGGAAATCGACGCTGGTCCATCTCCTCCCGCGCCTCTACGATCTTACGGAGGGTGAATTGCTGATCGACGGGCACGATATCCGGCATATTCCGCTCGAGGTGCTCCGGACCAATATCGGGTTTGTTCCGCAGGAAACGTTCCTGTTCTCTGAAACCATCGCCGAGAATATCCGGTACGGCGTGGACCTCACCGACGAGGAAAGTTTAAAATCGGCGGCGGAGATATCCCAGATCGCGAAAGATGTCATGGAATTTCCCAAACAGTTCGATACGACTATCGGCGAACGCGGGATCACGCTTTCCGGCGGGCAGAAGCAGCGCACCAGTATTGCCCGCGCCATTATGCGCCAGCCGAAAATTTTAATTCTGGACGATGCACTTTCAGCGGTCGATACCTTTACTGAAGAAAAAATCCTTCAGCGCCTTCGCGAATTTATGGCCGGCAGGACCAGCATCATCATCAGCCACCGCATCTCGACCGTCAAGGATGCCGATTTGATTGTCGTGCTGGAAAACGGGGAAATTGTAGAGCGCGGAACACACGATGAACTGGTCGATCTCGACGGCATTTATGCGGATCTGCATCATAAACAACTGCTGGAGCAGGAATTGGAAACGATGTAAAATGGCAAAAGTATAAAGGCAAAAGTACAAAGACAAAGGGGAAAAACAGGAATGGAAAATAAACCTACCGATATTCGCGAACGAACATTCCGATTTGGACTAGAGATCGTCAAGTCTATTGACAGGATACCTCATACGAGATCAGGTGACGTGATCGCAAAACAGATTATTCGTTCTGCAACTTCTATAGGCGCTAATGCCTAGGAAGCGCCGTCGGCATACAGCATAGCCGATTTCACTTATAAAACCAACATTGCGCTTTGTGAAGCGCGCGAAACGCATTATTGGTTAAGATTACTCAAGGAATCCGAGTTATTGATCGATAAAGGAATTGATCCTCTTGTCCAAGAAGCAGATGAAATTTCAAAAATTCTTGGTGCTATTGTCAGCGCAGCTCGAGGAAAGCGATAGAAATGAAAACTGATTCACAGATTATTTACTTTTTCCTTTTCACTTTTAATTTTTAACTTTTGATTTTTCACTTTTAACTTTTGACTTGAACATGCAGGAAGAAGAAGTTCTCGGTAAAGCATACGATGCCCGTCTCATGCGGCGGCTGATCAAATATTTGAAGCCGTACCGCTGGCATGTGGCGCTGGGAATCGTGCTCAGTCTGATGGTGAGCGCGATGGAAGCGGTCCGTCCCTACTTCACTAAAATTGCCGTGGACACCAACATCGTTCAGGGTGACAAGCAGGGGCTGCTCGTTACGATGGCGTTCTTCCTTGCCATTATGATCGTCCGCGGGTTCATCCAGTATGCCAACGCCTACCTGACTCAATGGATCGGGCAGCGGACCATATTCGACCTCCGGATGGAAGTCTTCCGGCACCTGCAGAACCTTTCCCTCAAATTTTACGATCGCAATCCGATCGGCCGGCTGATCACCCGGGTGACCAACGACGTCGAAGTGCTCAATGAGATGTTCTCGTCCGGTATCGTGATGGTGTTCAGCGATGTGTTTACCATTGCCGGTATTTTCTATTTCATGTTTACGATGAACTGGAAGCTGGCACTGGTCACGTTGAGCGTTCTCCCGTTCCTCTTTTACGGGACGTTCCTCTTCCGTCGGAAAGCCCGCGAAACGTACCGTGATGTCCGGATCCAGATTGCACGGATCAATACGTTCATGCAGGAGCATATTACCGGCATGCTCGTGGACCAAATTTTCAACCGCGAGAAGAAATCGTACGCAAAATTTTCCGATATCAATGCCTCGCACCGCGACGCCAACATCCGGTCCATTTTTTACTACGCGGTTTTTTATCCCGGGGTCGACCTGATCGGCGCGGTCGCCGTCGGGCTGATCATCTGGTATGCGGGACGGAACGCGCTGGAAGGGGCCGTCTCGGTCGGCACCGTGATGGCATTCGTGCAATTCAATGAAATGTTCTGGCGCCCCATCCGCGACCTCTCGGAAAAATACAACATCCTCCAGACGGCGATGGCGTCTTCCGAACGGCTGTTCCAGCTGCTCGATGACCGTACGGTCCTGCAAGTTCCCCAGACACCTGTCCCGCTGACCGATGTCCGGGGAGACATTGAATTTCGCAATGTCTCTTTTACCTATGCGCCGCCGGGAAACAACGATCATGAACCGGCGTGGATTTTAAAAAACATCTCCTTCACGATCCAGCAGGGACAGTCCATCGCCATCGTCGGGCATACCGGTGCAGGCAAGACGACCATTATCAACCTCTTGAGCCGGTTCTACGATATTCAGCAGGGTGAAATATTCATTGACGGCATCAATATTCAGAATGTCGATCCGAAGGAACTGCGGCGTCACATCGCGGTCGTGCTGCAGGATGTATTTTTATTCTCCGGCGATATTCAGAACAACATTCATCTCGGCAACGAATCCATTCCTCCGGAACGGGTCAGGGCCGCGGCACGCATGGTCGGTGCCCACCGGTTCATTGAGGCGCTGCCGGACGGATACGCGGCGGAGGTCAAGGAACGCGGCTCGACGCTCTCCGTCGGCCAGAAACAGCTGCTCTCCTTTGCCCGCGCGCTGGCTTTCAATCCGCGGATTCTGATATTGGATGAAGCGACTTCAAGCGTCGATACCGAGACCGAACAGTTGATTCAGCATGCGATTAAAAAGATGCTGGAGGGGCGCACCTCCATCGTTATCGCACACCGGCTCTCGACCATCCAGAGCGCCGACAAGATCATCGTGCTGCACAAAGGGGAAATCCGGGAAATGGGCAATCACCAGGAGCTGCTGGCCCAGAACGGCATCTACCGGAAACTCTACGAACTTCAATACAAAGACCAGGAAATCAAAGCCAATTAACATGGTCTCTTTATGAACCGGGATTCGCACATATCAGAATGCACGTTCGTTGTGGTGGACGTCGAGACGACCGGTCTCAGTCCGGTTGAGGACCGCATTACTGAAATCGCAATGATGAAGGTGAAAAACGGGGTACTCGTCGATGAGTTCTCGACGCTCATTAATCCGTTGGTAACCATTCCCGCCTCTATTACGAACCTGACCGGGATCGACAACGTCATGGTCGCGGATGCTCCGACGGCGAGAGAAGTC
>Ga0105104_10002645_pt1 | contig 12952 bp, 14 predicted proteins | sample PPLLaktember2015_3_FD_87034 | JGI IMG/M metagenome (GOLD analysis project Ga0105104, IMG submission 87034) | Freshwater sediment microbial communities from Prairie Pothole Lake near Jamestown, North Dakota, USA - PPLs Lake P7 Core (6) Depth... | ecosystem: Environmental > Aquatic > Freshwater >...
AATTTCTATCAATATCGGTGTAGGGAAAGCGACACAGGATCCAAAGTTGCTGGATGTTGCCGTTCATGAATTGGAAGCTATTACCGGGCAAAAGGCGGCAATCACAAAATCCAAGAAGGCGATCTCTAATTTTAAGCTGCGCGAGAACCTTCCTATCGGATGCCGCGTTACTTTGCGAAGGGCTAAAATGTACGAGTTTTTAGACAGATTCATTAGTGTCGCATTACCGCGTGTATGCGATTTCAGGGGTGTTTCCGATAAGTCGTTCGATGGTCATGGTAATTATACAATCGGAGTCAAAGAACAAATTATTTTCCCGGAAATAGATGTCGATAAAGTAACACGGATATGTGGAATGGATATTACATTCGTCACGACAGCCAAGAATGACGTAGAGGCATATGAATTATTAAAAGAGCTTGGCATACCGTTTGTAAAACGGCAAGAAGTAGTTCAACCCGTAACCCTAGACAAGTAAAGTAAAGGAGTTCGCTTGGCACGTTTAGCTATGCGAGTAAAGGCGAAGAGAACGCCAAAACATAAAGTATCACAGCACAATCGCTGCAATATCTGCGGCCGGTCGCGCAGTTATTATCGCAAGTTTGGCCTTTGCAGAATCTGTCTTCGTAAGCTGGCGCTTGAAGGCAAAATTCCAGGTGTTCGCAAAGCAAGCTGGTAACACATTAATTAAGAGAGTTCAATCGATGTCGAAAACAGATCCTATTGCTGATTATCTAACGAGAATCCGCAACGCAGCAAAAGCGAAACACCGCCGGGTGGATATCCCATCCTCCAAATTGAAGAAGGCGATTTCTCAAATTCTTCTGGAGAAAAATTATATTTCCGGGTTCACCGTGCTTGAGGACAAGAAGCAGAATGTTATCCGCATAAATCTCAAGTATTTCAGCGGGAAACCGGTTATTACCGGATTGCGCCGTGTTAGCAAGCCCGGTATTCGCTTATATCGCGGTTCCAATGAATTACCCCGTGTGCTCGGCGGATTAGGCGTTGCGATCATCACAACATCGAAAGGTGTTATGACGGATGCACAGGCCAAGAAAGATAATGTCGGCGGCGAGATTCTCGCTTATATCTGGTAAGTGTTTGAAGAGGAGATATTACAGTGTCACGTATTGGTAGAAAACCGGTTCAGATTCCCAAGGGAGTCACAGTTACTCTGAAGAATGGTGTCGTATCCGTCAAAGGACCGAAGGGTGTCTTAGAGGAAAAAGTCCATTCGGATATCAGTGTCGAGGTGAAGAACGAACAGATATTTCTCAGCCGAAAATCGGATGAAACGAAATATCGTGCATTGCATGGCTTATGGCGCGCGCTGATCCAGAATATGATCACCGGCGTTACCGTAGGATTCTCTAAGAAGCTAGAGATAGTCGGTGTCGGTTACCGTGCTGAAATGAAGGGCACGCGATTAAATCTCCTTCTCGGTTACAGTCACCCGATTTTATTTGGAGCGCCGGAAGAAATTAAAATTGAAGCACCGACCCAGACGAGTATTCTTATAAGCGGTATTCATAAGCAGCTCGTCGGTTTGGTTGCCGCGAAGATACGTTCGTTCCGCCCGCCTGAGCCGTATAAGGGCAAAGGTGTCAAGTATGAAGGTGAATATATCCGGCGTAAAGCTGGTAAGGCCGCTGCGACGGCTGCTAAGTAAGCAGAAGATTTTGAAGTAAGAAAGAGAAAGAATTATGATTCGAAAAAACACAGTGCAACGCTTGGCGAAAAAGCAAGCGCGCATCCGAAAGAAAATCAGAGGTACACCGGAACGTCCTCGTTTTGTTGTTTTCCGTAGTTCTAAACATGCATACGCGCAGATCATCGACGATACCACCGGAAAGACACTATTGTCCGTTTCGACATTAACGAAAGATCTTCGTGAAGATGTAAAACAAGCGAAAACTCCGATTGCGCGTTATAAGCTTATTGGTGTTGCAGCAGCAAAAAAAGCACTTGAGAAAAATATTAAAGAAGTGGTCTTTGACCGAAGCGGTTATTTATATCATGGCCGTATTAAAGCGCTCGCGGATGGTGCTCGTGAGGGCGGACTGAAATTCTAACTCCCATACTCGTATGAAAAATATCGTAAAAGTCAAAGCAGGCGAATTCGAACTTAAAGAACGATTAGTAAATGTCAACCGTGTAGCAAAGGTGGTTAAAGGCGGACGGCGTTTCAGTTTCAATGCTATCGTTGTTGTGGGTGACGGTAACGGTCACATCGGCATCGGCCTTGGAAAAGCGAATGAAGTACAGGATGCAATAGCAAAGGGTACGGACGATGCGAAGAAAAGCCTCGTTTTTGTCCCGATCGTGAAGGGTACTATTCCACATTCGGTCATCGGCAAGTTCGGTGCGGGAAAGGTTATGCTCAAACCGGCAGCTCCCGGAACAGGTCTTATTGCAGGCGGCGGTGTCCGTGCCGTCCTGGAAATGGCGGGCGTGAAAGATGTGCTCACAAAGCAGATGGGTTCGCCAAATTCTCATAACGTTGTTAAAGCAACTATGCAAGCGCTTCTGAATCTTTCGGATGCTCGAATGATTGCCGAGAGGCGTGGAATAACATTTCAGGAACTGTTTCAATAAACATTTAACAAAGACACACTATGCCGGAACCGAAGAAAATAAAAATTACACAGGTCAAAAGTATTGTTGACCATCTCGAGGCTGCCAAGCTTACTATCAAAGCTTGGGACTCGGCAGACCGAATTATTTTGTTGTCAAGAATGACACTCCGCAGATTCGCGGCATGATCAACAGAGTCCGGCATCTTGTTAAAGTAGAAGAGGTATCGTAATGGCGAAAGATATTCTTAGTAATTTAACGCCTGCGAAAGGTTCGCGGAAAAAGACAAAGCGAATCGGCCGGGGACAGGGTTCAGGACACGGCGGAACGGCAACCAAAGGTCATAAAGGTGCCAAATCCCGTTCCGGCCATAAATTTAAGCTGTGGTTCGAAGGCGGGCAAATGCCGTTAACGCGGCGCATTCCGAAATTCGGTTTTACACCGCGCAATCGTGTTGAAATGCAAATTGTGAACATAGCGACGCTAGGCATATTGGCGGAAAAAAAGAAAGTATCCGACGGTATAGTGACTCCGGAGATTCTTTTCAAGATCGGCACAACTGCAAAGAAAAATGTTCCGATAAAAATTCTCGGTAATGGTGAAATAAAAGCAAAATTAGATGTTACTGCGCATGCATTTAGTAAATCGGCAATTTCGAAAATCGAAGCTGCCGGAGGAAAAACAACAGTTCTTACAAAGACCACCGCGAACTCATGAGTAAGCTGACTGAAACTTTTACGAATATTTTTAAAATCCAGGAATTACGTGATAGATTGTTGTTTACAACAATCCTGCTGATAATCGTACGTATCGGTTCACATATCACAGTGCCCGGTGTTGATGCAGTTCTTCTGGCAGACACAATGCGAAAATCGTCTGAGAATACGCTTTTCGGATTGTATGATCTTTTTGTCGGAGGCGCCTTCAGCAATGCCGCAATCTTCGCACTCGGTATAATGCCGTACATCAGCGCATCCATTGTCATTCAATTACTCGGAGCTGTGGTTCCTTACTTCGCCAAGTTGCAAAGAGAAGGCGAAGAAGGACGGAAGAAAATTACCCAATACACTCGTTATGGCACTGTTGCAATATCGCTTATGCAGGCGAGCGGTGTAGTCGCAAAACTTATGAGCTGGGCACCGGGTGGAAATCCGGTCGTACCGCTTGGAGTCCGCGGCGCCGGGTTCTATTTAAGTACGATGATTATTCTTACTACCGGCACTATCTTTATGATGTGGCTGGGTGAACAGATTACAGAACGCGGTATCGGTAATGGTATTTCCTTGATCATATTTATCGGCATTGTGGCGCGTTTTCCCCATGCAATAATAAATGAATTCCAGCTTGTTGCGGGCGGCACACGAAATCTTATAGTCGAGTTAGTGATCTTTGTTCTTATGGGCTTCATTGTTGCAGGTGTAGTTCTTATTACGCAGGGTACTCGCCGCATTCCGGTTCAATATGCAAAACGTGTTGTAGGAAGAAAAGTGTACGGCGGTGTAACTCAATATATCCCGCTTCGTGTAAACACAGCCGGCGTTATGCCGATCATTTTTGCGCAGGCAATCATGTTTGTGCCTCAGATTGCTTTTTCATTTTTTCCGGAGAGCGAGTTCATGAATGAGTTCTCCAATAATTGGTTTGGTTATACATCGTGGACTTATTCCATTGTTTATGCATTGATGATAATTTTCTTTACTTATTTCTATACTGCTATTGCATTTAATCCGAAAGACGTAGCGGACAATATGAAGAAGCAGGGCGGATTTATTCCCGGTATTCGTCCGGGTACGCATACTGCGGAATTTGTCGATAATATTCTAACAAAGATAACTCTTCCGGGTTCGATAGCACTGGCGGTTATTGCTATTCTCCCGACGTTGATGATTAAATTAGGCGTGACACCGGGTTTTGCTTCGTTCTTCGGTGGAACGAGTCTGCTTATTATGGTAGGTGTTGCGCTGGACACTTTGCAGCAAGTTGAATCGCATTTATTGATGCGGCATTATGATGGGTTTATGAAGAGTGGTAAGCTGAGAGGCAGACGTTAGCCTCCGTTATTTGCGATGATTCCTCTGAAATCGATCGAAGAGATTGAGTTTATTCGTGAGAGCAGCAGAATCGTTGCCGATGTGCTCAAGATAGTGGGTGCACAGATTCAGCCGGGTAAAACCACGCTTGAGCTTGACAAAGTAGCAGAAGACTTTATTCGCTCGATGGGCGGAGAGCCGGCGTTTAAAGGATATGGCTGGGATAAGAAGAATTTATTTCCGGCAACGCTTTGCACTTCGGTAGATGCCGAAGTGGTGCATGGCATCCCGGGGAAGCGCATATTAAAAGATGGAGATCTTTTATCCATTGACGTCGGCGTGAAGAAAAATGGATTTTACGGAGATGGAGCGTATTCATTTGCAGTCGGAGAAGTCTCAGCAGAAAAACAACGGTTGATACGCGTAACAAAAGAATCGCTTGCAAAAGGAATTGAGCAGGCAATTAGCGGCAACAAAGTACATGATATTTCGAACGCGATTCAGACGTATGTAGAAGCAAATGGGTTTTCAATTGTCCGTGATTTAGTCGGACATGGAGTGGGAAGGGATTTGCATGAAGAACCGTCCGTTCCTAATTTTGGAGAACCGGGAACAGGCGCAGTCTTAAAAGACGGAATGACGCTTGCTATCGAACCTATGGTCAATGCAGGAACGTGGCGGGTGAAAGTAGCGGCAGACGGCTGGACCGTTTATACAGTCGATGGAAAATCATCGGCGCATTTTGAACATACGATAGCGATTGTACATGGCAAGGCAGAGATACTTACCTTGTCTTAAGGACAAATGGCGAAGCAAGGACCTATCAAAGTTGATGGAGTAATTACAGATACGTTGCCGAACGCGACGTTCCGTGTAAAACTCGATAACAGCGTGGAAATCTTTGCACATATTTCCGGAAAAATGCGGATGCATTATATCAAAATTCTTGTCGGAGATAGAGTAACAGTCGAAATGTCGCCGTATGATTTGTCAAAAGGCCGTATTACGTATAGATACAAATAGAATTTTTGCGGGATTGAGGAGAAAGATATGAAGGTTCGATCATCGGTGAAGAAATTATGCGAAAACTGCAAGATTATTCGGCGTAAAGGTACTATACGGGTAATTTGCAAAAATCCAAAACACAAACAGCGGCAAGGATAAACAAGGAGTAACAACGTGGCTCGTATAGCGGGAGTTGATTTACCTAAAAATAAGCGCTCTGAAATCGGTCTTACCTATATTTATGGTATTGGCCGCTCCGCGGCGCTGGAGATTCTTGAAAAGGCAAAGGTTGATCGCGGAAAGCGAGTCGGCGATTTGAACGATGAAGAAGTGGCAGCGATTCGTTCCATCATTCAATCGGACTATAAAGTAGAAGGCGCATTGCGGAGTGAATATCAGCTCAACACAAAACGGTTGATGGATATCGGCTGTTACCGAGGTTTGCGCCATCGCAAAGGATTGCCGGTTCGTGGTCAGAGAACACGAACCAACTCGCGTACACGCAAAGGTAAGAGGAAGACTGTCGCCGGCAAGAAGAAGACGCTAGAGAAGAAGTAATTGATCAGTTGAAAATCTTTTAAAAGGAAGATTGCATTGGCAAAACAAACAGTACCGGTAACAAAAAAGAAAAAGAAAGTTCACGTTGATGCCAACGGAAAGGCGTTCATTAAGGCGACTTTTAATAATACTATCGTAACATTGACCGACACGTATGGTAATGTTATTGCATGGTCAACGGCAGGCAAAAACGGATTTAAAGGATCACGCAAGAGCACTCCGTTTGCCGCACAGGTTGCCGCAGAAGCAGCCGCGAAGGAGGCACATGGTCTTGGCCTTCGCCGTGTAGAGGTTTTTATCAAAGGGCCGGGCGGCGGGCGTGAAGCCGCAGTTCGTTCGCTGCAGACAGCGGGACTTGAAGTTATGCTGATTCGGGATATAACGCCGATTCCGCATAACGGCTGCCGACCGCCAAAACGCCGAAGAGTATAGTGAATGTGCGATTAGCTGATTGAGTGATTGGATGATGAATCGATCATAGAATCACGAAATCATAAAATTATAAAAAGAATCAGGAGAATTATGGCAAGATACGTTGATGCCAGTTGCAGGCAGTGCCGTCGAGAGAAGCAAAAGTTGTTCCTTAAAGGGACAAAATGTCTAGGGGAAAAATGCCCTCTGGAAAAGAGAAATTACGCACCGGGCCAGCATGGTCAATCCCGACGATCGCGAATTTCCGAATATGGCGTGCAATTGCGTGAAAAGCAAAAAGTCCGCCGGATGTACGGAATTCTTGAAGCGCAATTTCGAAATTATTTCCATCGAGCGTCGCAGCAATCCGGCCGAACTGGTGATGCTTTGGTAAAAATACTGGAACGCCGGCTTGATAATGTAATCTATCGGTTAGGCTTTGCGCCGTCACGTAAATCGGCCAGACAGCTGGTTGTGCACAGGCATTTTGTTGTCAATAATGAAATTGTTGATGTTCCGTCGTTCCTTGTGAGTCCGGGTGATGTTATACAGGTGCGCGAACATGCAAAGAAACTTGCATTGATACATGATGCAATGAAACGAGTAAAGGACACTTCTATTCTGCCCTGGCTCAATATCGATAAAGCAACGATGACCGGCACGTTTCTGAATATTCCGGAGCGAGCAGATATTCCATTGAATGCGAACGAACAGCTTATTGTTGAGTTGTATTCGAAGTAATTGAACTATGAGCCAAAAACTATTATCCGCCTCGATGAACTGGGGAAAAGGAACACTATGAGTACTCTTCAAATACCTGAAAGAGTCGAACTGGATCAGTCGACATATTCCGCAACAACAGGAAAATTTACACTTCAACCTTTAGAAAAGGGATTCGGAGTGACGATGGGAAATTCGATGCGCCGTGTATTACTGTCATCATTACCGGGCACAGCGATTACCGCAATTCGTGTTGATGGAATCCACCATGAGTTTTCTACGATCAAGGGTATGGTGGAGGATGTCGCAGATTTTATTTTAAACCTGAAACAGGTTCGTATTAAGCCGATCAACAAGAAGGTGTCCAAAGTGACGCTGCATGTGAAAGGCCCCGGCAAGTTGAAAGCCGGAGATATTCAAAGTGCTTCCGCGGAAGTCGAAATTCTGAATCCAGAACATCATCTTGCTACGATAAATAAAGATGCTGACTTCGAAATCGAACTTCGCCTCGGACGCGGTAAAGGATACGTTCCTGCAGAAGAAAATAAATCATCGGACCAGCCGTTGGGAACAATAGCTATCGATTCAATTTTTACGCCGATTATGAATGTGCATTATACGGTTGAACCGACGCGTGTCGGCGGGCAGACGGACTTTGAAAAGCTTGTTCTTGATATTGAAACTGACGGATCTGTCACTCCGGAAGAAGCAGTCACTTATGCCGCAAGAATTTTAAGCGATCATTTACAGCTCTTTATCAACTTCGGCGTTGAACCGGAGGCGGAAAAAGCAGAGACAGAACAGGAAGCAGAAATCGGCAGAGTACGCAAGATTCTCAGGTTATCTGTTGATGAATTGGAATTATCAGTGCGTTCGCATAATTGCCTCCGTTCTGCCAATATTAAAACGCTGGCAGATCTCGTGCATAGGAGCGAATCCGAATTATTGAAATTCCGTAATTTTGGACGCAAATCGCTTGCAGAGCTTTCCGAAATTGTTGAACAGCATGGATTAACATTTGGAATGGATGTGGACAAATATTTGAAAGAAGGTAACGACTAAGTCGTAGAAGGAATGTGAAGTATGCGTCATCAAAACTCAGGACGAAAACTCAATCGAACCGCAAGTCACCGCAAAGCAACTCTGGCAGCATTGTGCACAGCGTTAATTGTACACAAAAGAATTAAAACAACGGTTGCGAAGGCAAAAGAAACGCGAATGTTTGTTGAGAAGATAATTACCCGTGCAAAAAATGCAGTTGCAAAAGAAACAGCACCGGACAAGAAAAATATTGCAGCACGGCGCGAGGTATTTTCAGCTCTTCGCAGCAGAGAAGCGGTATCGGCCTTGTTTAAAGCTATAGCCCCAAAAGTTGCCGCTCGTCCCGGCGGTTATACACGCGTTGTGAAACTCGGCAGACGGTTAGGTGACGGTGCTGAGCTGGCTGTTCTGGAACTTGTCGATTTTAATATCGGTCAGGATAAGGCAGCAGTGAAAACAGCAAAAAAATCTGCTGGTCGGAAAAAAAGCACGGTAAAAACAAAGAAGAGCAAGGAAAAAGCGGCAGCTTCGGAAACTGTTGAAAATAAAGCAGCATCGGCCGCTGTTAAAACGAATGAAGGGGCACCTCCGACTACGGAGGCGTAAGAATGTGGAACAAGAAAGGATAGCAGACAGCTATCCTTTCTTGCTTCTATCAACGCGGGAGAAATATATGCTTAAGATTGCATCGGCAGAGTTTTTACAGGGTGTTGTTGATCTTCGACAACTTCCTAAAAATGAATTAAGTGAGATTGTGTACATCGGCAGATCTAATGTCGGCAAATCCTCATTGCTGAATAAAATGTGCAATAAGAAAAATCTTGCACGTACAAGTACTGTGCCGGGAAAAACACGCGAAATTAATTATTATATCATTAACAACTTGTTTTATTTTGTTGATTTACCAGGTTATGGTTATGCAAAAGTACCGGAACAAATGCGCGCGGGATGGAAAAAGTTAATTGAAGATTTTTTAAAACGCGGGCAATCGGTTGCTCTGGCTATGCAGCTTATTGATTCGCGTCAGGAACCAACGCCGCTCGATCTGATGATGATGGATTGGCTGGAATACTACGAAGTTCCTTATCTGCTTGTTCTTACAAAATCGGATAAGCTTCCGTTTAGTAAATTAGGGAAGCAAATAGAACTATATAAGGACCATTTTCACAGCCAATTGACCGAAGGATGCTGCCGCGGAATTGTGCCGTTTTCTATTATAAGCGGAGACGGGCGTTCTGAACTGCTTAAATATATCGACTTACATCTTCAAACATCGCCTAAAAGGAAAAAAGAAGCTGTATAGGATTCTTCGACACTCCATTTCTTAAAGACCTTGAGTAGAAACACTCAAGGTTTTTTTTTATTCCTGCATATTCTTGTAAGGAGACGTCAATCGTATCCTTCATTCCTTTAAATTCTGCTGTATTATTCATTAATAAGTCCGAATATTCTCTAAAAAAGGACTTGACAAACAGAGCAACAAGACATATATTCTTGCAAACAAAAAAGTCGCACATACTCAAGAAGGAGGTGACGCGATTCCTTGTAGAAGCTGGCATTACAGGGAAATCTACTTTGTGTTTAGTATCTTCACACCTAGCAATAAACTTCATAATCGAAATTTTTTGGCTTAGCAGGTTTATTGCACAAATTTTATTTAACTAACATTATCTAACTAACTTATTAACTATCCCTAAGAAGGAGGAGATATGAACGGAGTCTCTACTGTTTTTTTGAGGAGATTTCTAGTCTTGCTTCTTTGCACGCTATTGGTAGGTACAATAGTTATTGCACAGGCACAGACAGGAGATATACGAGGTACAGTCCTCAATGCTTCAACAAAGGAACCTTTACTCGGTGCAAACATAGTATTGCAGGGCACAATGAAAGGTGCGGCTACGGATTTTGACGGAGCATTCAGTATTAAAAACATTCAACCGGGAAAATATACATTGGTAGCCCGCTTTATTGGCTTCCTCACTGTAAGACAAATTATCGAAATTACACCCGATCAAACCACTGAAGTGAATTTTTTATTGGAACAGGATGTTCTCAGAACAGATGAAGTTGTAATCACTGGTCTGTCGGGCGCAATTCCAAGAGAACAACTGGGCAATTCGATTGCTAAAATAGGCGGCGAAGAAATCGCAAGTATTCCGGTTACTTCCGCACTTGATGCATTGGTAGGGAAAGTCGCCGGTATGACGGTCGCAAAGAGTTCAGGAACACCTGGAACGGGAACCTATATCACACTTCGTGGACGACGGACTATTAACGGCAGTTCAGAACCATTATATGTGGTTGATGGAATTCCTATCGATAATACATTTATATACGATCCAAGCGGTGTTATTCAGGGTGGAAATCGAGCTAGTGATATCGCTCCTGGAGACATTGAGTCTATTGAAGTGTTAAAAGGCGCTTCTGCTGCGGCTATTTACGGTGCACGCGCTGCTAATGGTGTTATATTGATTACAACTAAATCCGGCAAGCAAGCGGAGTCAGGTAAATTAGCAAAGATTACGTATACAGGTTCATATGCTACCGATGATGTGGCAAAGGGTATTGATCTACAGACTGTATACGGCCAGACGACACCTTATACACCAGGTCATCCCGGATCTTCAACTTCTTATGGTGCAGCACTGCCTGCAGGCACAAAGACATACGATCATTCTATGGATGTTTTTCAAAGCGCGCATACATTAGAACAGAATATTTCTGTCTCTAGTGGCACACCTAGTTTACGATATCTAATATCGGGGAGTCTTACAAGTCAGACCGGTGTAGTTAGGAAATCAGATTACACTCGCGAAAGTATTAGAGCTAACTTGACTGCTTCATTATTCTCAAATTTTGGGATTAGAAGCAATACGAATCTCATTAACGAAGTGATTAACCTGCCGCAGGATGGAAGCAATACATCCGGCATTCTATTAGGCAGTTTACGTACGCCGACAGAATTTGATAACAGCCAATATTTGGAAGCAGATGGAATTACTCAGCGAAGGTTTGCCAGTTATGATAATCCTTTCTGGACAACAGAATTCAATACTTATAGGACAGATGTAACGCGTTTACTTCATACGACAGGCTTTGATTATGATTTTATGGAGGGTATGAAGTTAAGCGGAAGTGTTGGATGGGATCATTATAATCAATTGAATGTCCTCCGGTATGCCGTTGGTGCAGCGGCAGTACCTGGCAGGGCAGGACAAATAACTCACAACCGTTATACGAACGATGTGATAAATACAGACATTATGTGGACAGGGAAATTTATATTTGCTGACGACTTCCTTACAACATTCACAGTTGGACAGCAATTATGGTTCCATACCCGCAACAGGACTTATGCTAATAGTATAAACACATTGCCTTTTTATGATCAAATCGATGCGGGTGTCAGCAGGGATGCTTTTTCAACTCGATTGGAAGAGCGGATTTACTCATATTACGGACAGGCAATTCTCACAGCTTGGGACCGTCTGACTCTTACCGGTGCTGTTCGACGTGACGCTGGTTCGACATTTGGGTCGTCAAAGGTTGCATATTACTATCCCAAAGCATCTATTGCATATCGATTATCGGAAGAATCCTTTATGCAGGATTTTAAGGATGTAATAGATGAATTTAAAATAAGGGCTGCCTGGGGTATTGCAGGACGTATTCCGGATGTGTACGCAACAAATTCAGTTTACGTAACGACCGGCTATTTTGATCCTTGGGATCGTACAACCAGCGCCGGCCGATTAGGTAATCTGGGAATTATCAATGCCACTTCTTCCGGTTCGGAAGACACAAAACCGGAACAAACAGAAGAAATAGAAGTTGGTCTTGATCTGACGATGCTTGATCGTAGACTTAGTCTTGAGTTAAATTATTATAAACAGGATGTGTCGGACTTGTTATTATACGTGAGCGTACCGGCTTCCACAGGATTTCTAACCCAGTATTCAAATGGGGGCGCCATGTGGAACAAAGGATTCGAAGTGAAAGTAGAAGTGAACCCGGTCCGAGGCAGTGATTTTAACTGGACAATCATTGCCAATTATGCACGGAATAGGAATGAAGTTACAAAACTTAAAGGATTCGAGAATTCATATGTAACGATTCCCGGCGCATTCTCCGGGCTTTATAATGTTGCAAAAATTGGCAAGCCGTTAGGCACCTGGCTGGGCGGCGGATACCAACGTGATGCAAGCGGCAATATAATGTATTCCGATCCCGCAGTTGCCGGCCGGGAGGATAATTTCCTGGGAGAAGCTATTAAAAATGCCCCGTTATATAGTAACGATTTGGTTGAATTCGGAAATGCAGATCCTGATTGGACCGGATCATTACGCAACGACTTTACTTTTTTAGATGGCGATTTGACAGCTTCGGTTTTGATCGATGTTTCACAAGGCCAGAAAGTCTGGAATGGCACAAAAGGTGCTTTATATAATTTCGGAACATCCGCCGATACAAAGGACCGAGATGCATTATGGTTTAATGATGCCGGTCAGCCTGTTATTAATGCAGGAACAACCGATATCTCGGGGTAAGACGGCAAAACATATGAACCTGGTGAATAAATAAAAAGATAGATATAGTATCGTTAATATGGC